>TARA_R110002073_G_scaffold100197_10_pt1 | contig 18099 bp, 17 predicted proteins | sample TARA_R110002073 | Tara Oceans TARA_R110002073 (sample SAMEA4397174) | marine metagenome | biome: Polar Biome; feature: [DCM] deep chlorophyll maximum layer (ENVO:01000326); material: water (ENVO:00002006), including particulate matter (ENVO:01000060) such as... | depth 40 m
TCATCGCGGTGATCCTGATCGTCGCCTTCGCCTATCTGGGTTCCAGGAGCTGATCGGTGGTTGTGCTGAACAAGATCTACACCCGCACCGGCGACACAGGCGACACCGCGCTGGGCGACGGCGCGCGGATTCCCAAGGAGTCGCTGCGCGTCGAGGCTTACGGCACCACGGACGAAACCAACGCTTGCGTCGGGCTGGCCCGGCTTCACGCCACCGGCGATCTGGATGCCGCGCTGGCACGGATCCAGAACGACCTGTTCGATCTGGGCGCCGATCTGTGCCGCCCCGACCGGGCCAGCGACGCGCAGGCCGAATATCCGCCGCTGCGCGCCGTTGATGCCATGGTCGACCGGCTGGAGGCCGAAATCGACGCCATGAACGCGGCCCTGAAACCGTTGCGCAGCTTCGTGCTGCCCGGTGGGTCGGCGCTGGCCGCGCATTTGCACCAATGCCGCACGGTCAGCCGCCGGGCCGAGCGTCTGTCGGTCGCCCTGTCGCGGGCGGACGATGTGAACCCCGTGGTGGTGCGCTACCTCAACCGGCTGTCCGACTGGTTCTTTGTCGCCAGCCGCGCGGCCAATGACAACGGCGCCAAGGACGTGCTGTGGGTGCCCGGCGCAAACCGATAGGCGGCTTTCCAGGGCAGTCGGTGCCGGACGGGCCCGCTGCCTTGGCGGCATGTGCGCCGCACAGATCTGTCAGAGGGCCGAAAAACCGGTCATGGCTTCGGACCTTTCCCCGGCACCGCCCACCCGGATGAAGAGAGAACGCGGCGTAGAATGGCCATGACGCGGCGATTTTGCACTGTTTCCCGCGGCATCTTGCCTATATCAAACCCGCGAGTCATTTGCGCGGCGTTGTCCTGACAAGGCCGCATGAACAAGGAGAGAAGCGCCCATGAAGGTCCTGGTACCTGTGAAACGCGTGATCGACTACAACGTGAAAGTCCGCGTCAAGGCGGACGGCAGCGGCGTCGATCTGGCCAATGTCAAGATGTCGATGAACCCGTTCGACGAAATCGCCGTCGAAGAGGCGATTCGCCTGCGTGAAAAAGGCATCGCCACCGAAGTGATCGCCGTGTCCATCGGCGTGAAGCAAAGCCAGGAAACCCTGCGCACCGCGCTGGCCATGGGCGCCGACCGCGCGATCCTGATCATCGCCGCCGATGACGTGCACACGGATATCGAACCGCTGGCCGTGGCCAAGTTGCTGGCCGCCGTCGTCAAGGAAGAAGAGCCGGGGCTGGTTCTGGCCGGCAAGCAGGCGATCGACAACGACATGAACGCCACCGGCCAGATGCTGGCGGCGATCCTGGGTTGGGCGCAGGGCACTTTCGCGTCCGAACTGGACATCGACGGCGACACCGCCAAGGTCACCCGCGAGGTTGACGGCGGCTTGCAGACCATCGACGTGAAGATGCCCGCCATCGTCACCGTTGACCTGCGCCTGAACGAGCCGCGCTATGCGTCGCTGCCGAACATCATGAAGGCCAAGAAGAAACCGCTGGATGAAAAGACGCCCGCCGATTACGGCGTCGATGTCACCCCGCGCCTGACCATCGTCAAGACCACCGAACCCGCCGCGCGCAAGGCCGGTGTCAAGGTTGGCTCGGTCGATGAACTGATTGCGAAACTCAAAGACGAAGCGGGGGTAATCTGATGGCCGTTCTGCTGCTTGGAGAAGTCAACAACGGTGAGCTGTCGATGGACGCCACCGCCAAGGCCGTGACCGCCGCCAAGGCGCTGGGAGAGGTGACTGTGCTGTGTGCGGGCGCAAGTGCTGCCGCCGCCGGCGAAGCTGCGTCCAAAATCGACGGGGTCGCCAAGGTTCTGGTGGCCGAGGATCCGTCGCTGGGTCATCGCCTGGCCGAGCCGACCGCCGCACTGATCGTGTCGCTGGCGGCGGATTACAGCCACATTCTGGCCCCGGCGACGACCGACGCCAAGAACGTGCTGCCGCGCGTTGCGGCACTGTTGGACGTGATGGTGATTTCCGATGTGTCCGGCGTCGTGGACGCTGACACGTTCGAACGCCCGATCTATGCCGGCAACGCCATCCAGACGGTGAAATCGTCGGACAGCGTGAAAGTGGTATCGATCCGCACCTCGACCTTCGACGCCGCTGGCGAAGGCGGCTCGGCCCCGGTGGAAACCGTCTCGGCCGTGGACAATCCGGGCCTGTCGTCCTGGGTCGAGGACAAGGTCGCGGCGTCGGATCGTCCGGAACTGACTTCGGCCGGAATCGTTGTGTCCGGTGGCCGTGGCGTCGGCTCGGAAGCCGATTTCGCGCTGATCGAAAAACTGGCCGACAAGCTGGGCGCGGCGGTTGGTGCCTCGCGCGCGGCGGTCGATTCAGGCTACGCGCCGAACGACTGGCAGGTCGGCCAGACCGGCAAGGTCGTGGCGCCGGATCTGTATGTCGCCGTCGGCATTTCCGGCGCGATCCAGCACCTGGCCGGGATGAAGGATTCCAAGGTCATCGTTGCGATCAACAAGGACGAGGAAGCCCCTATCTTCCAGGTTGCGGATTACGGTCTGGTCGCAGACCTGTTCACCGTCGTTCCGGAACTGACCGAAAAACTGTAGGCGCACACTCCGCGCCGTCGGGCCTTTGGCCCGCCAATCGGAACCCCGCAAAGGCCCGCCATCATCGGCGGGCCTTTTTCTGCCCTATGCGATGCGCCTCGTCAGGGCATCCAGCAAACACGTGGCCGCTGCCGCCCTGTCATCGGGGTCGATGAACACCTGTCGTGTGCCAAGCCCGGATATCTGCGGGCGCAGCAACCACGGCGCGCTGGGCAGATCGATCAGCACACCGTTGACCGGCAACCGGCCCAGCAAGACGTGCATCCGCGCGTGCCATTCCTGCATCAAGGCCTGCCGCACGAGGGCATAGCGTTCCGGGCAGGTGTGAGCCAGAACGCCCAGGGCGTGGCCAGTAAAGGTCAAGGGCGCGAAGTCGACATCTGGATACAGCGCCTTCAACGCCGGAAGCGCGCGCAAGAACCGATCATTCCGGCGCGGATGCACGGCGTAATAAGGGTTTGACAGGTTCCCCAGCGGCGGCAGGACAAGCGCAAAGCCCGCCGCCGTGCAGGCGATATCCGGCAGCGCCGGGTCGGACAGATGAAAATCCACCCCTTCGACCTGCGCGCGCGGCGCGATCAGCCGGTCCAGAACCCGCCGGACAACCCGGGGCGTCAACCGCCCGGTTCCGCGTGGTCCGATCAGCAGCAACGCGCTGTGGCGCGCGGTATGCGCAGTATCCGACGTGTGCAGCGGTATCTGACCCGCCGCCCCGCCGAATTGATTCGGCTGGCAGTGTTGCATAACACCCAATCCCCTTAGTCACCCAAGGTCGATTGTTGCGCCAAATCCTTGCAATCCCCTTACCGGGCACAGGATTTTCGGCGCGCTCTGCCCTTGCATGGGGGTTGCTGCGGGGCCTATGGTCGCTCCATCAATCGTGAGGGACGTGATGGAAATTCAAAGCGTGGGCATCGTTGGCGCGGGTCAGATGGGCAACGGGATCGCGCATGTCTTTGCGGTGGCCGGGTTTGATGTCAGGCTTACGGATATTTCGCAGGACGCGCTGACCAACGCGGTTGCCCTGATCGACCGGAACCTGGAGCGGCAGGTCCAGCGCGAGAAACTGACCGAAGCCGAAAAAGCCGCCGCCATGGCGCGCATCACCACGACGACGCAATTGTCCGAAGTGGGGCCAAGCGACCTGATCATCGAGGCCGCGACCGAACGCGAAACGGTCAAGCAGGCGATCTTCGAGGATCTGCTGCCGCATATCAAGCCGACCACCATCCTGACCTCGAACACCTCGTCGATCTCGATCACGCGGCTGGCCAGCCGCACCGACCGGCCGGAACGCTTCATGGGATTTCATTTCATGAACCCGGTCCCGGTGATGCAACTTGTCGAACTGATCCGTGGCATCGCCACGGACGAGGCCACCTACAAGACCCTGCTGGCGGTTGTCGAAAGGCTGGGCAAGACGGCGGCCAGCGCCGAGGATTTCCCGGCCTTCATCGTCAATCGCATCCTGATGCCGATGATTAACGAGGCGGTCTATACGCTGTATGAGGGTGTCGGCTCGGTGAAATCCATCGATGAATCGCTGAAACTGGGCGCCAATCATCCGATGGGACCGCTGGAGCTGGCCGATTTCATCGGGCTGGATACCTGCCTTGCGATCATGAACGTGCTGCATGACGGGCTGGCCGATACCAAATACCGCCCCTGTCCGCTGCTGACGAAATACGTCGAAGCCGGGTGGCTGGGCCGCAAGACGCAGCGCGGGTTTTATGATTATCATGGCGAGGTGCCGGTGCCGACGCGGTGATGCTTCGCATGGCAGGGTGAACCCCGCCCACCCCCGGGATCAGAAGGGTTCGCCGAACTTGTCGGCAATCAGATCCGACAGCGCCTTGAGCAGGTCACCCGACTGGGCGCCGGTTGTGCAAACGCGGATTTCGGTGCCTCGGGACGCCGCCAGCATCAACAGGCCCATGATCGAATCGCCACTGACGCTCATGCCGTCCTTCTCGACCTCGGCCTCGGCGTCAAATTTTTCGACGACCTCGACAAACTTGGCCGACGCGCGCGCATGCAGTCCCTTTTCGTTGACGATCCTCAGAACCTGCTCGGCACTCACACCCCGTTCCCCCCGCTGACTTCCATGGAATTGATGTATTTGCGCCCGGCCTCCAGCGCCAGCGCCGTCGCATCGGCGACCGAGCGTTGACGCGATTTCGCAAGCTTGATGAGCATCGGCAGGTTCGCACCATAGAGAATGCGGCGGTTCGGCGATTCACAGGCCGGCAATGACAGGTTCGATGGCGATCCGCCGAACATGTCCGTGACCAGAACAACCCCGTGCCCGGAATCCACGGAATCGGCGGCATCGCAGATCTCGATGCATTTGGCGGTGCGGTCATGATCGTATTCGATGGAAATCGCGCGAATCCCGCGTTGCCGTCCGACAACGTGTTCCACTGCGGCAAGATATTCGCGCGCCAATCCACCATGCGCGACGATCACGATTCCGATCACGCCTCTATCCTTGTTCGCCTGACGGCAGCCCTTCGGGGCGTCGTTCCAGTTCCCTATGCCTCTTTGACACCCGCCAGCCGCTCTGCGCAAGCGTTGCCGACAGTTTTTCCGCCATTGCGACCGATCTGTGCTTTCCGCCGGTGCAGCCGAAGGCGATCGTCAGGCTGGTCTTGCCCTCATCGACGAACGCCTCCAGAAGCGAGGCGATCAGACCATGCACCCGGCTGAAGAAGTCGTCAAACCGCGGGTCGGCGGCGACAAAGTCTGCCACGGCGGCGCTGCGCCCGTCCAACGCGCGCAATGCCGGGTCCCAATGCGGATTGGCCAGAAACCGGCAGTCGAACACCATGTCCACGCTGCGCGGCAACCCGCGCTTGTAGGAAAATGATTGCACCGACAGCGCCATCGGTGCACCGGATTTGGGCGCGAACCACCGGGCGATCTCGGCGCGCAGCTGGTGCGGCGACAGATCGGTGGTGTCGATCAGGATATCCGCCAGCGTGCTGACCGGGCCCAGTATGGCCAGTTCCTGTTCGATCCCCACGCGCGGCGCATCGGCCGGGCTCAGCGGATGGCGCCGCCGGGTTTCGGAATAGCGCCGCAACAGCGTGTCGATGCCGCAGTCGATATACAACAGGTCAAAGGACACGCCGGGGCGGCGGTTCAGTTGATTGACCAGTTCGGTCAGCGCCTCGGTTGAAAAGTCGCGGTTGCGCACATCGATGCCCAGCGCCAGTGGCCGGGGCAGAGGCGGGCCATCCAGCAAACGCGGCACCAGCGACAAGGGCAGGTTGTCGATCGCCTCATACCCCAGATCTTCGAGCGCGTTGATCGCCGACGAGCGCCCGGCGCCTGACGGGCCGGTCACCATGACCACGCGGTTTTCGCTCTGGACGTCGGTCATGTCGTGCCTTTCGGCCCCAGGGTTCCTGTCATCATCGCGCAAAGTCCCTGCATGAAACAAGGATCTGTGCTGCCAGGCAGGTAAGGCAAGGGCACCCCGAGCATTTCATGCATTTGAGGTGTGGGCAATCTTGGTCCGGGGGGCAAGCCCATATCCACCACGAGGGCGACCTGCGACAGGTTCCGATGCGTCAAGCGCAGCAATCCGACGCCGCGAACCTCGATCATTCCGGCGATGCTGCGGGGCGTGCGGGCGAACAGGGCGCCGTTGCGCGCAGAAACAAGCACCTGGTCATCTGCAACCAATTGGGCCCCTGCCTGGATCAGGCCCAGCGCCAGCGTTGACTTGCCGCTGGACGATGGGCCGACAATCAGGATCCCCGTTCGCGGGCCAAAGGCAACCACGCTGGCGTGGAAATTTTGCGGCGCCGTCACAAGGGCAGGCCGACCACGAAACGCGCACCCAGCGGCGCGGAATTCCGGTCGGCATTGGTCGGGCGGATGTTCTCGGCCCAGATCACGCCGCCATGCGCCTCGACGATCTGCTTCGAAATCGCCAGCCCAAGACCCGAGTGATTGCCGAACTGATCTTGCGGACGCTCGGAATAGAACCGTTTGAAAACCTTGCCCAGGGCGGATTCAGGGATGCCCGGTCCGGTATCCTCGACCACCACCAGCACCCGGTTGTCGCGCTTTCGCGCCCAGATGCGCACCGCATCGCCAGCTTCGCAAAACGAAATCGCGTTGGTGATCAGGTTGACGAAGACCTGTGCCAGACGGGCCTCCAGACCCTGGATCATCACCGCCTCGCGCGGCAGTTCGCTGATGAATTCAACGCCCTTGGTTTCGGCTTCCTGCCCCAGATGGGTGCTCAGGTTTTCCAGCGTCTTGCACAGGTTGAAGGTCTCTTCTTCTTCCTTGACCAGCTCGCTGTCCAGGCGCGACGCGTTCGAGGTGTCGGAAATCAGGCGGTCCAGGCGGCGCACATCATGCTCGATGACATCCAGCAGGCGGTTCACCTGATCCTCGCGCTTGGCCACCCTCAAGGTGCCCACCGCCGAACGCAGGCTGGCCAGCGGGTTCTTGATCTCATGCGAGACATCGGCGGCGAATTGTTCGTTCGCGTCGATCCGGTCATAAAGCGCCGAAACCATGCCACGCATCGCCACCGACAGGCGGCCGATTTCATCGGGGCGCCCGGCAAGATCGGGGATCCGCACGCGCGCCGGCTGCATGCGCCGGGCGTTCTTGTCGCGGCCCAGTTCGGCGGCGGTCGCCAGATCGGCCAGCGGGTTGGCGATGGTCGAAGCCAGAACCAGGCTGAGCCCGACAGACACCAAGAGCGCAACAAGGAACATCTGCAAGACTTGCTCGCGTTCGGACCGCAGGATTTGGGCCAGTTCCTCGGGGATCTGCTGCATCACCACCGCACCGACTGCCTGCCCATCCACCAGGACCGGGGCGGCGGCCAGCATCCGAAACCCGTTGTCCAGTTGCAGCACGCGCCCGGCGCTTTGGCCCTGCATTGCCTCCTGATGCAGCGCGGCCAGCAGATCGATGGGGTCAGGTTGCGGAGAGCGATCACCGGGAATGATCCCCGACAGCGCCGACCAGATCATGTCCAGCGTGTCGGATATGATCGTGCGCTGCGGCTCGTCAGGCAGTTGCCCGCCGTCCGGGGTGTCGCGCCCGCCAACGCCGCGCCGCGCCAGCTCCACCACACCATCCGCGTCCAACAGCAGCAATTCGGTTTCGCGGTTGAGGGTCAGCGCGGAAACGATCCTGGATCGCGCCGCCCGGGCATCCGGCGCCGTATAGGCCGCATCCCCCGGCAGCACCGCCAGAATATCGGCAACCGATTGCGCCTGCGCGATCAGCGATGCCTGGTGCTGGCGCGTTATCGTATCGCGGAACGGGTTGGTAAACAAAACACCGGCCACCAGAAGGACCAGCGCCAGCATGTTGAACAGGATGATCTTGCGCGCCAGTGGCGAATGGAAGATCGACATCAACCCGCGCCGCGCGCGGTGGATGCGCACTTCGCTGTCTACCGCGCTTTGCGGGCGCACCCAGTCTTCCCCGAGCACGACATCGCTGCTCGGTCCATCCGTGTGTGGATTGATGTCTGCCCCTACCGCCATTATTCTTCAGTGTTTTGTGGGCTATGTTCGAGGTCAGGCCTCGTTGTATTTGTAGCCGATACCATACAGGGTTTCGATAGACGAGAAGTCCTCGTCCACGGATCGCATTTTCTTGCGAAGGCGCTTGATATGGCTGTCGATCGTGCGGTCATCGACATAGACCTGATCGTCATAGGCGACATCCATCAGCTGATCGCGGCTCTTGACGAAACCGGGACGCTGGGCCAGCGCCTGCAACAGCAGGAATTCGGTGACGGTCAGGGTCACTTCCTGCCCCTTCCACAGCACCGCGTGGCGCAGCGGGTCCATGGACAGCGAGCCGCGCACCATGACTTTGGTTTCTTCGGTGGTGCCGACTTCGTCGTTCTCTACGGCCTGTTGGCGGCGCAGGAGCGAGCGGATACGCTCGATCAGTAAACGCTGCGAGAAGGGCTTCTTGACATAGTCGTCAGCCCCCATCCGCAACCCCAGAACCTCGTCGATCTCATCATCTTTCGAGGTCAGGAAGATCACCGGCATCTGGGTTTTCTGGCGCAGCCGTTGCAGCAGTTCCATGCCGTCCATGCGCGGCATCTTGATGTCCAGAACGGCCATGTCCGGCAGGTGGCGGTTGAACGCCTCCAGCGCGGATTGACCGTCATTGTAGGTTTCAACCTCGAAGCCCTCGGCCTCGAGCGAAATAGAGACGGACGTCAGGATATTCCTGTCGTCGTCGACGAGTGCGATCTTTGACATTGGCCTGTCCTTGTTCTGCTCTATTGTTTTTTGCTCCTGAGTCTAGAAACTTCGCGCCGAGAATCAACCAAATAGTCAGGCATTCGGGAACAATCGCGCATGATTTTCCCCTGAAGCCGTCAAGATTTTGTGCATCGCGCTCCGAGTTTCCGATCCGATGCGACAGTTTGCGATAACAATGGCATGTTATCGCTAAAGGGCCAATTGTGTCCTGTTCGATCCGCAAACCGCCATGATATAGCCCGGATGTCGGTTGAGGACACCACATGCCAGGCCACCCGAGGCAGAGGGTCGTTTGGCTTTTCAATTCGAAGCCAGGCAGCATGGCTTAAGGAGCGAGCATATGACCGCAGGACGCGTCAATCCCAAACAGCGTTTGGAAGATCAGGGGATCACCGGGCTGGGTTCCGTTTCCTACAACCTGATCGAACCGGCCCTGGTAGAATGCGCGATCAAGCGCGGCGAAGGCACCCTGGGAAAAGGCGGTGCCTTTTTGGTTTCCACAGGCAAGTTCACCGGCCGCTCGCCCAAGGACAAGTTCGTCGTGCGCACGCCCTCGGTGGAGGACAGCATCTGGTGGGACAATAACGCGCCAATGGAAGCAGAGGCGTTTGATCGCCTGTATGACGACATGACCGCGCATATGAAGGGTGGCGAGTTCTTCGTGCAGGACCTGTATGGCGGCGCCGATGCCACGCATCGCCTGGACGTGCGCGTGGTGTCCGAACTGGCCTGGCACAACCTGTTCATCCGCCACATGCTGCGCCGCCCGTCGCGCGAAGAACTGGACAGCTTTGTCCCCCAGTGGACGATCATCAACTGTCCCAGCTTCAAGGCCGATCCCGTGCGCCATGGCTGCCGCACCGACACCGTCATCGCGATGAATTTCGACCGCAAGATGATCCTGATCGCCAACACCGAATACGCGGGCGAGAACAAGAAATCGGTGTTTTCGCTGCTGAACTATATCCTGCCCGGCAAGGGCGTGATGGCCATGCATTGCTCGGCCAACCACGCGATCGACAATCCCGATGACTCGGCCATTTTCTTTGGCCTGTCGGGCACCGGCAAGACCACGCTGTCGGCCTGCGCCACCCGCACACTGATCGGCGATGACGAACATGGCTGGTCGGAAAACGGCATCTTCAATTTCGAGGGCGGCTGTTACGCCAAGACCATCAAGCTGGACCCGAAAGCCGAGCCCGAGATCTACGCCACCACTTCGCGCTTTGGCTCAGTCGTTGAAAACATGGTGTTCGACCCCGAAACTCTGGAACTGGATTTCGACGACAATTCGCTGACCGACAACACCCGCGTGGCCTATCCGCTGGACGCCATTTCCAACGCGTCGGAAACCTCGCTGGGGGGGCATCCCAAGCATATCATCATGCTGACCTGCGATGCGTTCGGCGTTCTGCCGCCCATTGCCCGGCTGACCCCGGCGCAGGCCATGTATCACTTCCTGTCGGGCTTCACCTCCAAGGTGGCGGGCACCGAGCGTGGCGTGACCGAGCCCGAACCGACATTCAGCACCTGCTTCGGCGCGCCCTTCATGCCGCGCCGACCCGAGGTTTATGGCAAGCTGTTGCAGGAAAAGATCCATGACCACGGTGCCACCTGCTGGCTGGTCAACACCGGCTGGACCGGCGGCGCCTATGGCACCGGCTCGCGGATGCCGATCCGCGCAACGCGCGCCCTGCTGAATGCCGCCTTGAACGGCTCGCTTGCCGAAGGCGAATTCCGCCGCGATGAAAATTTCGGCTTTGACGTGCCGGTCGCCGTGGACGGTGTCGCCGATGTCCTGCTGGACCCGCGCCGCACCTGGCAAGACGCGGCCGCCTATGACGCGCAGGCGCGCAAGCTGGTGCAGATGTTCTCGGACAACTTCGCGCAATACGTGCCGTTCATCGACGACGACGTCAAAGCCGCGGCCATCGACTGAGCCATGTCGCGCCGGATGCTGAAAGTGAACCGCCCCGCCCTGTTGGCGGGGCTTGCCTTTTTTGCCTTTGCCCTTCCGGCCCGGGCAGGTCAGGACGCGTCCGTCTCGCCAGATGTGTCCAGGGTTTCTGCAGGCCTGTTCTGCGCGCCGCCGACGGCCGGGCGCCGCGATGCGCCGGGCACGATCGCGGGCTGGGTTCATGTGCCCGAAGCCCCGGTGCGGCTGATCGCCGAAGGCCGGGTTGCGCCCGCCGTGCTGGGGTTGGGATTTGGCGTCCGCTACTCCCTGCGCCAGGAAACCGACGCGTCGCTGCGCTATACCGTCACGCATCCGCCCATGCCGCCGCGCGGCATAACCGAGCAAAGCTGGACCGGCACGCTCTCCGCAGGATCCTCGGACACGGTGTTCTTTCAGTTCGACACGGTGGAGGAATTGCAGCCCGGCGACTGGACCTTCAGCGTCAGACAGAACGGCCAGCCGCTGTTCACCATCGACTTCACCGTGGTGCCGCCCGCGGCCGCGCCCGGTCTGGCCGATCTGTGCGCGCGTGGGCCGCTGCTGTCGGCTAGCCCATCACCGCCCGCCGCAGCAGGTTGAGCGCCCCGAGGCAGAGCGCGATCAGCGTCCAGATCCGGAACCTGTCGGCGTCCAGCCGGTCCTGCACCCGAAACCCCAGCATCAGGCCCAGCGTCGCGGGCAGCAGCATCGCCGCTGACAGTGGCGCGGTCTGTGCATTCAGAATGCCGGTGCGGACATGCATGATCAGCAAGATCACCGCCCCACCGGTGAAGATGACATTCAGAACCCGCACCATTTCGCGCTTCTCGACATTGGCGGCCAGCAGATAGACGATCACGGGTGGCCCCCAAACCCCTGAAATACCACCATACAATCCGCTTACGATCCCGGCGATCAGCTCTGCCCGCTTGCGCCAGCCGGTGGCGATGACCGGCACCCAGCCGCGCAGTTGCAAGATGCTGAACCCCAGGACCGCGCCACCCAGCAGCCCGAACATCACCCGTTGCGGAAGGATCACCGCGAACGGGGCGGAAATGGCGATCCCCGCCATGCACGCCACTATGATCCGCCAGAACTTGCGGGCCGATGCCCAGGCCGCGCCAAGCCCGCCGCGCAGGGATTGATGCAGATTGGTCGCCAGCACCGGCAGGATCAGCGCCGCCAGCGCCGTCTGCGTTGGCATGAACGAGGGCAACACCGCAATCATGATCAACGGAAACGCGAATCCGATCGCGCCCTTCACGAAGCCCGCGAAGCCCGCAACCAGGAAGGCCAGCGCAAAGGCCCAGACCGGCAATCCGCCCATGACGTAGTCCATGCCCGTGCCTCCCCTCATGCCTGTCTTTATCGCACCCGGGGCCGTGCCGCACACGCGAAAAGTTGCGACATTTTCATTCGATTCGTGATCCATTGTTGAATTATTGTTGCGCTGCACCTGCGAAGGCGATATTTGCATCCAAGCAGAAACCAGGAGACAACCATGCCCCATGACGGTCAGGACACGCCCAGCCCAGCCCCCGTTTCAGAGGGGCTGCTGGGCCATGTCACCGCGCTTGTCGCGCCGCTGGACACCCTGCTGGCAACGGCCACCGACCGCGTGCGGGCGATGGTTTCGGCCGACGGCAAGGTCGAAGCCAACCTGCTGGAGGAAAACCAGCGCGCCGCGCATGGGCTGGCCTGGCTGGCCACCTATGTGGAAAGCATCCGCCAGATGCAGGCCTGGGCGCAGCGTCTGACCGCCCATGGCGCCATGGGCGAGATGGAGCACCTGATCCTGCAGATCGGCACCGGCGAATACCTGGCGCAGATCATCGGCGGCATTCCCATGACGCAGGGCGAGATCCTGCGCAGCACGGATATCGGTCTTTCGGCAGCGGACATGGCGCCCGTGATGGGGTCGCCGCTGCTGGGTGGTAACTCCGCATCGGCCCGCACGCGGCTGGTCGCGCTGATGCAAGACAACCACGGCCGCGCGAGTTTCGGCGCGACCGGGCTGGACGACGAACTGGAAATGATCCGCGATCAGTTCCGCCGTTTCGCCGATGAACGCGTGGCGCCCCATGCCCATGACTGGCATCTGAAGGACCAGCTGATCCCGATGGAAATCATCGCGGAGCTGGCCGAGCTGGGCGTGTTCGGCCTGACCATCCCCGAGGAATTCGGGGGGCTGGGCCTGTCCAAGGCGTCCATGGTCGTGGTGTCCGAAGAACTCAGCCGCGGGTATATCGGTGTGGGATCGTTGGGCACGCGCTCGGAAATCGCCGCAGAACTGATCCTGTGCGGCGGCACACAGGCGCAAAAAGACCACTGGCTGCCCAAACTGGCCAGCGCGGAAATCCTGCCGACCGCCGTGTTCACCGAACCCAACACCGGCTCGGACTTGGGCAGCCTGCGCACCCGCGCAGTCAAGGACGGCGACGATTGGGCTGTCACCGGCAACAAGACCTGGATCACCCACGCGGCCCGCACCCATGTGATGACCCTGCTGGCGCGCACCGATCCGGACACCACCGATTACCGCGGCCTGTCGATGTTCCTGGCCGAAAAGACCCCGGGCACCGACGACGACCCCTTCCCCACGCCCGGCATGACCGGCGGCGAGATCGAAGTGCTGGGCTACCGCGGCATGAAGGAATACGAACTGGCTTTTGACGGCTTCAGGGTGAAGGGCGAAAACCTGCTGGGCGGCGAAACCGGTCTGGGCTTCAAGCAACTCATGCAGACCTTTGAAAGCGCCCGCATCCAGACCGCCGCGCGCGCCATCGGCGTGGCGCAGAACGCTCTGGAAGTGGGGATGCAATACGCCCAGGACCGCAAGCAGTTCGGCAAACCGCTGATCGCCTTCCCGCGCGTGGCCGACAAGCTGGCGATGATGGCGGTCGAGATCATGATCGCCCGGCAACTGACCTATTTCAGCGCCTGGCAGAAGGATCATGACAAACGCTGTGATCTGGAGGCCGGCATGGCCAAGCTGTTGGGCGCCCGCGTGGCCTGGGCGGCGGCGGATAACGCGCTGCAAATCCACGGCGGCAACGGGTTCGCGCTGGAATACCAGATCAGCCGCATCCTGTGCGACGCGCGCATTCTGAACATCTTTGAAGGGGCCGGCGAAATTCAGGCGCAGGTCATCGCGCGACGGTTACTGGGATGACCTCCCCTACGGGTTGACCCTGCCCTCCGGTGGGCGCAAGGTCGCCACTCTCAAACGGGGAAACAGCGATGAAACTTCTGATCACCGGGTCCACCGGGTTCCTGGGCAAGCATGTCGTGCTGGCGGCGCTGAACGCCGGGCATGATGTCACCGGAACCCTGCGCGATCCTGCCCGCGCGGATGAAGTTCGCGCCGCGATCACCCCCCATCTGAGCGACCCGGCCAGCCTGTCCAGACTGCGGTTCACCCCCCTGGACCTGACCCGCGATGACGGCTGGGACACGGCGCTGGCCGGACAGGACGCACTGATCCACACAGCCTCGCCATTTCCGATCAGCGAACCCCGCTCCGCCGATGACCTGATCGTCCCGGCCCGTGATGGCACGCGGCGCGCGTTGACCGCCGCCGCCGAGGCGGGCGTTTCCCGGGTCGTGCTGACCTCCAGCTGCGTGGCAATCTGGGAACAGGTGCCAAGCGGCCAGACCGCCACCGAAGCGGATTGGTCGGACCCCGACGCCCCCGGGGCCGCCGCCTATGGCCGCTCGAAGATCATTGCCGAACGCCTCGCCTGGGACCTGGCAGAGCAGCACAGCCTGGCCCTGACGACGATCAACCCTTCGGTCATCCTTGGCCCCCCGCTGGACAGCCATTATGGCTCGTCCACCGGGCTGGTGAAGCGCCTCATGACCGGCAAGGACCCGATGAATATCGACGTCGCCATGGGCTGCGTCGATGTGCGCGACGTCGCCGCGATGCATGTCATCGCCGCCGAGCGACCGGACACGGCGGGAGAGCGATTCATCGCCGACAGCGGCACCAGGACCTTTTCCGAATGGGCGGCAATCCTGAAAACCGCCTATCCGGACCGCAAGATCCCGCAGCGCGTCGCCCCGGCCTGGATGGTCGCCATCCTGGCCCTGTTCGACAAGGACATCCGCGCGGTCAAACCGCTCCTTGGGCGGCGCTACCGCGCGTCGAACGCCAAAGCCACCGAGCGCCTGGGCATCAGCTTCATCGCACCCGAGGAGGCCCTGCTGTCCTGCGCCGCCTGGCTGGTGTCGCAGAACGAAGTCTGATCTACCCGCTTCATCTTGCAAAAAATACTCAAGAAAACCGGTCCGCCAACCGGTCCCGCGCCGCCGGCACGGGGCGGTTGCCCAGCGCCGGCGCCAGCGTTTCGCGCAGGAAATGCCCGGTCGTGCGCAACCCGTCGGCCATCTGCGCGCGGTCCCCGGCGGCATGTTCATCCAGCAGCAGACCGGGCAGCGGCAGCAAACGGTCGGCAAAGGCGCCGGCCCCCACTGCCGTCACCGCGCGCCCACTGCGTGGCGAGACATAGACCAGGCCGTCGGTCGCCCCGGTCACCGCACAGGCGCTGAAATCCAGCCCATAGCCGGTTTCCTCCAGCAACAACCGCTCCCACGCCAGATAGGCGCCGAACCAGCCCGCGCTCCCGGCCAGCGCGTCCAGAACCATCTCGGTCGCGGCAAACAGGCGCGGATGGGGGTCACGCTCGGGCAGGGCAAAGTTGCACAGGGCACACAGCGCGTTCAGCGCCGCCAGCCGGTCGGCATCGACCATGATCGCCGCCGCGCGCGCCCGGATCGGTTCGACGACAAAGGTGCCCAGATGATCGTCCAGCCGCGCCCGCCAACGCAGCTGCAACTGTGCGCTGGGTTGCAGGACCGGTGCCATTTTTCGCCCCGTGCCCCCCCGGACAATACCCCGGTGCAGCCCGTGGTCCCGGGTCAGCACCTCGATGATCGCGGCGCTTTCGCCGTGGGGACGCGCGCCCAGCAGGATGCCTTCGCCCGTCCACTCCATCGCCTACAGCGCCCGCCAGCCGATATCACGGCGGCAGAATCCGCCCGGCCAATCGATCCGGTCCACCATCGCGTATGCCCGTTCGGCGGCTTCGGCCAGCGTGTCGCCCCGCGCGGTCACGTTCAGGACGCGCCCGCCATTGGCCAGCACCGCCCCGTCGCCCGCCTTGGTTCCGGCGTGAAACACCATGTTGAAGCTGTCCTCGGGCAGGGCCTCCAGCCCGGTGATGCGGCTTCCCTTTTCATAGGCACCCGGATAGCCACGCGCCGCCATCACAACGGTCACCGTATGGTCGTCAGCCCAGTTGACGCGCGTGCTGTCCAGCCGCCCCTCGGCGCAGGCCAGCATCAGGTCCAGCGCCTGCGCGCCCAGCCGCATCATCAGCACCTGACATTCGGGATCCCCGAAGCGCACGTTGTATTCCACCAGCCGCGCCTGCCCGTCCTTGATCATCAGCCCGGCGTAAAGCACCCCCTGATACGGCATCCCGCGCCGCGCCATTTCGGCCATGTTCGGGCGGATGATCTGCTCAAGCGCCTGCCGTGCAATGGCGTCCGTCAGCACCGGCGCGGGGGAATAGGCGCCCATGCCTCCGGTGTTGGGCCCGGTGTCGCCTTCGCCCACGCGCTTGTGGTCCTGCGCGGTGCCGATGGGCAAACAGGTCTCGCCATCGACCAGAACGAAGAACGACGCCTCCTCGCCCTCCATGAATTCCTCGATCACCACTTCGGCCCCGGCCGCGCCGAAGGCCCCGCCAAACATGTCCTCCAGCGCCGCCAACGCCTGCTCCATGGTTTCGGGGATGATCACGCCCTTGCCGGCCGCCAACCCGTCGGCCTTGATGACCAATGGCAGGCCCTGCGCCTGAACATAAGCGCGCGCGGCGGTCAGATCGGTGAAATGCGCGTAGCCCGCCGTCGGGGCCTTGGCCGCGTCGCAGATCTCCTTGGTGAAGGCCTTGGAGGCTTCAAGCTGCGCTGCCGCCGCCGAAGGCCCAAAACAGGCAATGCCTGCTGCTCGCAACGCATCACCCACGCCCGCCGCCAGCGGCGCCTCGGGGCCGATCACCACGAAATCCACGGCGTTTTCCTCGCAGAACCCGACCACGGCGGCGCCGTCCTGGGCGTTCAACACCGCACATTCCGCGATTGCGGCTATTCCCGCATTGCCCGGCGCCGCGATCAGCCGGTCGCATTTGGGGTTTTGCTTGATCGCCCAGGCCAGCGCATGTTCGCGCCCGCCGCCGCCCAGAACCAGTATGTTCACGTCGCGTCCCCTGTCTGCCATGGTTGCGTCCAGATACCCAAGCTTGGGTCAGGGCACAAGCAAGGCGGCGCACCATGCCCGGACGCCTGCGAGACGGCAGCGGCCACCGACCCGCTTTCCCCGGCCTGATACCCGCGCTAAGGTCCCGCGCATGGACCTGATCGACGACGACACCCCCGCCTTGGGCAACAATGCCCATGATTTCACGGTTTCCGAACTGACCGGCGCGGTCAAACGCACGCTCGAGGGCGAGTTCGGCCGCGTGCGCGTGCGCGGCGAGGTTGGGCGCGTGGTGATCGCCCGCACCGGGCACATGTATTTCGACCTGAAGGATGACCGCGCGGTCATCGCGTCGGTCAGCTGGAAGGGCCAGGTCGCGCGCATGGCGGTGAAACCCGAGGAAGGGATGGAGGTCATCGCCACCGGGCGCCTGACCACCTATGGCCCGCAATCGAAATACCAGCTTCAGGTCGACACCGTGGAACCCGCCGGCGCGGGGGCACTGATGGCCATGCTGGAAGCCCGTCGCAAGGCTTTGGCCGCCGAGGGGCTGTTCGATTCCGCGCGCAAGCGGCCCATCCCGTTCCTGCCGCAGGTGATCGGCGTCATCACTTCGCCCTCGGGCGCCGTGATCCGCGATATCCTGCACCGGCTGGCCGACCGCTTTCCACGCCGCGTGATCGTCTGGCCCGTCGCCGTGCAGGGCGAACGCTGCCCGGCGGATGTGGTGCGCGCCATTCAGGGGTTCAACGCTCTGGCGCCCGGCGGGCCTGTGCCACGCCCCGATGTGCTGATCGTCGCGCGCGGCGGCGGCTCGATCGAGGACCTGTGGGGGTTCAACGACGACGCCGTGGTGCGCGCGGCAGCAGCCAGCGACATTCCGCTGATTTCCGCCGTGGGCCACGAAACCGATACCACGCTGATCGACCACGCCGCCGACCTGCGCGCGCCCACGCCAACCGCCGCCGCCGAACTGGCGGTGCCGGTGCGCGCGGACCTTCTGGCCACTGTGGCCAGTTCCGGCGCCCGGTTGCACCGCGCGGGCACTGGCGCGGT
>TARA_R110002073_G_scaffold2129_18_pt1 | contig 18068 bp, 12 predicted proteins | sample TARA_R110002073 | Tara Oceans TARA_R110002073 (sample SAMEA4397174) | marine metagenome | biome: Polar Biome; feature: [DCM] deep chlorophyll maximum layer (ENVO:01000326); material: water (ENVO:00002006), including particulate matter (ENVO:01000060) such as... | depth 40 m
TTGCACAACCAACTGCCTCGCGCCGATGGCGCGGGTGCTGTATGAGTCCTTCGGTATTGAAGAGGGCGTTATCAACACTGTTCACGCCTATACCAATGACCAGCGACTGGCGGACGTGCCCCACACAGACTGGCGTCGCAGTCGCGCGGCGGCGGAAAACATCATCCCGACCTCTACCGGAGCGGCCAAGGCAGTCGGTGAGGTGTTGCCACAATTAAAAGGCAAGCTGCACGGTATTGCGGCCCGTGTGCCGGTGCCGGACGGTTCCGTGGTGGACCTGTTTGTGAAACTGGGCAAGAAGGTTGCGGTAGCGGATGTCCATGAGGCAGTGCAGGCGGCGTCCATATCGACGCGCATGCGGGGCATTTTGCAATACAGTGAGCAGCCGATCGTGTCGACCGATATTATCGGCAACTCGCACTCGTCGATCTACGATGCCGGCTTTACCGGCATTACCGGCGGGCGCTATCTGCGTGTACTGAACTGGTATGACAATGAATGGGGCTACTCCTGCCGTGTGTGCGATTTGCTGTCCAGGCTAAGAGACTTGACCTGACCCGGTTGTGTACACAAAATAGGCCCGCAGCGTCGAAGAGTATCCGAAGGGCGCAACCGGCACTTTCGGTTGTGCTGTCCTGCGATGTGTACACTCAAACTCAAGGTTCCCAATATGTCCAAAGTCATAAAGCTGGTGCTCCTCTTTTCGTTTCTGTGCGTGGGTGGTCCAGCCGCCTGGGCCAACAGCTACAGTGATGCGATCAAGGCGTTCAGCAATGCCGGTGAGAGCGGGCGCTACTTCAAGACAGCCTACGGTTATGCCTTGTTTCCCACCGTCGGCAAGGGAGCCTTTGTGATTGGTGGCGCCTATGGCGAAGGCAAGGTGTTCGTCGGTGCCAAGCACGTCGGCAACTCCACCCTGACGCAAGTGTCGCTGGGCGCACAGTGGGGTGGACAGGCGTACAGCCAGATCATCTTTTTTGAACACGAACAGGCGTTCAAGGATTTTACCTCGGGAAACTTTGAGCTCAGCGCCACCGCATCGGCGGTTGCCATCACGGCCGGCGCGTCCGCCGAGGCCAGTACCGGTGGCGGCACCGCAGCGGGCATCAGTGGTGGTCGCAACGATGCGGCGACCGTGTCCGGCGGGTACCGCAAGGGCATGGCAGTTTTTACAATTGCCACCGGTGGGCTGATGTTTGAGGCGGCGGTAGCCGGACAGAAGTTTACCTACACCCCGCTGTAACACCTGCGCGGGCGCAGAAATGCGCTACACGGTTACTGCGGCGCGCGCCAGGGCCAGGGCGTCTGCAGGAACATCGCCCATCAAGATGACATGCCATTTGCGCGGCCCGTGTGCCCCATAGACCAGTTGGCCCTCGATATCGGCCGTGCTGGAGGGGCCCGCGATAAAGTTGATACCGCGCGGACGCCCATTCTTTTCCAGTTCCAGGTTGATCCTGCCCCAGGCATGCTCCATGCTCGATACCAGGTCAGCGGTGTCCACCAGTACGATGTGATGCTCGGGTAACAGGTTGTTGGCCGCCGGGTTGGACTTCCCCGTCCATGTCACAATGGCGCCGGTCTCCACCACGCCCAACTGGGCGAATGTCAGCGCAACCGGTTCGCCGACCTCCAGGCTGCCGAAACGCGGCAGCACGCCTGCGTCCCGCCAGGGCATCGCAGCGAGGCGCGGGTCGTTACCCGCCACCAGGCGGTGGCTGCGAAAATGGGAATAGATGTGATGTCCAATGGCCGTGACCGCCTCGGTGCGATTGGCGACACAGTCAACGGTGCCCTGGTTTTTCAATACATTGGTCAGGAAGGCCTGGCATATCTCGGGCGCCGGTGGCGCGGGCACCGGCGCGCTGCCCAGTGCCTGGCGTTCCTGCTGAATACGTTCCGCGCTCGCCTCGCCGGTGATGTCGCGCAGTCGTGCAAAAATCTCCGAACGGGCGCTAGCGTTCATGTTTTCGCTCTTCGATGCGCTTCTGTTGTGCTTTGTACTGCTGCATAAACGTTTTTCCCTGGGGTGCTGGAAAATTGCGCTGGCTGGTCCATCCTCCCGCCAGCGGCAGGTGCGAGAAATTTCCGCGCTTGCGCCCGAACCTGTGCAATACGGGTATGACAATCGATGTCAGCGCGTGGTAGAGCGGCGGGTGCCGGGTTAGCCAGCCGTGTAGTTTCAGGCCCAGGCGCCAGCGCGGTGCCGACAATTTTTTGCTGTTTTCCTCATGTCGCAGATCGCGCAGCAGGTCCGGCAGCGGAATATCCGCAGGGCAAACCTCGGCGCAGCGACCGCAGCTGGTGCAGGCATTGGGCAGGGCATGGCTCTGCTCCAGCGATGTCAGCAGCGGCGTGAGTATCGAACCCATCGGCCCGGGGTATACCCAGCCGTACGCATGGCCACCGACAGCGCTGTAGATGGGGCAGTGGTTGAGGCAGGCACCGCAGCGGATGCACTCGAGCATTTCGCGGTAGTCGCTGGCCAGAATGTCACTGCGTTTGTTATCCAGCAGTACGAAATGTGTTTCGATGGGGCCGTCGACATCGCTCTCGCGGCGTGGCCCGGAGTAAAAGCTGGTATAGCAGGTCTGCGATTGCCCGGTGGCTGATCGCACTAACAGGCGCAACATGGCGGTTGCATCCTGTGCCAGCGGCAGCACCCGGTCAATGGTGGTACAGACAATTAACACGCGGGGCAGGTTGGCACACAGATCGCCATTGCCCTCGTTCGTCACCAGCATTGAATAGCCGTTTTCGGCGATCAGCGCATTGGCGCCAATAATGCCTACCTCTGCTTTCAGGAAATGCTCGCGCAGCACCTGTCGCGCTTCACTCACCAGATCGACCGTCTCGGGCAGCTCCCTGCTGCCGAGATCGTGCCTGGCCTGGAACAGCTCGCGAATTTCCCCCGCGGATTTGTGCAGTGCCGGGGCTACGATATGGCTGGGTGTCTCACCGGCCTGCTGGATGATGTACTCACCGAGGTCGGTCTCCATCACAGAGAGGCCAGCGCGCTGCAAAAAGCTGTTCAAGCCGGTCTCTTCGGTCACCATGGATTTGCCCTTGGCGACACGCTTGGCGTCGTGTTGTTGGCAGATGTCGAGTACGAGACTGTTCAGTTCATCGCCATCGCGCGCGAAGTGCACGTGGTTGCCGTTGTGTACCGCTTCGTGTTCGAACTGGCCGAGGTAGTATTCGAGGTGGTCGAGGCTGTGTTGGCGCACACGTTTAACATGCTGGCGCAGGGTATCGAAATCGGCAAACCCGTCGATCGCCGCCGAGCGTATTAACGGGGCGAAAGCGGCGATCACATCCCGGCGCGCGGCCTGCGCGGTGTTACCCAATGCCTTGCTGGCGTTATCGAGGAATGTATCGCTGTGCTGCTCCACTGGCTATCTTCCTTTTCCAATGGCGGGGCTGTCGAGGTCGTGGCACAACAATTCCGCGACATGGCGAACGTCAATGTCCTCGCCCAGTCGCTCGGCGCGGCCTGCGATATTGAGCAGGCAGCCCAGATCACCACCAGCGAGGATCTTCGCGCCGGTGGCCAGCGCATCCTTGAGTTTGTCATCCACCATCTTGCCGGAGATTTCTGGCATTTTGGCGCAGAACGTGCCGCCGAAGCCGCAACAGACCTCACTTTGCTGCAACTCGCTGACCTCGATGCCACTCAGCTCCCGCAGCAGATCGCGCGGCTGCGATTTTATGTTGAGTTCACGCAGTCCGGCACATCCGTCGTGGTAGACGACGGCTGGCAGTTTGGGTGGCGATTTCTTCCGCTGTGGCCGAATGCGCGCAATGTCCTTGAGAAATACCGTCAGCTCAAAGGTTTTGGCGGCCAGCTCAAGGGCCTGTTCGCGCCATTCCCCCTCCAGCATGGCGGGGTAGTGGTGGCTGATCATTCCGGCGCATGAACCGGATGGCACCACGACATAGTCAGCCCCGCCCAGCAGCTGGATGACTTCCTGTGCCTGCAGCACAGCTTCCTCATAATTGCCACTGTTGTACGCCGGTTGGCCGCAGCAGGTCTGTCGCAGCGGTACCGTAACCTCACAGCCGGCCTGCTCCAGCAGTTTGATACTGGCAAAGGCGACCGAGGGTCGAAACAGATCCGCCAGACAGGTGACAAAAAGCGCAACGCGCTTTTTCCGTTGTGGGGGCGAGTGCTTCTGATCTCGCTCATTCATACAGGCGGCAACCCTTTGCGTTTTTATGGTGGAGGAGCGGCTGTCGCTGCTCCGAATTGCGCAGTATATCGAAATGGGGGAACCGGTGTCGCCCCATGTCCGGCATACCGCAACTAGAAAAGCTGCTGCAACAACAGCAGCAGGGCCGCTGCGGCGATTGCTGCGGCAATGGCAGTCGCGCCGAGCGCCAGCGGATGGCGGCTCTGCAGCAACTTTATCGCGATAGTCTTGTGATCCACGCGGATAGCACCGAGTGTCGGTGGGCTGATATACCGCTGCAGTGGTGCCGGTGAAAATGCCGGAAGCAGGTGACTACCGGAGAACACCACGATATCGTCGATTGACAGGAATGGACCGCGATAGTGCAACCTCGGGCCGCCCGCCAGGTGATACTGACCGCTGTGATCGACCAGTAGCAGCCTGTCTCCCATAATCCCGATATGGCCCACAGGCTGCCGACTCAGCAGTAGCAGGGCGATCGCCGGACCGCTAAGCGCCAGCAACAGCGCGGCCAACTGCCAGGCACTGACACCCAGGGCGATGGCCAGCAGCACAGCGCCCAGTGCCGCGACCCCATAGAACACACCCGTGCGCTGCAGTTGTTGCTGGCGATCCTGCACAGGTTCAATCCAGTGCAAGGCGTCGGCATGGTCATCCAGCGGTTCAGCACCCTGCTCTCGACGGGGGCGATAAACCAGTCCGCGCAGACCGTGCACATACCCGGCACCGAAACACAGTATCACCGCGAGTGCCAACACCAGCAAACCGCCGTGCCAGGCGATGTTGGCGATGTGCGCGCGGTGCTGTTGTGTGCCGATCAGTTCCTGCAACGAGGTGGAGAGGAACGGGACTTCCACAAGGCCCTCAGCGTTGAAGCGCTGTATGGCCGGGTCATGGGGATCGTTGACGAGGGTCCTGGTGCCCCAGTTGACCAGTTGCAACGGTCCGGTGCCGCCTGATGCAAGTGGCGCTGTACTGAGGTAATTCCATTCCTCGTCAAAGCGGTAGACCTCGCCAGTGACGGATGCGGGGTCTTGCAGGTAGACCCACCAGGCACCGCCGGACCAGACAAAATCCCGAACACGCGATTGTTGTAACTGCTCGTTGCCGGGAGGCAGCAACAGTATTTCGTCCAGTTGCGAGCCGAATGCGTCGTTCTCATATCGAAAGACACTGATTGCCGGACCTTGTGCGCTATTCATCCACAGCAGGCCGCCGTGCAGTCGCAGCACGGGATCATTGGGAACTGTGACCGGTGCGCTTGCCAGGATCTCCCCCTGCTTGCTCACTTTCAGCAGGCGGCCGGAAGCGCTGTCGGCAAGCAACAGGCTGTCATCGAGGGTGTTCACCACGACGGCGTCTACACGAGTCTCCTGCAGCTGCGACGATAGCGGCGCGCAGGCGAACCGCGTCAGATCGCAGCGCAGTAGTGATAATCCGGTACGTTGTGTGGCGCTTGACTGGTTGTCGATCAATTGACCCACTGCAATGAGAGAGTCCTCGCTGTCAAACAACAGCGGCGGCAGCAGTGCGGTGACGCCCAGTGCACTGAGGGGAATGTCTGTTGTGGCAACACCGGAACGGTCGTGAAGCAGCAGCGAATCGGCCACCAGCAATACCGGTTCAGCCCGGGCGTTGATGCCCACAGCGCTGGCACCTGTGGGCACCGGGTGGGCGCCGCTCTGCAGGAAACCGCCGCCCGCGATCAGCAGTATTGCCAGCGACACGCCGCCGGCGGTGTAGGCGCGTCGCATGCGCTGCCAGGCGAGCTCGGCGCGTGTGCGCACCTGCTCTGAATTGCGAAAAGGCCTGATTTTGTAAAAGTTTGGTGCGCCGGACTGGCGCTTGCGCTGGCCGGGATTCCCAATTTCCGGTGTCTCGCCCGGAGTCCGCAGCGGGACCTCCAGACTGGTTTTCACACGCGTCTTCACGGTCTTCCCGGTGCGAGGCTGTGCGGCTGCTGCGCTCGTCGGGCGCTCAGCGCTGCGCTTCGACAATTGCTGTTGTTGCACGCGTTCAGCGCGGGCACGCGCTGCGTTCCCGGCCGCCAGATGCTGCTTCTGTTCCTCTGCCTGGATGCGCCGCACTTCTTCCTCGGCCGCGAGGCGTTTTCTCTCTTCCAGTGCTGCCTTGAGTCGCGCGTCTTCCTCGGCCGCGAGGCGTTTCCGCTCCTCGAGTTCGGCTCTGTGCCTGGCTTCTTCAGCCGCGAGACGCTGCTTCTCCTCGAGTACTGCTTTCAATCGCGCGTCTTCCTCGGCCTTGAGGCGCTTTTTCTCCTCGAGTTCTGCCTTGAGTCGCGCGTCTTCCTCGGCCGCGAGGCGTTTCTGCTCCTCGAGTTCTGCCTTGCGCCGAGCTGCTTCCTCGGCCTTCTTGCGTGCTTTTGCGGCTTTTTCCTGCAGGCGACGGGCCTTGCGTTGAGCGGCTTCTTCTGCGGCTTTGCGTTTGGAGGCCGCCTTGAGTGCCTTTTTCCTAGCCGCTTCTGCCTCTTCATGGCGTTTGCGTTCAGCCGTCTCGGCGGCTTTTTGCGCCGCTTCTTCTGCGGCCCGTCGCGCCCGCTCCTGTTCAGCGAGGCGTTGCTGTTCTGCGAGCTCTGCGGCCACACGGGCCTTTTCTTCGGCGAGTTGTCGCTGGCGGGCTTGCAGCGCGGCGGTTTCCCGCGCAGCGGTCTCTGCCGCGAGGCGCTTTGCCTCGAGCTTGCGGGCTTTTATCTGTGCGGCTGCATCGGCGTCATTTGGTAGCCACTGGCTGCTGGTCTGGGCGGTGACAGCCTTCCTTCCCGTGTCCCGCGCGCTCGCCTTGTCCTTGACAGGTGTTTTAGGCGGTGCGGTATCGATGGTTTCATCTGCCGTGTCGGCAGTTGCCACTTTGACCAGTGTGGACGCGAGGCCCATGAGTTGGAGTTGGTAATATAACTCAGCGGCCTCCTTGCGTTCGAGGTTGCGCCGCAGGATGATCGTCTCGCCGCTGAAAAATTTCGCGAGTCGCGCCTGATCGTCGATGCCAAACTTGTCCGCGAATCGGAGCCTGGCCTGCTCGATATCTTCGCCGGCAAGAATCTCGCCGCTGAACGTGAGGTTAAATCTGTTCACCTCGCGCTTGATTTCCCCTGTGTACTTTTATCGTTTCTGGCAGGGAATGTACGAGTTTTTAGCCTGTATTACCAGCGCCGCGAACGTCGAATAGTTGGCGCGGAGTGAGCCACAGCCTGCGTGGCCGCTATTTTTCCCGCTGGCATCAGCATACTTCAAACGTCAGTCCGGCGCTGCGGGCGAGGCGCTGGCAGTAGTTTTCCCCCAGCGCCGAGGCCGGTGTCCAGAAACCGCCGCCCACGGTCAGTTCATCCCTGGCGAGACACACCGCAGCCTCAGCAAGCATTTTGGACGTCGATCCGTATCCCGGGTCCATATCGCCACAGACCTTTACCATGGTATCCATGCTGCGATCCTGCGGGTTGATCCCGAGGAAAAATAGCTCGTAATAGCCAGCTTCGCGCTGCTCCCGTGTCGGCCCCTCGCCGGGTTTGGGCAGGAAACGCTGCGCCAGCCTGCGCGTCGGCCCCAGCGCCAGCGCGACCATGCCGACAAGACCGGCGACACTGTTACGCGTGGCCTTGAATCGCGATGTTTCCAGCGTGGACTCGTCGTAGCGGAAATCTTCACCCCAGGGGAAGTTCAGCAGGGCATTGCTGCGACGCACCACACGGGTGTTGACTGCTGCCATGATGAAAGGTGATGTCCACTGCTTGAAATCTGCATCGTAGACTGCACTGCTCTGGTCCGGTCCGTCCAGGCCGGCCGGGGTGCCCTGCGGGTACAGTGAATACGGGTTGGCGACCTGCCGCCTGATCGATGCATCTCGACTCGCTTCCTCCATCATATTGAGTACACTGGCGATAGTGCCGCCACTGGCCGCCCCACGATTGCGTCCGACCCGCGCCTTAACCTGCGAGGCGTAGACGCCGTGGCGTTGGAACATCTGCTGCTGCAGATACCAGTTGCCCATATCAAACGGCACGGAATCGAAACCACAGGTATGTACAATACGTGCGCCAGTGGCCGCCGCGGTATCGTTGAATTGTGGGATGACCCGCGCCATCCACTGCACTTCGCCGGTGAGGTCGCAGTAGTCGGTGCCGGTTTCTGCGCAGGCGGCGACCAGCGGGGTGCCGTATTTCGCGTAGGGGCCGACGGTGGTGCAAACTACCCGCGTCTGCTGTGCCAGCCTGGTAAGGCTGTCGGCATCCTCGCTGTCGGCCAGCAGTATCGGCAGCTTGTCGCGCTGTGCTGCCGGCAGGCAGGCGTCTCTCACTGCATCGAGCTTGTTGCGATTGCGCCCGGCAATGGCCCAGCGCAAGTCGCCGTCCACGCCGTAGGTCTGCGCCAGATACTCCACCACCAGCTGGCCGGTAAAGCCAGTAGCGCCCCAGACAATTACATCGAATTCGCGTGTGCTCATAATACTGTCCTGGTGTATGCGGTTATCATTATAGGGATTAATGCCCGGCTGTCGCTGCCCTTTTTGAGGTCGCGCGCAACGTCACAACAGGTTATGCTTGCCCGCTTGCCAAAGTGCCACCGACTGCCGAGCGAATGACAGCCGATAAGCCTATCCACTACACGACTGCCTCACACCAATGCCTGCGCGCGCTCTCGACGCTGGTGTTTTTTGTATTGGCAGCCTGCGGCGAGCCCCCCTGGAATAACCCCAATCCCCCGGCACAGGACGACAAGATAACCTACCAGTCGATGATGTCGCCCGCGCCACCCAAACACCTGGATCCGGCGCTGTCCTATGCCACCGATGAATCGCTGTTCATTATGCAGATTTATGAGCCGCCAATGAGTTACCACTTTCTCAAACGGCCATATGAATTGATCCCGGGGGCGCTGGAGGCGATGCCGCAGGTCAGCTATCTCGATGCCGAGGGACAGCCGGTGGCGGAGGACGACGCGGCGGTAGCCTTCACCCGCTACACACTGCATTTGCGCGATGACCTGCGTTACCAACCGCACCCGGCGTTCGCGCTCGATGAGCGGCAGCAGCCGTTGTATCTGTTTGACAGCGCGATCGAGGGTGCGCCGTTCAAGCAGATACCCGATTTTCCGGTCACTGGTGATCGACCTGTGACCGCGGAGGATTACGCCTACGCGATCAAGCGGCTCGCCGATCCGGAGAATGCCTCCCCGATGCTGGGTTTTATGTCGCAGTACATTGTGGGTATGAAGGCGTTCTCCGAGCAACTGGCAGAGCTGTCCCGGGATGAATGGCTGAATCTCGACGATTACGCCATGGAGGGATTGGAGGTGGTGGATGATCTCACACTGAATATCACCATCAAGGGCCGCTACCCGCAGTTCGTGTACTGGCTGGCAATGCCCTTTTTCTCCCCTGTTGCAATGGAGGTCGATCGCTTCTACCACAACCCCGGATTTGCCGATCGCAACCTCACGCTCGACTGGTGGCCGGTGGGTTCGGGGCCCTTCATGATGGTGAAGAATGATCCCAACAGCGAGATCGTGCTGGAGCGCAACCCCAACTACCACGAGGATTTTTTTCCGACGGAGGGCGCACCGGTAGACCGCGAGGCCGGCAACCTGGTCGATGCGGGCAAGCCGGTTCCCTTTATAGATCGCGCAGTATTTCGATTGGAAAAGTCAGGGCTGTCGCTGTGGACCAAATTCATGCAGGGCTATTACGACCGCTCGGGGGAGGTGCATTCCAATACCACGGGGGTGTTTGACCAGGCTTTTGTGGTGCGCCCCGATGGTGTCGAAATGTCACCCGAACTCGAGGCTCACAACATCACGATGTCACCGGATGTGAAGCCCGGTATCTACTATTACGGCTTTAATATGCGCGACCCTGTGGTGGGTGGTTACACCGAAGAAAAACGGAAATTGCGCCAGGCGCTGCAGATTGCCTTTTTGACCGAGGAGTACCTCAACGTTTTCTACAAGGGCAACGGGATTGCCGCGCAGAACCTGATTCCGCCCGGCATACCTGGTCATCTGGAGGGCGAGGCAGGAATGAACCCCTATGTTTACGACTGGGTTGATGGTGAGCCGCGGCGCAAATCCATTGAGTACGCCCGCCAACTGCTGGCTGAGGCGGGCTATCCCAATGGTCGCGACGCGCGCACCGGGGAGCCGCTGAAGATCTTTATCGATGTGCAGTCGCAGGCGGCCAGCAATACCTCCATGAACTGGATCGACCGCGTATTCTCCGATATCGGAGTGCAGGTGGAGTTTCGCCCGGCCGATTTCAATCGCACCCGCGAGAAACTGCTGACCGGAAACACGCAGATCTACTCGCACGGCTGGCTGGCCGACTATCCGGACCCTGAAAATTTCCTGTTCCTTTTGTATGGCCCCGAGAGTCCGCTGGAGTGCGCCTGCGATGGCGCCAACAACTCCAACTATGCCAGCGAAGAGTACGATGAGCTGTTTCGCCAGATGCGCGTGCTGCCGGCGGGGCCAGAGCGCGATGCACTGGTGGCGCGAATGGTGGAACTGTACCGTCGCGATGCGGTCTGGCTGTACGCCTTTTTCCCCAAAGAAATCTACCTGAACAACAGTTGGGTGCACAATAACAAGCGCCACGGTATCTCCAAGGCTACGCTCAAGTACACGCGGGTAGATCAAGAGGAGCGTGCCAGAATGCAGGCGCTGTGGAACCAGCCCGTGACGTGGCCGCTGTACGCTGCTGTGACGCTGCTGGTCAGCCTGTTACTGCCGGGTATCGTCGCCTACCGCCGACGACAGAACGCCACCGTCAGGCACAGGAGGGAACACTGATGCTCGCATACATCATCCGGCGACTCTTTTACGCGATACCGATTCTGGTAGGCGTCAACCTGTTGACGTTCACGCTGTTCTTTGTGGTGAACTCGCCGGACGATATGGCGGTATCGCAGCTGGGACAGAAGTATGTGACGCCGGAGGCTGTGCAGGCCTGGAAGCGCAAGAACGGTTACGATCTCCCCCTGTTTTATAACGCGCAGGAGCCCGGAGGCAGTGCGCTGACGGAAACAATCTTTTTTACCAAGTCGTTGAAGCTGTTCGCATTCGATTTTGGCCGTTCCGAAAGTGGTCGCGATATCACCACCGATGTCTCCACCCGGATGTGGCCCAGCCTGGCAGTGGCGCTGCCGACATTTGTGGTGGGCATCGGGGTCAATATCTGCGTGGCGCTGATGGTGGTGATGTTTCACGCCACGCGACTGGACCGCTGGGCGGTGTTTGGTTTCGTCGGGTTGATGTCTATTTCCTACCTGTTTTACATCATCGGCGGCCAGTACCTGGTGGCCAAGACATGGAAGTTGGTGCCTATCTCCGGTTTCCATGGTGAGATACAGCCCTGGAAGTTCCTGCTGTTGCCGGTGCTGGTCGGCGTGATTGCCGGTATCGGTGCGGGCGCGCGCTGGTATCGCACGCTGTTCCTGGAGGAGTCCAGCCAGGATTATGTGCGCACTGCCAGGGCCAAGGGCGCCAGTGAAATCCGCATTCTGTTCCGCCATATATTGCCCAATGCCCTGATACCGATCCTCACCGGCGTGGTGGTCGTCATTCCCACCCTGTTTATGGGCGGCCTGTTGATCGAATCCTTTTTCGGCATTCCCGGCCTCGGCAGCTATATGCTCGATGCGATCAACTCGCAGGACTTTGCCATCGTGCGTGCAATGGTGTTCATCGGATCCATTCTTTATATCGTGGGCCTGATACTCACCGATATCTCCTACACCTGGGCCGACCCCAGGTTGCGGCTGGATTAGCCTGTGAAGCCCTTACTGCTGTGGTCCGACCTGCTGATTTACCTGCTGGTCTTCGTGCTGTGCCTGTTTTTCCTGCGCCTGCGGCGCGATCCGCAGACACGCGAGCACTGGCGGCAGGTCTTCAGCACCCGGCTGGGCATGGTCACCATGACCCTGATCCTGGTGTATGTGGGTGTCGCACTGCTGGATTCGCTGCACTTTCGCCGCGCCCTCGATCCGGTTGCCGGATCGCCGGCGGGCGAAGTCTTTTACAACAACAAGGTGACCAGCGTACTGGATGTGATGCTGGGCGGCATGGGTGAGCGCTTCGAGCGTACCTACTCCGCGCCGTTTGCACTGGACTCCTTCGAAAAGCAGGATATGAAGGACGATAACGGCGATACCTACCGGGATTTTCCGCCGCTGGAACACGCGGGGTTCCACCTCTCGCATCCCGAGCAGCGCTGGGCGGATGTGGCGGCCAAATCGGGCGTGGCTCTACTCTGGGGGGGATTGCTATCGATTCTCGTGGTCGGCGTCCAGTGGCTGTTCCTGCGCCGCAGCCCGTATCCGTGGTCCGCATCGTGGATCACACAGGCGGTGGTGATCTGCCTTGCTGTGTGGCTGGTCAGCATCAGTCGCTACTACCATGTCCTCGGCACCGACCTGGGCGGTGCCGACGTCGCCTACCAGAGTATCAAGGGGATTCGCACGGGTGTGTTGCTGGGCACGCTGGCCACGCTGATCATGCTGCCGATCGCAGTCACACTCGGCGTGATGGCGGGGTATTTCAAGGGCTGGGTGGATGATCTGGTGCAGTACCTGTACACCACGCTGAGCTCTATTCCAGGCATCCTGCTGATTGCCGCGTCCGTGTTGTTGTTCCAGGTCTACATCGATCTGCACCCGGATTTTTTCTCCGTCGGGCTGGAGAAGGCCGATGCGCGCTTTCTTGCCCTGTGTTTCATTCTCGGGGTGACGAGTTGGTCCTCGCTGTGTCGATTGATTCGCGCGGAGACACTGAAGATCAGTCAACTCGGTTACGTACAGGCGGCCCATGCGTTCGGGGTCAGCCACCAGCGCATACTGCTGCGCCACATCCTGCCCAATGTGACCCATATCATCCTCATCACCTTCGTACTGGATTTCAGCGCACTGGTACTGGCCGAGGCTGTGTTGTCCTACATCGGCGTGGGCATCGATCCGAGTATGGCCAGCTGGGGGAATATGATTAACGGCGCGCGCTCGGAACTGTCCCGCGAACCGGTGGTCTGGTGGACGCTGACCGGCGCTTTCTTCTTTATGTTTGTACTGGTACTGGCCGCCAACCTGTTTTCAGACCTGGTGCGCGACGCTTTTGATCCGCGTTCCGGTACCGGGAGGTCAGTCGCATGACCGTGACAACGCCGCCGGTGATGCAGGTGACGAACCTGAAAGTGGATGTCGCCGAGACCGGCGAAGCCATCCTCAAGGGTGTGAGCTTTGAGTTGCGCGCGGGTGAGATATTTGCCCTGGTCGGCGAGTCCGGCAGCGGCAAGTCCGTCACGTCGCTAGCCGCCATGCGCCTGTTACCTAATGCGCTTCGCATCACCGGGGGCGAGGTGCGTGTCGCAAGTGAGGATTTGTTCGATCTGTCCGAGGCGGACATGCAGTCCGTCCGCGGCGAGCGTGTGGCAATGATATTCCAGAACGCAATGAGCGCGCTGAATCCGGTGCAAACCGCGGGCGATCAGGTGGCAGAGACACTGCGCCTGCACACCCGGCTGTCGGGCGATGCGCTGCGAGAGCGTGTTGTGCAATTGTTTTCAGAAGTTGGTATCCAGGACGCCGCGGCGCGCTATGGATTCTACCCGCACCAGTTGTCCGGAGGACAGCAGCAGCGGGTCATGATAGCGATGGCACTGGCCTGCGAACCCGATATCCTGATCGCCGATGAGCCGACCACGGCGCTGGATGTCACCATTCAAGCGCAGGTGCTGGCGCTGATACGCGGGCTGACAAGATCGCGCCAGCTCGCCGTGCTGCTGATCACCCACGATATGGGCGTCGTCAAAAATACGGCCGACGAGGTGGCCGTGATGTACCGCGGCGAAATTATTGAACGCGCGCCGGTGGATGAATTCTTTCGCAACCCCCGCGAGGCCTACAGCCGTCGCCTGATCGCGGCGCTGCCCGATCTCAGCCACTTTCACGACAGCGTCACGGATGAGGCGCTGCTGCAACTGGATGATGTCAAAGTCCACTTTCCCATTCGCAAGGGCATCTTTCAGCGAGTGGTGGATTACACCCGCGCGGTGGACGGGGTATCGCTGAAAATTGGCCGCGGTGAAACCTACGCGCTGGTGGGTGAATCGGGCAGCGGCAAATCGACGCTGGGTCGTGCGATTCTCAACCTGGAACCCGTGGCGGCAGGCCAGATCACTTTTCTCGGCCAGTCGATACACGCGCTGAACCGCCGCGCGATGATGCCCTACCGTAAAAAAATCCAGGTTGTGTTCCAGAATCCTTACTCATCGATGAACCCGCGGCTCACCATAGCCGAGATTATCAGCGAGGGCATGGACAGTCTCGGTATGGGGCTGACGCCAGCCCAGCGAGAGGAGCGCATTGCCGCGCTGCTGCTGCGTGTGCAGTTGGGTGCCGAATTCAGCCGGCGCCACCCGCACGAATTGTCCGGTGGGCAATTGCAGCGCGTCGCGATTGCCAGGGCGCTGGCAGTGGAACCCGAGTTGATCGTGTGTGACGAGCCCACCAGCGCGCTCGATGTATCGATCCGGGCGGAAGTGCTGGAACTGTTGCAGGAACTGCAGCGCGAGTTCGGCGTTTCCTACCTGTTTATCACTCACGACTTGTCTATTGTGCCGAGCCTGGCGCATCGCGTCGGGGTGATGCAGGCGGGACGTCTGGTAGAACAGGGCAGTGCTGAACAGATACTGACGCGGCCGCAGCACCCCTACACGCAGGCTCTGCTGAACTCTGTGCCACGGTTGGAATCGACATAGCGAGCGGCAGACACATCAACTAGAATACCGGGGTCGCCGATAATTCTAACGATGCTGGAGGCAAAGCAATGGTGATGCCAGATTACGATGAGACTCTTCTGCAACAGCTGCGCGACCTGCTGGGCGACGGTGGGCTGCGCATTGAACACGATGATGTGATGCCTGATGTGATCCTGCGTCCACAGACGACAGAGGAGGTTTCGGGGATTCTTCGCCTCTGCTCTGCGGCCGCCCAGCCGCTGGTGCCACTGGGCGGTAAAACGGGCCTCGCCAATGGGCATGTCCAGACGGGTGTCGAGTTCGGGCTGTCACTGGAACGTATGAACGCCATCGAGGAAATCGATACCAGCAATCGCACCCTGACCGCTCAGGCCGGTTGTATTCTGCAGGTGGCCGTTGAGGCGGCTGCGGAGCAGGGTCTGCTGCTGCCGCTGGATTTTGGCGCCCGCGGTTCGGCTACGCTGGGCGGCATCGCGGCAACCAATGCCGGTGGTAACCGGGTGATCCGGTACGGTATGGCGCGCGATGTGATACTGGGGCTGGAGGTGGTACTGGCTGACGGCACCGTGGTGACCAACCTCAACAAAATGCTCAAGAACAATACCGGCTACGACATCAAGCAGTGGTTTATCGGCGCGGAGGGCACGCTCGGGGTGATCACCCGGCTGGTGTTGCGACTGCGTCCCAATCCGCGCAGTGAAAACACTGCACTGCTGGCGGTCGATAGTTTCGACGCGCTGATCGGCCTGTTGCACTGGATGGATGAGCGTTCGGCCGGCACGCTCTCCGGCTTTGAGGTGATGTGGCCGGAATTTTACGAGTACATCACCCGCGAGGGCAGTTTGCACAAGTTGCCGCTACCGCATGGCAGCGCGTTTTACGTGCTGGTGGAGACGCTCGGTTCAGAGCCCGAGACCGATGCCGAACGCTTTGAGACAGTGCTGGGCGAGGCGATGGAGGAAGGCTTGATTGTCGATGCGGTGCTGGCCCATTCTCAATCGGAGCGCAATGCGCTGTGGGAAATTCGCGATGATGTGCTGGAGTTTTTCAAGCTGGGCCCCATCATCCCTTTCGACATCAGCGTCACACTGGACAGTATGCAAGCCTTTGTCGATGACATCCGAACCGGCATGGCGGCTGTGCCCGAATCGATTTGCATCGTCTTCGGCCACCTTGGCGACAGCAACCTGCACCTGATACTCGGCTCGAAAAATCCTGAGGCATTTGACTACGAGGGCCTGAGCACCCTGTTGTACGAGACCGTGCAGCGGCATCGGGGTTCAGTGTCGGCAGAGCACGGTATTGGTCTGAGCAAGCGTGAACAGTTGCACCGCAGTCGCAGTGCACAGGAGTTGCAATTGATGAGGGCGATGAAATCACTGCTGGACCCGAAGAATATCCTCAACCCGAACAAGATTTTTGCCGCAGATACACTGCAGCGCGGCTGAACATCATTCCACAACATTTGCGGAGTACTGCATGAACGGCGCAGAGAGTTTACTGACCACCCTGATCAATAACGGTATCGATGTCTGTTTCACCAATCCCGGCACATCCGAGATGCATTTTGTCGCGGCACTGGATGAAGTGGAGGGCATGCGCTGCGTGTTGTGCCTGTTTGAAGGGGTCCTCAGTGGCGCCGCCGATGGCTATGCGCGCATGGCGCGCAAGCCGGCGTCGACGCTGTTGCACCTGGGGCCCGGGCTCGGCAATGCGCTGGCCAATACACACAATGCGAAGAAGGGCCATGTGCCGGTGGTGAATATCGTGGGTGACCACGCCACCTATCACCTCCAGTTTGACGCGCCATTGACCGCCGACATCGAGGGCATTGCGAGGCCTGTTTCGCATTGGGTGTACACGGCCAAAGCGCCCGGCGATATCGCTCGCGACGCTGCCGAGGCGGTGCGTCAGGCCGGCCACGGCAAGGTCGCCACGCTGATGTTGCCGGCGGATGTGTCCTGGGGCGACAACCCCAACGGCGCTGAGGCCGCTGTCGAGATCACGCCGCCAACGCGGGTGCCTGCGGATCGTATCGATGAAGCGGTTGCCAAACTCACCTCGGGTAAAAATTGTATGTTGATGATTGGCGGGCGCGAGGTCGATCAACAACGTGGTCTGCTGTTGAGTCGTATCGGTAAAGCCTGTGGTGCACGCGTGAGCACCGATACCTTTCCCACCCGGCAGGCACGCGGTGCGGGTACCGCCATACTGGAGCGCCTGCCTTACCTGGCGGAACTGGCGATCGATCACATCAAGGACTTGGATCACCTGATACTGATCGGCGCGGCTGCGCCCGTGTCCTTCTTTGCCTACCCCGGCGTGCCGAGCCAGATGGCACCACCGACCTGCGATGAGTTTTTCCTCGCGGGCCCGGATGACGATATCGACCAGTGCCTGCTGACTCTGCTGGAGCGACTGGATGCCGACGGTATTGAGCCGGATGTCTATTCACTGTCGCTGCCGGAACTGCCCACGGGCAGCCTCGATGTCAATGCAGTGGCGCAGGCTGTCGCCCATTACCTGCCGGAACAGGCTGTCGTCGTTGACGAGGCGAATACCAGTGGCCTCGCGCTGGCGCCGGTGACCGCTACCGCGAGAATTCACGACTGGCTCAGTCTGACCGGCGGCAGTATTGGCTGGGGTCTCCCTGCTGCCGTGGGCGCGGCGATCGCCTGTCCCGAGCGCAAAGTCGTCGGCCTGGAAGGCGACGGCAGCGCCATGTACACCATCCAGGCGCTGTGGACGATGGCCAGGGAAAACCTCGACGTGACGGTGGTGATCTTCAACAACCGCAAGTACAGCATTCTGGAACTGGAGTTTGGTCGCACCGGTGCGCGCGGCGGCACCCCCGGTCCCAAGGCGTCCAGCATGCTGCGTATCGACGGCCCCGATCTGGATTTTGTCGCGCTGGCCCGGGGTATGGGCGTGCAGGCGGAGCGGGCCACGACGGCGGAGGAATTCAACAGGCTGTTCGGTGACGCCATGGCGTCCAGGGGCCCGCGCCTGATTGATGCGATTGTGCCTACACTGTTCTGAGACCAAGCCACACAGCATGGTGCTATTTTCCATGCCGCGAAATTTTCTCGATGGAAAGAGCCTGCATGATGACCTTGCGGGCGGGGA
>TARA_R110002073_G_scaffold60209_13_pt1 | contig 18067 bp, 6 predicted proteins | sample TARA_R110002073 | Tara Oceans TARA_R110002073 (sample SAMEA4397174) | marine metagenome | biome: Polar Biome; feature: [DCM] deep chlorophyll maximum layer (ENVO:01000326); material: water (ENVO:00002006), including particulate matter (ENVO:01000060) such as... | depth 40 m
CAACCACGGTTCGAAAAACACCTCCCATCCCAACAACATATGCAGCGACCACACCGTGATTCCGAACAACATCGCAAGCTTGGCGGCAAGCGATGGGATATTCTCGAATCTCAATCCAATCAAAAACGGCACCACTAAACTGACGAGCGCCATCGAGTAGGAACCTTGAACCAATTCGTAGGCGCCCTCCCCACGATAGGCCAACCATGCCGAGGCTGCGGTCACCAATACGATTGCCCCACGCTGCAATCGCAACAATCCTTTTTCGCTGGGAGGCGTCGAACGCGTCCGCCGCCATAACGGTTCGACCAAGTTGTGGGCCATCACCGCCGACGGTGCCATCACGGCACTGACGATCGTCGAAAGCACTGCCGACACAATCGCGAGAAAGAAGACAAGCAGCAACACCGGATTGAGCAACTTGCTGGCGACCAGGATCACCACGCCATCGAGTTCGCCGTCGGTACGAGGCAACAACAAGTGGGCAGCCATTCCCGTGCCCACCGGCAAGACGCCCATCAACAAATAGCCCGCTGCAGCCCACAAACAAGCTCGTGAGGCGACTTGGTCGCTCTTGGCCGAAAAAATTCGCTGCATCAAATCTTGCATTGGCAAATTCCCCAGCGCCCCGATCGCCAACGCGCTGATCGCGACCATCGTGTCACGCCAAAAGGTCGGCGGGTCGGCAATCCGCCAGCGTGATTCGTCGATTTCGGTTTGCATCACCGAAACCCCTTCGATCATCGATCCGTCGCCCAAGTGAACCAAAATCGCGTGTCCAAGTAGCAGCAGACCGAGCAAGATGAACGACATCTGAATCGCGTCGGTCCACGTGATCGTCCACATCCCGCCAAGCAACGTGTAGCCCGTTCCGATCGTCGCCACCGCCAAGATGCCCCATTCACGGGGAATCCCAAAGAACACATCAAGCAATTGCGCGAGGGCAAAAAACTGGGCAGCTACCCAGCCAAAATAACTGGGCACGATGATCAGCGACGACATGATCTCGGCCGTTTTTCCAAACCGGCGGAAAAAGAAGTCGGGTACGGTCAAAATTCCCATCCGCCACATCGGCGCGGCGACAAACAAACCGGCTAGCAGCAAACAACCCGCGATCCCAATCGGATCGAGCATCGCCTTGCGAAGTCCCTCGTTACCGACCTCGTCCGCCGTCGTCATCAGCGACTCGGCACCAAACCACGTCGCAATAATCGTGATCGTGGCCAGCGACGTGGGCAGTCGACGGCCTGCGAGTACAAAATCCTCAACGTTGCGGACGCGGCGTTGGGCGATAAAGCCAACCACGTACATGGCGATCAGATAAACGATCAAGGCACCCAAAAACAGAGAGTACATCCCTGAGGGCAGCGCAGAGGATTCAGGCATAGGCGTAGGAAGGCGAAAGGATCCCGAGACCGGCTCAAATTTGTCGCGACATATTAGCGAAATCTGTCCCGCTGCCGACCCCAAAAACACCAGAAAACGACGAAAGATTCCCGCCACGACGATCGAATCGTCCGAGCGGCGATTTCCAGGACCATGTCGCTCCTATTTTATCCATGCAGGACGCAATTTCGGCTACAAAATCACCCCAATTTTCCGCGGCAACATCGGCTCGGGTCCGTCGCGGTGTGCGGGACGCCACCCCGCAGTTCCGCGTTTTCGTTGACCACAATGATCGATGGCGAGTTCATTCTTGCATCAGAATCGCATCGAGGTTGTTGCGATCGGTGAACTCGCGAAGATCGGCTGCGAAATCTTCGACCGAGACGTAAACGTGATTCGGTCGGTGCTGTAGCGGGTGCAAGACAAGTTTGTGATCCGCACGCTGAACGAAGTGAGAATGGTCCGCTGTCGCTAACCCTCGCACGTACCGAATCGATGGGATCAGTGGCAATGAGTGCAGCGAAACCAACTCAGACGGCGTCCCATCCTCAGACTCAGCAACCGACACCACTTCCAACTGGTCGCGATCGATGCACACCAGACGCCCCGTGACGGAATCCGGAAAGAAGTCACTCAACTTATCCCCCGTTTCCATCCCCGTGCCCATGCCCATCCCGCCGCCAGTCATGGACATCGCCATCGTCTCTTGACGGACAAGTGGTGATGAACCGACACCAACTCCATCGGGCATCCGCCACAAACGAATTGGTAGGGTTTGATTTCGGTTGATCATCGCTTTCGCATCATGCGTCTGCAGTGACACAGGTTCGACCGACACGGCTTGTTCTTTCACCGTCCCAATCGCAGTGCCCTCTGAAAAGAACAGCGAAGTCAAATTCCACGCCGAATCAACATCCCCGAGCTCAAAGGTGTGAACCATCGGCAGAGCGTCTTCGGAACGAAAGTCAATGCAAACAATTTCCAACTGCGGCGTGGAAGCGTTAGAGAAAAGTGCAAACGCCAACGTCGAGTAGGGATTACATTGTGTTTCCAACAACATGATTGCGTTACGGGTGCGGGCGTCTGCGTCAGACTCGGCTTCACGTTGCCAAACAAACGTGTTTGTTTGAAGGTCGAGCAAGCCAATCGAGTCTCCGTTTTGCGACGAGACCAACGCATACAGATTTCTTCCGGCAAACCGCATCGCGTTCACGTTCTGAGATAGCCGATGATCGTGTTTGATTTGAATCGGATCGTCTGTGACATGATAGGTCGTGATCCGCTGCGAGCTGCCCTTGTGGTCCCAGCCGATGGCAATGTCATTCCCATCGGAGGAAATCGCGGCCGCTGTGATCTCTGATCTAGCGTTGCGTATTTCGTCGGGTGCAGGCAGAGGAACAACCCGATGGCTTGCCTTATTGATCCAGACGCCGTGGCCCGCTCGTGAAAACGCGGCCAACGCAGCGGCACTGGGACTCGAGACCACTTTTTCGACGTCGAACGGGACATCGAACGTCTGAGTGCGAGGCGTCACGCTTCCCTGAAACGCGATCATCGAGAGATGGTGATACAGGAACCCACGGAAATCGTCGTGAACTGCGGAAAGCGCTAGTTCCATTTCGTCCCAGTTCGAGGCTTGCATCGAGGCAATGGCGGCATCAATCGCTTCGCGGCTTTCATTGGCAGCGATCTGTTTCGTGAAACTTTGTAATCGTGACCGCTCGGCGGTGGATTGTTCGCTGAGTGACTTTAACCGAATGTTGGCTGCCTTTGATTTCATAATCGACATATGCAGGGCATGCATTTTCTGCTTGGCATCCGCCTCGAGTTTCTTGGATTTCTCGATCATCGCCAACCGTTCGAGCTGAATCGCTTCGGCGTTGTTTCGCAACTGGATTGAAAGCGATTCGGCACGCTGCACCGCCGCTTGCCGCAGTCGTAGCGTCTCGATCAACACGGTCAGTTCTCTTTCGCTCTTTCGCAACGCATTGGATTCGAGATTGAGTTGGGTCTCGCTTTGAATCAACCGCTTGCTTTGCAGGTTGGCCGATCGCCAATTGGCAGTCACCAGCAAAATAGCTGACACAAGCACCGACACAAAAAGCCCACTCAAGACTCGCATCGTCGGATTGCGTTTGCCCCACAATCGCCATCGTTCCCATTGATTGGATGCTTTGGCCAGCAAGGGACGATTGTCTAAATAATGGCTCAAATCCTCGGCAAATGCGGCAGCGGTTTGGTAGCGATCCCTTGGGTCATGGCAAGTCGCTTTGTCAACAATCGACTGCATCCGCGGATTGCGGTAATACCCCAGTGAAACAAGCGGCGGTGGACCACGATGGACGACCGCGTCAAGAATCGATGCGGGCGTTCCGCTAAAAGGGCAACTCCCCGTCAACCGATCAATCAACAACATTCCCAACGAGTAAACGTCCGCAGCAACGCTTGCGGGCGACTGTCCCGCTGCGCATTCCGGCGCCATGTAGGCGGGAGTGCCGTTGATCTCAATGTCATCCGAGGCGACGTGATCATCGCCAACCGCAACGCCGGAATCGGTCAAAAGACGGGCGCTACCGAAGTCACAGAGGTACGGTTCTCCATCTGCATCGACCAACACATTCTCGGGTTTGATATCGCCATGAGCCCAGCCTTGTTCGTGAATGTAATGAACCGCTAACGCCAATTTCCGCATTCGCGACACCTGCTCGCGTTCGCTCGTGCGAGTCGATTCGGCAGCCCAATCACTTCCCTCAATCGCCTGCTGGACCAATCCCATCGCCGATTGCGTCTCGAAAAAGTCATAAGCGGCGACAATGTGCGGATGCCGCAATCGACACGCCAGATCAACTTCACGTCTCGCTCGTCGACGAGTATCGGAATCGAAGTTGACGCTTGCCGCGACCGCGTCGGTTCTGGACGTTCGAATCTGAATCAGTTTAATGGCGACTTCGCGATGCAATTCCTGATCCTTGGCCAGCACGACATAGGCAGTACGCCCGGTCCCCAATTTGCGGTTGAATTGGAATCGCGATGGCAGCTCGATTTTGACAATGTTGCTCACGGATCCGCCTCCGCATTTGGCTCGCCCACTGGATCCCGCATCGCCACAGGAACAAGATGTTCCATATCGACAAACTCGATCGAGTTGGAATTTTTGCGAAACAAATAGCGAGCGTCCGCTGTCAATTGCATCGATTCGCCGAATCCTTCGTGATCTAGCGATGCAATTGCATGGAAATCATCTTTGCCAACTTCGCCAAACATCAGTTCACCTTCGTCGGCATAACAGGTAACCCAGCGAAGTGTCGGGGCAAAGCGGTGGATCGGCATTTCGGATTGCCAGACTAACGGGCCTCGAAGTCGGTTGATCGTTGCGGAATCGACCACTAAAACGCTGCTGCCGATACGGTTGCGAGTGGCAAGGACGCCAGCATCCTCGGTCATCGGTTCGGATATTTCGGAAGGAACAATCCATGTCGATCGCGAACTTCCCGACCGCTCTCGAAGCGAGAGCGAACTCGCACCGATCTGCCCCCGGTTCAACGTCCACCAATCCTGACTGGTGACAAACACTTTCGTTGGCAAGATCGTATTTGGGTCTCGATTGGAGATTGGCACCATGATGGTCATGATCTCATTGTGGGGGGCTTTGACGGGCAACCCCGGACGCGGTCTGGTACGCAGCCCAATTTGATAACTTGCCATGATCGCGAGGTGATGTTTTCCGGACTCGGAATAGACATCACAGATGGACGGTGTCTCGATCCGATCAATCTCTGCAGAGCCCCACGCTTGACTTCGGTCGTTAAGAAATCGTTGTAGCGAACGTCTCACAGAAGCGTCGTTGTACCGCTCCCAAATCACTCCCGGTTTGTCGCCATTCATTCGCATCAAACGGAACGTATCAAACCACTCGTTCGCATGACGATCAATCAAGGGGCCCTCTAATTTGCGTTGTTCTTCGGCACGTTTGATTCGTTGCAATCGAGCGGCGACTCGGTAATTGACCATGGATCCTGACTGCAGCAACTCGTAGGGGTTCGAAACACTGACGGCCGCGTAGACCGTCCCATGCCGCGGATGAACGATCATCTGATCGATACTCCACAATGAATTCGCGGGTGGAGATACCGCGTACAGCAATTCCTCAAAAGGCTGCTGATTTGCCACCGTCGTCCATCGTGGAATGCGGCCCGCCGATGCAAGCGTCAGCGATCTAAATTGTTCGCTGAAGCATACATCGTTGACCGACCCAATCTCGCCGATGTCGACCGCCGACGCCGAGGTAAAATCGATCATCAACAACTTCGTCGTCGACTGCGCCGCCTGAAACAACAAAAACTTGTCGGGCGAATCGGTGGCGACCAAGTGCCATTCCGGCGTCCCAAAATCGTTTCCCAATAGAGACAAGTCGATCGTGTGAACTTTGATTTTCGCTTGCCGTTGATCGACAAGCGAGGACAGAACCCCCGTTTCCCAGCCGTGAAGCGATTCGGGGATTTCATTCAGTTTGCGTCTCGCTACCTCAAAACTCTCTGATTCGATCGCGTGCCGAACCCCTTGCAACCGTTCCTTTAGCAATTGATCGGCTTCGCTTCGCAAACGCATGGCCACCAACGCCTGTTTTGTTTCCGAGACGGTGGTCGCGGTGCCTGCGATCTCCTGATGAAGTTCTGCGATCTTCGTCTCTTCCGCTTTCAGTGATTCAGTCGTTTGGATCACCAATGCGGTATTTCGCTGAGTCTGCTGAATGGCTTGATTCAATTGCAGCGACTCGTATTCAAAGGTCGCGCGCTGCTTCTCAGCCATAGATTGGGCTGCCTGAGCTCGTCGCGTCGCGGTTTCAATTTCGCGCAATCGTCGCTGCAAATCAGTCTGTACTTGCTGACGCTGTTGCACTAATGCTGCGGCGTCCTGTTCACGCTCTGTGGCTTCCGCCATGGTTCGTCGTGCCGATAACCAACCGATGCTGCTGATCAGAACGCCGAACAACAGCACGACCGCGACGGCGGCGGCAAACTTGGCCTCGGCCGGATTGCGACGGCACCAACCTGAGAATCGTTCGCGAACCGAAAGGGGGCGTGCACGTACCGGCAAGTCGTGCAAAAACAGCTTTAACTCATGTGCAAATTCGCCGCAACTGGCGTAACGTTTGGCGGGTTCGTAGGCCATCGCGCGTTGACAAATCGCGACCAAGTTCAAATCAACTTGAGGATTTAGCTGTAAAATCGGCGTCGGTGCACTGTGGATCGCCATCTGCAACACGGCTGCGGAATTGCCTGAAAACGGAGACTGCCCAGTCAGCAAAAAGTACAGACAAGCGGCCAGCGAATATTGGTCCGTCGCCGGACCAATCGCGGCAATGTCCCCCCGCGCCTGCTCAGGCGGCATGTAGGCGGGTGTTCCCAACACGGAACCGTCGATCGTTAACGCCGAATCAAAATCGAGTCGCTTGGCCAACCCAAAATCCAGCAACTGAGGCTCGCCTTTGCTATCGATGATAATGTTCAGGGGTTTGACATCGCGATGCACGATCTCGTGTCGATGAGCATAGTCGAGAGCCAACGCGAGTTTACGAATGCACTCGGCCGCATCACGCTGTGACGGCATTTTCGTTGCCGCAAATTCGTCCAGTGTTGGCCCTGGGACATATTCCGTGGCAATGAAGTGTTGTCCATCGACTCGCCCCGCATTCAGGACCGCGACGATATTGGGATGCCGCAATGCCGCGGCCGCTCTCGCTTCGGTGATAAACCGTGCCGCCCGCTTTTTATCGCGGGATTCAAAATGAGGCAATTTAAGGGCGACACTGCGCGATGTGTGCGTGTCACGGCAAAGCCAAACCGTTCCAAACGCCCCTTCGCCGATCACGCGATCAAGCTGATAACGCCCGAGTTGCTGAGGCAATTTGGACACGTCGTTGGACGCTGGTGATGCCGTTACTGGCGATCCCTGGACTGACGCCACTGGGCGATGCTCGGATGACGTTGTCGAGGGACGCGTCAGCACGGCGGCAAGCTGGTTTCCGGCGGCGACGGGGCGGGCTCGATTGGCGTAAAACAACCGTTGGCAGGTGGGACAGCCTACCTTTTTCCCAATCAACGATGCGTCAATCTGAGCAGACGATTCGCAGGCCGGGCATTCGGTTTGAAGCTCTATCGCCAAGAGATCGCCTCGAAAACAGTGAAAAGTGTCGCAATCGCCGGTGCACGCTATCGCCGGTGCACGAAATCGCCGGTGCACCAAATTGCCGGTGCCGTGGATCGGGTGCGGCGCGTCCAACCCAACCGTCGCTACCGTCGCCAGACGCTGGAAATACAGCGAAGCACTCCACGCTCTGGCGAGCATCGCTACGGCGAAATTGACTTTCTTTGAGAGCCGCAGGTAATGCTCCAGATGCCACGATGGAAAACACGCCAACGCATCATTAGCCCCCACGACATCATCGCACAGTGTTAAACTATCATAATCGTAGTCTCGCGGAGTCACCGAATGTGCGATTTTGCCCTGACGACGGTTCCCCTTTTCTGTGCGACGATCTCGATTTCTGATCCTCATAAATCAGTTCAGCTCGCCGCCTTGTCTCGATTCCCCCGCTGAGCTTCGCCATGCCTGTCTGTCCAAAGTGCAAACGCTGGATCGAGCTTGGCCAACGATGTCTCGAGTGTGGCACGGTCGATGCTCAGATGACGGCAATTGATATTCATATTGCAAATGCCCCCAGCCCAGCAAATATCTCCAGCACGCGGCCACTGCTACCCGAACGGCGTGTCCCTACACCGCTGCTGATCGCGTTGGACGATGACAGCGAAACCGACGGCGAAGTGTTTCGGCTGCGAAAGGCCGAAACGACGCTCGGCCGCCGCCAAGCCGATTGGTGCTTCGCCAACGATGCCGACATTTCCTCGCTGCACGCCAAAATCCAGCGGACCAGCGATTCCAACGGCGGCTATCTTTGGCAACTAGTCGATCAACAAAGTACCAATGGCACCTTTATCCGCAAACCGATCATTCACCTTGCCCCCGACGACTCGTTCATGATTGGCGGAGTTGGGTTCCGTTGGGAACGCACGCAGGGGACGCCACCCCAATTTCAGCTGATAGAAATTGGCAGCTTGTCGTACGAGATCACCATCCCAACCGGAAAACGGTTGCAAATTGGCCGTGATCCTTCGTCCGCGGATATCGTGTTAAATCACATCACGATTGATCCGCTTCACGCGGTGCTGAGTGAAACCGGCAGCGGCTGGATGCTCGAAGATCAGAACAGCCGCAACGGGGTGTGGCACCGAGTCACCTCGGCAACGCTTCGATCCGGTTCCACTTTCATCCTCGGAGAACAGCGCTTTGTATTTCGCTTGCCTGGTGACCCCGCCGCCAACTTCAATCGCCACAGGATAATGCCATGACTCGGCACGAATCGACGACGTGGACAATTGGCAGCGACCGCAACTGCAGCATTGTCGTGAACTCGCCCGACGTCAAGCCATTGCACTGCGAAGTCCGCCATCACAATGGCGTCTTCACAGTGCTGCCGCGCCAAGGCCGCGTGGGCATCGCCGGCCGACAATCTGCGATCGATTTCATCGACCAACCACGACGCATCCTCGCCGCTGAGCGACTCTATTTAACCGAATCGATCCTGTTGCCTTGGCCCAGCGAGCAGGGAGCCGACGCCGTGCTGAGCGTCGGCCGAGCATCGGATTGTGATCTGACCCTGGATCATCCCGAGATTTCCGGACGACATGCGATATTGATCGTTGGCAGAAGTGGGACTTGTGTTCTGCGAGACACTCAAAGCCGCAATGGATTGTTTGTCGATGCCGACTTCAGAAAACGAATCAACGCCTGTTTGCTAAGCCCGAACCAGACGGTTTACCTCGGCTCGCGTCCGATTGCGACTGAAAAATTCTTTCAGCTGACGAATTCGAGTTTGAATGATTCGGGTCGGAGTCAGAACCGGCTGGCTGCGCCCCTCAGTGCGGATCCGAATCGTCGCCGCACTTGGATTCAATCATTCGCGTGGCTCCCTGTGTTGTTGCCAGTCTTGTTAGCGATCTATTTATTATCGACCTCGTTTTCAGGAACGGAGTCGGTGACGACAAAGCCAAACGCTGACATCCTGGAACCGATTACGGCTGCTGTTCCGGACGAATCCGCCGAGAACACGGTCGATTCCACACCCCAAACCGCTGAAGCCCCGTCCTCTGAATCCGTGACTCCCGTTAACACTGCTGCGGTACCTCCGGTCACGTCGCCCCTAATCACGCCGCCACTGGATGACGCAGAGGAGTCGGCCTTTACCATCGACGATTGTGTCTACTGGGTGTTGATCCTGAACGAGGAAACGCACAGTTATTTTCGGCTCGGAACCGCCGTTGCAACCGATGACCATCTTTTGTCCACGACGGGATCGATCGTGCACAGCATCTCGATGATGCAGCAAAACGGTTACTCGCATCCCAAAGTGGTACACATCGCGACGATGCAAGAGTACGCGATTACGGCGTCCGGCGTGCTTGCCGAATTTGATAAACGGGTTCAGACGTCTGACTTGCTTCGCCAACAATACATTCAGCAAAACGAGGCGGCAAAAGCGAGTGGCGATGCGGCAAACTCATCAGAAACCCCTTCGCTCCAGCAAGCCGCTCGGCTTGTGAATTTAGCCATGACCGCCGCTGCGTCAGCGGATGTCGGCTGGCTGCGAATCCGCAAGTCCATCCCCCACGTCTCACTCGAAAACGAGCGATCGGTGCGGCCTGGATTGGCCGTGGATCTGCTGAATTCAGGGTTTGATCACGAGGATCCGTTTTTTGATTCGTCCGAAAAAGCGAATTTGGATTGGCTTGCCTTACGCGTCCTCGGGCAAGACCCTGAGTACGATGGGGTTGCCGGATCGCTACGAATCAAAGCGACCGCCGAACAAGTTCAGGGCTTGAATCTGCTCGGTGCTCCGGTCGTGCGAGACGCAGCGTTATTGGGGTTGGTTGCTTATCAAGCACCGCCCGACGAACACTCAGCGGTTATACTCGAAGTGGTAACGGCGAAGACGATGGCCGCAGCGATCCCGGCGGCCCCCGAGTCTACTCCTTAGGAAATCCTGCTCATGCGATTCACGCTTCTCTTTCTGTTGGCTGGCATCGGTGTAACACAAACATGCCCGAGTGCATCGGCCCAAATCGTGATCCGAAACAATTCCAGTGACACGATCAGCAACCGAGTCAATGCGCAAGCGAACTTGATGAAAGCCGATGGCGAACGGACCCGAAGCCTTGCCGAGGCTAGATTGTTGTTCGCGAAGTCGGAGATCAAATTGGTCGAAGCGGCTTCGAAGAAAGTCGACTTAAAACTGAAAGTCATGCAGAACTATTGGAATATGCAGGAAGAGTATGACGTTCGCAAATGGAACAAGCTGGCAGCGGATATTGAAAACCGTCGCAAGCCGATGGTCGAGCAGCGGGCACGCGTGGCGTCGCTATTTGACCGCGCGTTCAGCGATCCCGCCAATTCACGATACGCCGTGCGAAACGGCAATCTGTTCAACTTTTTGCTCGACCAGATCAATGCTCAGCAAAATGGTTTCCTTTCGGGCGGGGATCTGTCACCGGGGATTTCCGCCAATTTACCACTGTTGAGCGACGAGACGCTCGCAGCCCTGCAAGTGCAAACGCCCGCATCCGGGGGAGCCATCGCCCTCTCGCTGACCGGCCCGCTTCCCGATCTATTCAAAACCTGGCCGTTTCTGTTCCGCGATCCTGAATTTACAGTCGAGCGAGACAAAATGACCGAACTCGCTGAACAGATGCTAAGCCGCGAAGTGACGCCAGAACAACAGTTTGCACTTTCAAAACAATTTGCCTCGGCGTTTGAAGCGATCTCGTCGAAATTCTACCATCGTTATCCGCCAAACAAACGCAAAGGCTTGTCGCTTGCCGAGTGGCGACGGATCAACGACGCCGAGGCTTTCCTACGCCGCGTCAATCAAACCGTGATGCAGGCAGCGGACACCGATGTCAATGCGATCCAGCGTAGGGCCTACACCGAAGCCTACCCGCCCGAACAACGCAACATCGCCACGCTGAGTAAATTCATGCTCCAAAATGGAATCGAATTTGGCAAAGCCAAACCGGGAACCGAGTTTGTCTACGACCAAATCGCTCCCCAGTTTCGCGAACTGTTGGCACTGTTGGAAATCAGTCCAGACGAAGAATGGATCGCCGATGCAATCGTCAACATGGATTTGGCGAAAGAGGTTCGCGACGAACCCGCACCCAAGCCACCCCAGGACGCGGCCAACGACGACAACGCAAACAAGGCCGACGCGAAGGATGAATAATCGCTTGCAACTCAGTGACGCAGTGAACGAATGAGCGACGAAACCATTCTGATCCAACCCGGTGATCCCCACCGCTCGCGTGCCGAGTCGACCGTCCGGCTTCGCGTGACCAAGGGACCTCACGCCGGGGCTTCGTGGACCTTTGCTGAAGACGCCACAATTGTGCTGGGCCGACAATCCCCGTCGCATCTAAAGCTGCCGCTCGAAAAAGCGTTCTCTCGTGAACATCTATGTTTGCAGATCGCCCCGCCACGCGTGCAGCTGATCGACAACGAGTCCAGTAACGGGACTTGGGTCAACGGCGTTCGTTTAGTCGCCGCGTCGCTGGTCGACGGGGATCGGTTTGGTGTCGGTGAGACCGAGATCGTGTGCGAAGTCCTGGATGCAGAGCAAGTCCCGCTGCAGAGCGAACCGTCAGTACAAGAGCATGATTCGGCCGAGCGGACGCGTGATCATTCGGCACCGACGAAATCCGCCGACGATTTCCCTGTTACACAAAGACAATCGGTACAAGCATCGATTTTACAAACACGGATTGCAGAGAGTGAAATGCAGCCGTCGCGGTGGCGTGACGAAGCTTCGCCTCAGCAAGTCGAAGCAAACATGCTGGCGATGGGAGTCTATCTGCTAGAGCGACCAATCTCGCGTGATCGCACCTCGACGCTCTATATGGCGAAAGATCATCGCACACAAACGCCCTATCTGATGAAAGTCTTTCACGCCGGCGTCGTTTGCAGCGATGAAGCGAAACAAGCATTCTTTCGCGAGGCCGCGGTGCTGACCAGTCTCGATCACCCGCGAATCCTGAAAACGATCGAGTTCGGAATCGAGGACGACAAACCGTTTTTGGTGATGGAATCGGTCGATCCGCTGAACCTACTTGCCACAACCGATGGTCAATCGCCCGAGCGACGAATCGTGACCGCAACATGGACCGTGTCGCGTGTCTTGCAAGCGATTCACTGTGCCCATCAGCAGCAAATCTTGCACCGCCGCATCCATCCGTCGAGCATCTTCGGGTATCGCGAAGGACGCCATTTGCAAATCAAACTCGGAAATTTCGAACCGGCCATCGACAGCCAAACCGACGATCCTAGTTCGATGACGCACGATCGATCGGCGACCGCCCCGCAGTTCTACCTTGCCCCCGAGCAACTGCACAGATCACCTGAGCAGCGGCGAGATGTGGCCGCTGCGACTCCGGCGGTGGACCTGTTCGCGTGCGGTTGCTGTCTGTTCCGGTTCGCCACCGGCAAAGAACCTGACATGGTGTTTCAGCCCGAGAAAACGCACGCCGTCTTGGACGTTGCCACCTATCTACCCAAAACGCTCCGCGACGTGATCCGTCAAGCGATCGACGTCGACCCGGCGCGGCGATTCCCGACCGCCGAGTCGTTCGCCGAAGCGATCTTTCCCTTCCACCAGCGAGTGTGAAGAGCATTGCTGGTTTCAAGGTCGTTTCATGTAGCGATACTCGTCAAGAGTTTCGTCCTGCACCTCGAAGCGCCGAAAGTCTTCGCGACTTTCGCGACGTAGGCGTCCTCGCTTGTGGACCCTGCCTATCGCGACAAGAACAACCGCTTGCTCAGCAGACGTGGGGCCCGAATCAACAATAACGTTTGATCATCTTCGCTGGCAACGTCGTTGTTCGGCGTACTGTCGACGTCAAATTGGTCCGTCGTGATCACCTCGACCGGCAACTCTTTCACCCCTCGCACATCAACGGTGGCGTTTAAGATCAATTGGGCGCGGACGCCAGGTTGCAGCGGCCCGATGAACCAAATGCTGGTCGCCGGATCGTAACTGCCTTGCCCTGGGTTGGCCGACACCAATGTTAATCCTGAGGGGACCGGGGCGCTGACTGAGACCCCCGTCGCCGTCGCCGGACCTGCGTTGTCGGCATTGATCGTGATCGCGATCGTGTCGCCGACCACCGGCGTTTCATTATCCACGCTGGCGCTGACCGAAACATCGACCACGTTGGGCGTGATGTTGACCGACGCCATATCGTCTTCGCCATCAATCGCGTTCCCCGGAGTGCTGTCGGGATCAAATTGGCGACTTGTCAAAACCTCGGCGCGATTGATGGATGTATTCCCCGATGTCACGGTAGCCACGATCGATAGCGCCGCCTGAGCCGCACTTTCAATCCGTGGAACAGTCCAAATGCCGGTGATCGCGTCAAACGTGCCGATGCTTGGCGTTGCCGACACAAATGTCAATCCAGGCGGCAACTGGTCTCGTACCGTGACGCCCGTGGCCGCATCGGGACCCGCGTTGGATAGATTCAGCGTGAATGTGATATTCTCGCCACGATCAGGCGTCATGTCGTTGACGATCTTGGTCAGTGCCAAGTCGGCCACGGGCGTGGTGAACGAGGCCGATGCGATGTCATCTTCTGTGACGACTCCGTTATCCGGCGTGCTGTCAAAATCGGTTTGGTCCGCTGCTGTAACCTCGGCAGTGTTCGTCGCCGTCCCCGAACTGAGCACGGTAGCACGAATCACCAGCGTCGGCGTGGCACCGTTGGCGACCGTCCCTACGCTCCATAGACCACTGGTCGCGTCGTAAGTGCCTTGGCTCGGAGTCGAACTGACAAATTGAACTCCGCTAGGAAGCAGATCGGTCACCACGACGCCGGTCGCACTCGACGGGCCCGCGTTGGTCAGCGTCACGGTGTACTCAATCGTGTCGCCAACGCTCGGCTTTGGGTCGTCAATCATCTTGCTGAGTGCCAAGTCGACCAATTGGGGCGTCAACGTGGCGCTGGCGGTGTCGTCTTCGCCAGCGACCGCGTTGCCCGGGGTGCTGTCGGGATCGAATTGGCTCGACGATGTGATTTCCGCCGTATTCGTCTTTTCGCCGATCGAATCGACCGTCACGATGATGTCCAGCGTTGCGGATGCCGCATTGGCCAGCGTGGGAATCGTCCACGTTCGTGTCGCAGAATCGTAGCTGCCGACGCTCGGTGTCGCACTGACAAAGCTCAGTCCCGCTGGCAACGAATCTGTCACTACTACGTTCTCGGCCGCATCCGGTCCGGCATTCCGAGCCGTCAACGTGAACGTGACTTGTGATCCAACGTTCGGTGCCGAGTTGCTGATCGTTTTTTCGAGCGACAAATCGGCACTTGCAGGCGTGATGCTGACGATCGCGTAGTCGTCTTCGCTTGTGACGTCGTTCCCAGGCGTGCTGTCGATATCGAATTGGTTCGCGGAAGTGACTTGAGCGACATTGGTTTTCTCACCGATCGTGTCGACTCGCGCCGTCAACGTCAACGTTTGCGAACCGCCCGCGACGATCGCGCCGACATTCCAAATTCCGGTCGTCGCGTTGTAACTGCCTGCCGAAACGCTGCTGTTGGTCAACGTGAAACCTGCCGGAAGCAAGTCAGTCACGACGACACCGGTTGCAGGGTCAGGACCAGCGTTAGCAACGGTCACGACAAAGTCGACGTTTTGCCCGACGGCCGGACGATCCACGCTTGCCGTTTTTGTCAGCGACAGATCAATCTGCGGCGGCGAGATCGTGACTTGGTCTTGGTCATCTTCGTCGGGGTCGTTGTTGCCTGGCGTCGAGTCCGGGTCGGCCTCGTTGGCCGTGGTGACGCGGGCGGTGTTCGTTTTGGCTCCTCGTGTTTCCACGAGCGCCACGATGTCGAGCGTCTCGCTGCCATTGGCGGTGACCGAACCAACGCTCCAAATTCCTGTCAACGGATCGTAGCTGCCGGTGCTCAGACTGGTCGACACAAACGCCAATCCTGCGGGCAGGATGTCGGTGACGCGGACACCAGTCGCATCGTCGGGGCCGGTGTTACGAAGCGTGATCCGGAAAGTCACGTTCTCGCCAATATTGGGATTCGACTTGCTGGCGGTTTTCGTCAACGCCAGATCGGCGATCGGGACGGCAAAGTCGACACTCGCTTGATCGTCTTCGTTGGGATCGTTGTTGCCCGGCGTCGAGTCGATATCGACTTGATTGGCTGCCGTGACGTGAGCCGTATTGGTCGCGTTGCCCAGTGCATCGACGCTGGCGACCAACGTCAACGTGGCAAAACCGTCCAGCGCCAACGCACCCACGTTCCACGCTCCCGTGGTGGTGTTGAAACTACCTTGGCTCGGCGTGCTGCTGACCAACGACAACCCGACGGGCAACGTGTCGGTGACCACCACCCCGGTCGCACCCGAGGGGCCTGCGTTGGTGACGGTGATCGTGAAGGTCACGTTGTCGCCCAAGTTTGGACGAGCATTATCGATCGTTTTTGTCAGCGACAAGTCGATTTGCTGCGACTGCAGCGTGGCAACGGCCTGATCATCCTCGCCCGGATCGTTGTTGTTGGGCGTCGAATCGGGATCCAATTGATCGGCGGCAATAATCTCTGCGGTGTTCGTCACCAGGTTCGTCGAAGACGTGCGAGCACGGATCGTCAGCGTTGCAGGAGTCGCCGACGTTAACGTGCCCAACGTCCAACGGCCGGTCGTTTCGTCGTAGCTGCCAATCGACGCCACCGCGTCAACAAAAGTGGTGCCGCCAGGCAACAAGTCTCGCACAACCACGCCGGTCGCATTGTCCGGCCCAGCGTTAGTGGCAGTGATCGTAAACGTGACAATGTCACCCACATTCGGCGTCGCCGTATCGACGGTCTTGGTCAGCGACAGATCGGCACTGGCCGGCATGACGCTGATCGACGCCTGGTCGTCTTCGCTTGCGACGCTATTCCCAGGAGTGCTGTCGATATCAAACTCGTTCGCCGCGTTGACTTGGGCAATGTTGGTCGTGTTTGCTGTCGCAGTAAATTGGGCTGTGATTTCCAGGGTCGGGGTGTCGGTCGTAGTGACGTCGCCGACTGTCCATAGCCCGGTGCCCGCGTCGTAGTTTCCTTGCGAAGGATTTGCCGACACGAATGTCAATCCGGTGGGCAGGGCGTCCGCGATGACGACACCGGTAGCCGTGTCGGGCCCCGCGTTGGCTGCCGTGATGGTAAAGACGACGTTCTGGCCGATGCTCGGTCGCGGCACATCCACCGTTTTTGTCAGTGACAAATCGATGGTGCGAGGCGTTAGGGTGATCGTTTCTTGATCGTCTTCGCTCTCGACATCGTTCCCTGGCGTGCTATCAGGATCGAACTGATTGGATGTCGCAATTCGAGCCGTATTGGTCACGACGTCGGCGGCTTCGACGCGAGCGTTGATCGTTAATGTTGGCGTTGCCCCCACCGCCACATCGCCTACGGTCCAGATACCAGTCGATGCGTCGTAGTCGCCGGCCGTCACGGTCGACGAGACAAACGCGATGCCGGCAGGCAGCACATCCGTGACCGTTATGCCACTGGCGTCGGCAGGGCCAGCGTTAGCCAACGTGATCGTAAAGCTGAGTGCATCGCCCACGTTGGGACGCAGATCGCTGGCGGTTTTGGTCAGCGAGAGATCTGCGATCGGGGTGTCCAGTGCGACACTGGCTTGATCATCTTCGGTTGCGTCTTGGTTATCCGGCGTGCTGTCGATGTCGGCTTGGTCCACCGCAGTCACCTCGGCCGTATTGGTGCGAGGTCCAATCGTATCGACGCTGGCGACGATCGTCAGCGTCGGAGTGGCCCCGACCGTGATCGAGCCAACGCTCCACAATCCCGAGCTGGTATTAAAATTGCCTTGGCTGGGTGTCGCCGAGACGAGAGTCATTCCACTGGGCAGCACGTCACGAACGACCACGCCGGTGGCTGTGTTAGGGCCTTGGTTGGCGGCCGTGACCGTGAACGTCACGTTTTGACCCACGTTGGGTGTCGCGTTGTCGATGGTTTTGCTCAGCGAAACGTCCACTTGCTGCGGCGAGACTTCGACACTGGCCAAGTCGTCGTCGCCAATCACATCATCGCCCGGAGTACTGTCGGGGTCGGCCTGGTCGACTTGGCTGACCTGAGCCGTATTGGTCGTGGCAGTGGGCCCGGTGGTCGTGGCCACGATCGCCAAGGTGGCGTTGGCGGCGTTTACGATCGAGCCGACATTCCAAATCCCAGTGACTTCGTCGTAAGTTCCCTGTGACGGCGTGCTGCTGACAAACGTCAATCCCGCAGGCAACAAATCGCTGACCTGCACATTGGTCGCATTGCTAGGCCCCGCGTTGTTGACCGTGATCGTGAAGGTCACGTCTTGGCCGACCGATGGCGCCGCATTGTCAACGGTTTTGGTCAGCGAAAGATCAGCGCTCTCGACATTGACGATGTCCTGAACGATCACCGTAGGCCCGATCGTGCCGACCAATTCGACGGTGCCGTTGACGTTAGCACTACCGCTGATTTCGATCTCGATCGCACCAACACTGTCCAAATCCGCAGCACCCCCGCCGCCG
>TARA_R110002073_G_scaffold170486_7_pt1 | contig 18060 bp, 13 predicted proteins | sample TARA_R110002073 | Tara Oceans TARA_R110002073 (sample SAMEA4397174) | marine metagenome | biome: Polar Biome; feature: [DCM] deep chlorophyll maximum layer (ENVO:01000326); material: water (ENVO:00002006), including particulate matter (ENVO:01000060) such as... | depth 40 m
GTGGTTTCGGGGTGGAGAGCGGGGCATGAGTATTTTTGGGAAAGATGAAGTTTGGGAAAGATGAAGGGTGCCTGGACGGTTTCGGGGCGGTTTTCGTGGCACGCCGTGGGGGTGACCGCTCTGGACAGGTTTGTGCCGGGTTTGACTTGCGCAGGGTCGGGCCGGTCTGCCGGTCCACGTGACCGGGCGACTTGTTGGGCCGCGCATGGCTGCAAGCCGACCTGCGGCGCAAGTTCGAGGGCGTGGGATGGCGCAGACTGCCACGGCGAGAAATGGCAACAAGCGGTGGTCGCGGAGATCGTGGCCCCAAAAGAGTGGGGCGCAAGGGCAGCGATTGCGCCGGTTCCGGCCCTCGCCCGGCCCGCGCGCAGGATGTTGTGTTCTGAATGCAGAGGGACCGGGATTTCCCCCTTGATTTCCCGCCGCCTCTGCCATAATTCCGGCTCAGGCCTAGGGGTATAGCTCAGTTGGTAGAGCATCGGTCTCCAAAACCGAGGGTCGTGGGTTCGAGTCCCCCTGCCCCTGCCAGGCTTGGTTTTTTTGCGATCCTGATTTTCCGGCAATCCTGGTTTTCCGGCAATAGTGTTGCACAAACGCCAGTATTGGCAGGATCGTGCCTGCTCGCTGGGCGCAGGGTTGAACTCGTGCTGCACCGCGCGTATCTGACCCGGGACCGCCGGTCGGTTTCGACACGGCCTGACAATTCCGCCCAGAGGTGCCCCCATGGCCAGGACCAACCCGTTGACCTTTCTCCAGCAAGTGCGCTCGGAAACCGCGAAGGTGACCTGGCCGACGCGGCGCGAGGTGGGTGTCAGCACCGTCATGGTACTGGTCCTGACCACGCTGACGGCGATTTTCTTCTTTCTCGTCGATTTCCTGATCCGCTCGGGTCTGGGCGCCATTCTGAACCTGGCCGGCTGAGAGTTGCCGCCCGGCGCCGGTGAGGCGATTGTCCGGCCAGCCCCTTGAATCGGGGGGCGAACGGCGCTAATGCAGCACCACAGTTTGGCATGGCTTCGCGCACCGATTCGGTGCGCACATTTTTTGCCTGTCGAGCGCATCTGGTCCTTCGCCTGTCAAGGCACTGACTTACAACGGATTTTTACGGTGGCTCGGCCGCCGGACAATGGGTGATACGGATGGCCAAGCGCTGGTACTCGGTGAGCGTACTTTCGAATTTCGAAAAAAAGGTCGCCGAGGCGATCCGTACCGCTGCTGCGGAAGCCGGTCTTGAAGATGAGATCGAAGAAGTTCTGGTGCCGACCGAAGAGGTCATCGAGGTGCGCCGCGGCAAGAAGGTGACATCCGAGCGCCGTTTCATGCCCGGTTACGTGCTGGTGCGCATGGAGATGACGAACCAGACCTGGCATCTCGTGACCTCGATCAACCGGGTCACCGGGTTCCTGGGTCAGCCCGGCAAGCCCAGCCCGATGCGGGATGAAGAGGTGAACCTGATCCTGAACCGTGTCGAGGAAGGGCAGGAAGCGCCGCGCAACCTGGTCACCTTCGAGATCGGCGAGAACATCAAGGTGTCCGACGGGCCGTTCGACGGGTTCTCGGGCCTTGTCGAGGACGTGGACGACGACAATGGCCGCCTGAAGGTCATGGTGTCGATCTTTGGCCGGCCGACGCCGGTCGAACTGGAATACACCCAGGTGACCAAGATTTCCTGAGGTGATCGCGTGGGAGGCCGCCTGCGGGTTGGCCGGACCACTAAGCATGCCCGGGCGGGCTGACCGCGACGGGCACTGACGAAAGGAGCGGCCACATGGCCAAGAAAGTAATCGGGCAGCTGAAGCTGCAAGTGAAGGCGGGGCAAGCCAACCCCTCGCCGCCCGTGGGCCCGGCCCTGGGTCAGCGCGGCATCAACATCATGCAGTTCTGCAAGGATTTCAACGCCCGCACCGCGGACATGGAGCCCGGCGCACCGGTGCCCTGCGTGATTACCTACTACCAGGACAAGTCGTTCAGCATGGAGCTGAAGACCCCGCCTGCGTCGTGGTATCTCAAGCGCGCGGCCGGACTGAAGCCGGTTGGCAAGCGCAATCGCGCCCGTGGTTCGGAAGCGCCGGGCCGTTCGGTTGCCGGTTCGGTGACCGTGGCGCAAGTGCGTGAGATCGCGCAAGCGAAGATGAAGGATCTGAACGCTGTCGATATCGAGGGCGCGATGCTGATCATCGTCGGCTCGGCGAAATCGGCCGGTATCGAGGTCAAGGGGTAAGTCATGGCGAAGCTTGGAAAACGCACCCGCGCGGCGCGCGACGCCTTCGCGGGCAAGTCCGACCTGAGCGTCGAAGATGCGGTGAGCCTGGTCAAGGGTTCTGCAACCGCGAAATTCGATGAAACCGTCGAAGTGGCGATCAATCTGGGCGTTGACCCGCGCCACGCGGACCAGATGGTCCGCGGCGTGGTGACCCTGCCCAACGGCACCGGCAAGACCGTGCGTGTTGCCGTCTTCGCCCGTGGCCCCAAGGCTGAGGAAGCCCAGGCTGCCGGTGCGGATATTGTTGGCGCCGAGGACCTGATGCAGGCCATCCAGGGCGGCGAGATCAACTTCGATCGTTGCATCGCCACCCCGGACATGATGCCGATCGTCGGTCGTCTGGGCAAGATCCTGGGCCCGCGCAACCTGATGCCGAACCCGAAGGTCGGCACCGTGACCATGGATGTCACCACGGCTGTGGCCAATGCCAAGGGCGGTGAGGTCCAGTTCAAGGTCGAAAAGGCCGGAGTGATCCACGCCGGTATCGGCAAGGCCTCGTTCACGCCGGATGCTCTGGCGCAAAACGTGCGCGCTATTGTCGACGCGGTGGCCAAGGCCAAGCCGTCGGGCGCCAAGGGGGCCTACATGAAGAAGGTCTCGCTGTCGTCGACGATGGGGCCGGGCGTGACCGTCGATCTGGCTTCGGCCACCGGGCAGTAAGCCCGCAGGGTGCGTGCCGGGCACGCATCTGACCAGAATACCTGGCCTTTCGGGGCCAGGCTGGCGGGGCGGAAACGCCCCGTCCTGTCCGAGACGGTGGGTGGCCATCTGGCCTTAATTCCTGCCTGAGATGGGAACGAGACAAATTTGGTCGGGGTGTATCCTCGGGCGGTATTGGCCTCGGCTCCTTTTCGGACCCGAACGCCTGATCCGGTAGGATCGGGCAAACTTGAGCCGGGGGGAAACCCCCTCACTTGGAGTAAACCTGTGGATAGAGCCCAAAAAGAAAGCGTGGTCGAGGAACTCGGCCAGATCTTCGAAAGCTCTGGCGTTGTTGTGGTTGCACACTACGCGGGTCTGACGGTTGCTGAGATGCAGGACCTGCGCGCGCGGATGCGCGAAGCAGGCGGGTCCGTTCGCGTTGCCAAGAACAAGCTCGCCAAGATCGCCCTTGAAGGAAAGCCCTGCGCAAGCATGGCCGGCCTTCTGACGGGCATGACCGTTCTCGCCTACTCCGAGGATCCCGTCGCCGCTGCGAAGGTGATGGATTCCTATGCCAAGGACAACAAGAAGTTGGACATCCTTGGCGGGGCTATGGGCGAAACGGCTCTGGACCAGGCTGGTGTGAAGGCCGTGGCACAGATGCCGTCGCGTGAGGAGCTTATCGCTTCGATCGTTGGCTGCATTGGCGCCCCGGCTTCGAACATCGCTGGTGCGATTGGCGCGCCTGCTTCGAACATCGCTGGCATCCTCTCCACTCTGGAGGAGCGGGAAGCCGCTTAAGCACCCTTTTGGCCCGTCTGTGGCAGTCGCTGCATGTCGGAACACACCTGACTGAATGAATGGAACTGTAAAATGGCTGATCTGAAAGCACTCGCCGAAAGCATCGTCAACCTGACCCTGCTGGAAGCCCAAGAACTGAAAACCATCCTGAAGGATGAATACGGCATCGAGCCCGCCGCCGGCGGCGCTGTCATGATGGCCGGCCCTGCAGCAGCCGCTGAAGCTGCCGAAGAAAAGACCGAATTCGACGTCGTCCTGATGGAAGCCGGCCCGAACAAGATCAACGTGATCAAGGAAGTTCGCGGCATCACCGGTCTGGGCCTGAAAGAAGCCAAGGATCTGGTCGAAGCCGGTGGCAAGGCCGTGAAAGAAGGCGCGCCGAAGGCTGAAGCCGAAGAACTGAAGGCGAAGCTGGAAGCCGCTGGCGCCAAGGTTGAACTGAAGTAATTCAGCAGGGTGCGTGACACCCTGATCGCATGAAAAGGCTGGGCCCGGGACACTCCGGGCCCGGCTTACGCTGTTTTTGGTGGCCGGTCCGATCAAGCCGGGCCAGACCCGGGTGGACCGGCCACCAGAAGCAGCAAGGGCTCGGGAGTTGACCGGTGGGACGGTCGGCAGGAATGGAGCCCCGCTTCTGTTTCGCATGGGGCAGTGCTGCCGAGGCCCGACGGCTGGCGCGCCCGCGAAAGAATGAAAGGTGACCGCGAGCATGGCGCAGACCTATGTTGGCCAGAAACGCATCCGTCGGATGTTTGGCAAAATCCGTGAAGTTCTGGAAATGCCCAACCTGATCGAGGTTCAGAAGTCGTCCTACGACTTGTTCCTGCGCTCGGGCGACAGCGATATTCCGCTGGATGGCGAGGGCCTGAAGGGCACCTTCCAGTCGGTGTTCCCGATCAAGGATTTCAACGAAACCGCTGTGCTGGAGTTCGTGAAATACGATCTCGAGAAGCCGAAATACGACATCGACGAATGTCAGCAGCGCGACATGACCTATTCGGCGCCCCTGAAGGTGACGCTGCGCCTGATCGTGTTCGATGTGGATCCCGATACCGGCGCCAAGTCGGTCAAGGACATCAAGGAACAGGAAGTGTTCATGGGCGACATGCCCCTGATGACGCCGGTCGGCACGTTCATCGTGAACGGCACCGAGCGCGTGGTGGTCAGCCAGATGCACCGCTCGCCGGGTGTGTTCTTCGATCATGACAAGGGCAAGACCCATTCGTCGGGCAAGCTGTTGTTCCAGTGCCGCATCATCCCCTATCGCGGCAGCTGGCTGGATTTCGAATTCGACCCCAAGGACCTGGTGTTCGCGCGCATCGACCGCCGCCGCAAACTGCCGGTGACGACGCTGCTGTATGCGCTGGGTCTGGATCAGGAAGCCATTGTCGACGCCTATTACAACAAGGTGTCGTATCGTCTGGAGAAGAACCGCGGCTGGGTCACCAAGTTCTTCCCCGAGCGTGTGCGCGGCACCCGTCCGACCATGGATCTGGTTGATGCCGCAACCGGCGAAGTCATCCTGAAAGCCGGCGACAAGGCGACGCCGCGTCTGGTCAAGAACTGGATCGACGACGGCAAGATCACCGAGCTTCTGGTGCCGTTCGAGCATATCCAGGGCCGTTTCTCGGCCGCGGATGTCATCAACGAGGAAACCGGCGAGATCTGGATCGAGGCCGGCGACGAACTGACGTGGGAAGTCGACAAGGACGGCGAGGTCAAGGGCGGCAGCCTGAAGACCCTGCTGGACCAGGACATCACCGAAATCCAGGTTCTGGACATCGACAACGCCAATGTCGGCCCCTACATCCGCAACACGCTGGCCGCCGACAAGAACATGAACCGCGATCAGGCGCTGATGGATATCTACCGCGTCATGCGCCCGGGCGAGCCGCCCACCGTGGATGCCGCCTCTGCCCTGTTCGACACCTTGTTCTTCGACAGCGAACGCTATGACCTGTCCGCCGTCGGCCGGGTGAAGATGAACATGCGTCTGGCGCTGGATGCGCCGGACACGCAGCGCACGCTGCGCAAGGAAGACATCATCGAATGTATCCGCGCGCTGGTTGAACTGCGCGACGGTCGCGGCGAAATCGACGATATCGACCACCTTGGCAACCGCCGGGTGCGCTCGGTCGGCGAATTGATGGAAAACCAGTATCGTCTGGGCCTTCTGCGCATGGAACGCGCGATCCGTGAGCGCATGTCATCGGTCGATATCGACACCGTCATGCCGCAGGATCTGATCAACGCGAAACCGGCGGCGGCCGCGGTGCGTGAATTCTTCGGCTCCAGCCAGCTGTCGCAGTTCATGGACCAGACCAACCCGCTGTCCGAAGTGACGCACAAGCGTCGCCTGTCGGCGCTGGGCCCGGGCGGTCTGACCCGGGAACGCGCGGGCTTTGAGGTGCGCGACGTGCACCCGACCCATTATGGCCGGATGTGCCCGATCGAGACGCCGGAAGGCCAGAACATCGGCCTGATCAACTCGCTGGCGACCTATGCCCGCGTGAACAAGTATGGCTTCATCGAGACGCCCTACCGCAAGGTGATCGACGGCAAGGTGACCGACGAAGTCGAATACCTGTCGGCAACCGAAGAACAGCGACACGTCATCGCGCAGGCCAACGCCACGCTCGATGAAAACGGCGAGTTCATCAACGAGTTGGTGTCCACCCGCAAGGGCGGCGACTTCATGCTGAACCCGCGCGACGTGATCGACATGATCGACGTGTCGCCCAAACAACTGGTGTCGGTGGCCGCATCGCTCATTCCGTTCCTGGAAAACGACGACGCCAACCGCGCGCTGATGGGCTCGAACATGATGCGTCAGGCGGTGCCGTTGCTGCAAAGCGACGCGCCGTTGGTCGGCACCGGGATCGAAGGCATCGTCGCCCGCGATTCGGGGGCTGCGATCATGGCGCGCCGCGCCGGGATCATCGATCAGGTCGATGCCCAGCGGATCGTGGTGCGCGCGACCGAGATGCTGGAACCCGGCGAGCCGGGGGTCGACATTTACCGCCTGCGCAAGTTCAAGCGGTCGAACCAGTCCTCCTGCATCAACCAGCGCCCGCTGGTGAAGGTGGGCGACCTGGTCGAGCGCGGCGAGGTTGTGGCTGACGGTCCGTGCACCGATATGGGTGAACTGGCCGTGGGCCGGAACATCGTCGCGGCCTTCATGCCGTGGAACGGCTACAACTACGAAGACTCCATCCTGATTTCCGAGCGGATCCTGAAGGATGACGTCTATACCTCGATCCATATCGAGGAATACGAAGTCGCGGCCCGCGACACGAAGCTGGGGCCGGAAGAGATCACCCGTGACATCCCGAACGTGGGCGAAGAAGCCCTGCGCAATCTGGATGAAGCCGGCATCGTCTATATCGGTGCCGAGGTTCAGGCCGGCGATATCCTGGTCGGCAAGATCACCCCCAAGGGCGAAAGCCCGATGACGCCGGAAGAAAAGCTTCTGCGCGCAATTTTCGGGGAAAAGGCCAGCGACGTGCGCGATACTTCGCTGCGTCTGCCGCCGGGTGCCTATGGCACGGTGGTCGAGGTCCGGGTGTTCAACCGTCACGGCGTCGACAAGGACGAGCGCGCGTTGCAGATCGAGCGCGAGGAAATCGAACGCCTGTCGCGCGACCGCGACGACGAGATGGCGATCCTGGATCGCAACATCTATGGCCGTCTGAAAACGCTGATCCTGGGCAAGGTGGCGGTGAAGGGGCCGAAAGGCGTGCGCCCGAACTCCGACATCACCGAGGACCTGCTGGGCACGTTGTCCAGGGGGCAATGGTGGCAGCTTGCGCTGGGCGAAGAGGCTGATGCGCAGGAAGTCGAAGCGCTGAACGCCCTTTACGAGCAGCAAAAACGCGCCCTGACGCACCGCTTCGACGACAAGGTCGAAAAGGTGCGCCGTGGCGACGATCTGCCGCCGGGCGTGATGAAGATGGTCAAGGTGTTCCTGGCCGTGAAGCGCAAGCTTCAGCCGGGCGACAAGATGGCCGGTCGTCACGGCAACAAGGGGGTCGTGTCCAAGGTTGTTCCCGAAGAGGACATGCCCTTCCTGGCCGATGGCACCACCGTGGACCTGGTTCTGAACCCGCTGGGCGTGCCGTCGCGCATGAATGTCGGTCAGATCCTGGAAACCCACATGGGCTGGGCGCTGCGCGGTCTGGGCCTGCAAATCGACGAGGCCTTGCAGGAATATCGTCGGTCCGGCGACCTGACCCCGGTGCGCGACGCGATGCGCAATGGCTATGGCGCGGAGCTCTACGACGAGACGATGGCCGATCTGGATGGCGATGCGCTGGTCGAAAAGGCCGGCACCGTGACGCGCGGTGTGCCGATCGGCACGCCCGTGTTCAACGGCGCCAAGGAAGCCGATGTCAACGACGCGCTGGTGCGTGCTGGTTTCGACCAGTCGGGCCAGTCGGTGGTGTTCGATGGCCGCTCGGGCGAGCAATTCGCCCGTCCGGTCACCGTGGGCGTGAAATACATGCTCAAACTGCACCACCTGGTCGACGACAAGCTGCACGCCCGCTCGACCGGGCCGTATTCGCTGGTCACGCAGCAGCCGCTGGGTGGCAAGGCGCAGTTCGGTGGTCAGCGACTGGGGGAAATGGAGGTCTGGGCGCTGGAAGCCTACGGCGCCGCCTACACCCTGCAGGAAATGCTGACCGTGAAATCGGACGACGTGGCAGGCCGGACCAAGGTCTACGAGTCGATCGTCAAGGGCGAGGACAATTTCGAGGCCGGTGTGCCCGAATCCTTCAACGTGCTGGTGAAGGAAGTCCGCGGCCTCGGCCTCAACATGGAACTCCTGGACTCGGAGGAGGAGGGATAACGGTGGGGTAAAACCCCACCCTACCCCCCGGGGTGTAGGGTGGGTTTGCAACCCACCGTCCCTTTTTCTTCAGGCCTTTTCCAAGGAACTACAAATGAACCAGGAACTCACGACCAACCCGTTCAACCCGATCGCGGCGCCCAAGCAATTCGACGAGATCAAGGTCTCGTTGGCCTCGCCCGAGCGGATCCTGTCTTGGTCTTTCGGCGAGATCAAGAAACCCGAAACGATCAACTACCGCACGTTCAAGCCCGAGCGTGACGGCCTGTTCTGTGCGCGTATCTTTGGTCCGATCAAGGATTACGAATGCCTGTGCGGCAAATACAAGCGCATGAAGTATCGCGGCGTCGTCTGCGAGAAATGCGGCGTGGAAGTCACGCTGCAAAAGGTCCGCCGCGAACGCATGGGCCATATCGAACTCGCCAGCCCGGTTGCGCATATCTGGTTCCTGAAATCACTGCCCAGCCGCATCGGTCTGATGCTGGACGTGACCCTTCGGGATCTTGAGCGGATCCTGTATTTCGAAAACTACGTTGTGATCGACTCCGGTCTGACGGAACTGACCTATGGCCAGTTGCTGACCGAAGAGGAATTCCTGGACGCCCAGGACCAGTATGGCGCGGACGCCTTCACCGCCGGCATCGGCGCCGAAGCGATCCGTGAAATGCTGATCGCCATCGACCTTCAGGCCGAAGCCGACAAGCTGCGCGACGAATTGAAGGAAGCCACCGGCGAATTGAAGCCCAAGAAGATCATCAAGCGCCTGAAGGTGGTCGAAAGCTTCCTTGAATCGGGCAACCGCCCGGAGTGGATGATCCTGACGGTTCTGCCGGTCATCCCGCCGGAACTGCGCCCGCTGGTGCCGCTGGACGGGGGCCGGTTCGCGACCTCGGACCTGAACGACCTGTATCGCCGGGTCATCAACCGCAACAACCGCCTCAAGCGCCTGATCGAGTTGCGCGCGCCCGACATCATCGTGCGCAATGAGAAGCGCATGTTGCAAGAATCGGTGGATGCGCTCTTTGACAACGGCCGTCGCGGCCGCGTCATTACCGGCAACAACAAGCGCCCGCTCAAATCGCTTTCGGACATGCTCAAGGGCAAGCAAGGCCGCTTCCGTCAGAACCTGCTGGGCAAGCGCGTGGACTTTTCCGGCCGTTCGGTCATCGTGACCGGCCCGGAACTGAAACTGCACCAGTGCGGCCTGCCCAAGAAGATGGCGCTGGAGCTGTTCAAGCCGTTCATCTACTCGCGGCTGGAAGCCAAGGGGCTGTCAAGCACCGTCAAGCAAGCCAAGAAGCTGGTGGAAAAGGAACGTCCCGAAGTCTGGGATATCCTGGACGAGGTGATCCGCGAACACCCGGTTCTGCTGAACCGGGCGCCGACGCTGCACCGCCTGGGCATCCAGGCGTTCGAGCCGATCCTGATCGAAGGCAAGGCGATCCAGCTGCACCCGCTGGTCTGCTCGGCCTTCAACGCCGATTTCGACGGCGACCAGATGGCCGTCCACGTGCCGCTGTCGCTGGAAGCCCAGCTTGAAGCGCGCGTGCTGATGATGTCGACCAACAACGTGCTGTCGCCGGCCAACGGCGCGCCGATCATCGTGCCGTCGCAGGATATGGTGTTGGGCCTTTACTATGTCACCATGGAACGCGAGGGCATGAAGGGCGAAGGCATGAGCTTCGCCGATATCGACGAGGTCGAACATGCACTGGCCGCAGGTGAGGTGCATCTGCACGCCAAGGTCCAGGGCCGCATGATCCAGATCGACGAGGACGGCAACGAGGTGGTGCGCCGTTTCGATACCACGCCGGGCCGCCTGCGTCTGGGCGCGTTGCTGCCCCTGAACGCCAAGGCGCCGTTCGAACTGGTCAACCGTCTGCTGCGCAAGAAGGACGTGCAGAACGTTATCGATACCGTCTACCGCTACTGCGGTCAGAAGGAATCGGTGATCTTCTGCGACCAGATCATGGGGCTTGGATTCCGCGAGGCCTTCAAGGCCGGCATTTCCTTCGGCAAGGACGACATGCTCATCCCGGATGCCAAGTGGGTTCTGGTCAACGAAACGCGCGACCAGGTGAAGGAATTCGAACAGCAATATCTGGACGGTCTGATCACCCAGGGCGAAAAATACAACAAGGTCGTCGATGCGTGGTCGAAATGCTCGGACGCGGTCGCGGGCGAAATGATGGGCGAAATCTCGGCCGTGCGCCGCGATGACGAGGGGCGTGAACTGGAGCCGAACTCGGTTTACATGATGTCCCACTCGGGTGCGCGGGGGTCTCCGGCGCAGATGAAGCAGTTGGGCGGGATGCGTGGTCTGATGGCCAAGCCGTCGGGCGAGATCATCGAAACGCCGATCATCTCGAACTTCAAGGAAGGTCTGACTGTTCTTGAATACTTCAACTCGACCCACGGCGCCCGCAAGGGTCTGGCCGATACCGCGCTGAAAACCGCGAACTCGGGCTACCTGACCCGTCGTCTGGTGGATGTTGCGCAGGATTGCATCGTGCGCGCGGCGGATTGCGGCACCGAACTGTCGATCACCGCGTCGGCGGCGATCAATGACGGTGAAGTGGTTGCCAGCCTGTCCGAGCGGGTTCTGGGCCGCGTCGCCGCCGAGGACATCACCCATCCGGCAACCGGTGAGGTGATCGTCGAACGCAACGCGCTGATCGACGAGCGTGACGCGGATGCGGTTGAAGGGTCGGGCATTGCCTCGGTCAAGATCCGCAGTCCGCTGACCTGCGAGGCCGAAGAAGGCGTCTGCGCACGGTGCTATGGCCGTGACCTGGCGCGCGGCACCCTGGTCAACCAGGGCGAAGCGGTGGGGATCATCGCGGCGCAGTCGATTGGTGAACCCGGCACACAGCTGACGATGCGGACATTCCACATCGGCGGCATCGCGCAGGGCGGCAGCCAGTCGTTCCAGGAGGCCGGCCAGCAGGGCAAGATCGAATTCCGCAACACCACCGTGTTGGAAAACGCGGCGGGTGAGCTGATCGTTCTTGGCCGGTCCATGCAGATCGCCATCATCGACGAAAACGGCGTCGAACGGGTCGCGCACAAGCTGGCCTACGGCGCCAAGCTGCACGTCCGCGAAGGCAGCAAGGTCAAGCGCGGCGACAAGCTGTATGAATGGGATCCCTATACCCTGCCGATCATCGCCGAAAAGGCGGGGACGGCGAAGTTCGTGGACCTCATCAGCGGCCTGTCGGTGCGCGATGAAACCGATGACACAACCGGCATGTCGCAGAAGATCGTGACCGATTGGCGTTCGGTGCCCAAGGGTGGCGATCTCAAGCCCGAGATCATCGTCATGGACCCTGAATCGGGTGAACCGATGCGCAACGACGCGGGCAATCCGGTGATCTACCAGATGTCGGTCGATGCCATCTTGTCGGTCGAAGACGGCCAGTCGGTGCGCCCGGGTGATGTTGTCGCGCGGATCCCGCGCGAAGGTGCCAAGACCAAGGACATCACCGGCGGTCTGCCGCGGGTGGCCGAACTGTTCGAAGCCCGTCGCCCCAAGGATCACGCGATCATCAACGAAGTCGATGGTTATGTGCGCTTTGCGAAGGACTACAAGAACAAGCGCCGCATCTCGATCGAACCGGTGGACGAAAACGCCGCGGGCGCGGAATATCTGGTCCCCAAGGGCAAGCATATTCCCGTGCAGGAAGGCGATTTCGTGCAGCGCGGCGATTACATCATGGATGGCAATCCCGCACCGCATGACATCCTGCGTATTCTGGGTATCGAGGCGCTGGCCAACTACCTGATCGACGAAGTGCAGGACGTCTACCGGCTTCAGGGCGTGAAGATCAACGACAAGCATATCGAAGTGATCGTGCGCCAGATGCTGCAAAAGTGGGAGATCCTGGACAGCGGCGAAACCACGCTGCTGAAGGGGGAAACCGTCGACAAGTTCGAGTTCGACGAGGTCAACGAAAAGGCCGAGTCGATGGGTCTGCGCCCGGCGCGTGGCGAGCCGATCCTGCTGGGGATCACCAAGGCGTCGCTGCAAACCCGCAGCTTCATTTCGGCCGCGTCGTTCCAGGAAACCACCCGCGTGCTGACCGAGGCTTCGGTTCAGGGCAAGCGCGACAAGCTGGTAGGCTTGAAAGAAAACGTCATCGTCGGGCGTCTGATCCCGGCGGGCACGGGCGGCGTTGCCACGGCAACCCGCAAGATCGCCGCCGACCGCGACCAGGTGGTCATAGACCAGCGCCGGGCCGAGGCCGAGGCGGTGCTGGTGGTCGCCGAGGTTGAGAATCACGGCTTTGCCGAGCCGGCCGAGGGCGACGAGCGCTGAGCGTCTGACGCCGGACCGAACACGAGCCCCCGCAGCCCCGCGCTGCGGGGGCTTTTCTTTCTTTCTGGCGCGCGCGAAGCTGCGACGGGCCGACGGGCCGACGGGGACCGGGCATGATGATGACCGACAATCAGCACGGCGCGGTCCTGATGATGGCGGCGATGGCGGCGTTCACCGTGTCGGACAGTTTCATGAAGCTGCTGGCCCCTGAACTGCCGTTCTTCCAGACCCTGCTGTGGCGCGGGATCGCGGTGTCGCTGATCCTGTTCCTGCTGGCGCATCGGGCCGGGGCCTTCAAGGTGCCTCTGGCGCGTCGTGACCGGTTGCTTGTGGGGCTACGCAGCCTGGCCGACACCGTCGCGGCCTATTTCTTCCTGCAAGCCCTCTACAACATGCCGATTGCCAACCTTGCGGCCATTGCCCAGTCGCTACCGCTCAGCGTGACGCTGGCGGCGGCGCTGGTGTTCCGGGAGCCGGTCGGCTGGCGCCGCCTGCTGGCCATCGCCCTGGGCTTCATCGGTGTTGTGCTGATCGTGCGGCCGGATGCGCAGGGGTTTGACCCCTATGCCGGATTTGCGCTGATCGCGATGGGGTTTGTTACCGTGCGCGAGTTGATGACGCGCCTCATGGCGGGCGGTGTGCCTACGCTGCGGGTGGCGTTCTGGAACGGCATTGGCGTGATGCTGCTGGGACTGATCGGCGCGTCCGGCCAAGCCTTTGTGATGCCCGCGCCGGCGGCCCTGTTCTATCTGGCGGGCACGTCGAGCGTTCTGGTCATCGCGCTGGTGTTGTCGGTTATGGCCATCCGCCACGGCGAGATGGGGTTTGTGTCGTCGTTTCGCTATACGGCGGTCGTCTGGGCGCTGATCCTGGGGTGGGTCGTGTTCGGCGAATGGCCGGACGTCATCACGGTGTTCGGCGCGGCTCTGATCGTGGGAACCGGGTTGTTTACCCTGAACCGAGAGCGCCTCAGCGCCGCCAGATGGCGCGCACCCGGTCGGCATTGATGCCGAATCGGCGCTGGAACATGGCCTCTTGCTCTGGGGTCAGGGGGGCCAGATCGCGGGCCAGGGCCTCGCCCGAATCGTTGAAGTCATTGGCGCCGCGCACCCACATGTTCGGGTCGTTGCGGGTGATGGTCGGCATGTGTTTCCAGATGTCGAAATGGGTGAAGTTCATCACCGTCAGTTCCGTATCGGGCCGAACGACCACCGCGAAGGCCACGCCCAGAAACAGGCGTTGGACCGGCTGCGCGGCAATGCCGTCCGGCCCGCCGCTGGCGTTGAAACCGCGCGTATAGTCGATCGCCATGACATGCGAGGACAACAGCAGCGGAAAGCATTGCCGCACCGTGCGCCGCAACCGCGCCACGAAATGCACCGCCACGGCGTCATCGTCATCATGGCGGAACTGGATGCACAACCGGTCGCGCCGGCGGATCGAATTCAATGCCTCGGCCATCACGGTGCGGTGCCGTCCGGGCGGATGCGCCTGAATGACAACCTGCGGCATGTCAGCGGTCAAGGCCTGCAACTGCTCCAGCCGTTCGGGTGGAAAGTCATCACCGATGACGATCAGAAAAGTGAAATCCTGGTCCGTCTGGGCGCGCAGGCTGGGCAGGGTGAAGCCTTCGAACAGGCGGAACCGTTCATCCAGCCGCTCCTTGGCATACAGGAATTCGGCCCGCTGATCGGGCGTCTCGTGGACCACCTGGAACCCGCCCAGTGCGGGATAGGAAAACCGGCAGATTCCGACCACCTGGGCCTTTCGCGTCTGGCGAAAACGTCGGATAAGGCGGGCGATCGACATGCAGGGCTTTTCGCTGGTTCCCTGCAACCCTAACAAGGTGGAAACGGGCAGGCAACGCGGTATGGCGACCTAAATAACCCGCCAGACCCAAGTGCCCCCGGGACCGTGTTGACAAGCCCCGCGACTCTGCCTATACGGCGCGCACCCGGTCCCTGCATCCGCAGGTCTCGGGGCTTTAGATACACCACGTGGTCATGATCCGGGCCTTCGCCCCGATCCTCTGGAATTCCACCGCGGCGTTTCCGGATTCGGACGCGCATGCGGTTTTGTGCTGTGCGGACGCGCCCGGCACGAGAAAACGAACTGCCCCCGGATACCCCTCTGACGAGTGGGCGTTGAACGGGCCGCAAGATAGGGCGACATACATGCCTACGATCCAGCAGCTGATCCGCAAGCCGCGGCAGCCGAAAGTAAAACGCTCCAAGTCGCAGCACCTGGAGAACTGCCCGCAGAAGCGTGGCGTTTGCACGCGCGTCTACACCACGACGCCGAAGAAGCCGAACTCCGCTATGCGCAAGGTGGCCAAGGTCCGTCTGACCAATGGCTACGAAGTCATCAGCTACATCCCCGGTGAAAAGCACAACCTGCAAGAGCACTCCGTCGTGCTCATTCGCGGCGGCCGGGTCAAAGACCTTCCGGGTGTCCGCTACCACATCCTGCGCGGTGTGCTGGATACCCAGGGCGTCAAAGATCGTCGCCAGCGTCGTTCGAAGTATGGCGCGAAGCGTCCGAAGTGAGGAATTAAAACATGTCACGTCGTCACGCCGCTGAAAAACGCGAAGTTCTGCCCGACGCCAAATATGGCGATACGGTGCTGACCAAATTCATGAACAACCTGATGATCGACGGCAAGAAGTCGGTTGCGGAATCGATCGTCTACAACGCGCTGGACCGCGTTGAGCAGCGCCTGAAGCGCGCCCCGATCGAAGTGTTCCACGAAGCCCTGGACAACATCAAGCCGTCGGTCGAAGTCCGGTCGCGCCGCGTTGGTGGTGCTACCTACCAGGTGCCCGTCGAGGTTCGTGTGGAGCGCCGCGAGGCGCTGGCCATCCGCTGGCTCATCACTGCCGCCCGCAAGCGCAACGAACACACCATGGAAGAGCGCCTTGCCGGCGAGCTTTCCGACGCGGTCAACGGCCGCGGCACCGCGGTGAAGAAGCGCGAAGACACCCACAAGATGGCGGACGCAAACAAAGCGTTCAGCCACTATCGCTGGTAAGGAGCCAAGATCATGGCACGCGAATACGCGCTTCCGCGCTACCGCAATTTCGGGATCATGGCGCACATCGACGCGGGTAAAACCACGACGACCGAACGCATCCTGTATTACACCGGCAAGTCCCACAAGATCGGCGAAGTCCATGACGGCGCCGCGACGATGGACTGGATGGAGCAGGAACAGGAACGCGGGATCACCATCACCTCGGCCGCGACCACCACGTTCTGGCAGCGTCAGGAAGATCCGACCGTCGAAGGCACCTCGGACACCAAGTATCGCTTCAACATCATCGACACCCCCGGCCACGTGGACTTCACCATCGAAGTCGAGCGTTCGCTGGCCGTGCTTGACGGTGCTGTCTGCCTGCTGGACGGCAACGCCGGGGTCGAGCCCCAGACCGAAACCGTCTGGCGCCAGGCCGACCGCTACAGCGTTCCGCGCATCGTGTTCGTCAACAAGATGGACAAGATCGGCGCCGACTATTTCAAGTGCGTCGACATGATCAAGGACCGCACCGGCGGCACCCCGTGCCCCGTCGCCTTCCCGATCGGTGCCGAGGATCAGCTTGAGGGCATCGTCGATCTTATCAAGATGGAAGAATGGGTCTGGATTGGCGAAGATCTTGGCGCCAGCTGGGTTCGTCAGCCGATCCGTGCCGATCTTCAGGATCTGGCCGACGAGTGGCGCAACAAGATGATCGAAATGGCCGTCGAAATGGACGACGACGCCATGATGGAATATCTTGAAGGCAACGAGCCCGACGAAGCCACGCTGCGCAAGCTGATCCGCAAGGGCACGCTGTCGCTGACCTTCTTCCCGGTTCTGGGCGGATCCGCGTTCAAGAACAAGGGCGTGCAGCCCCTGCTGAACGCTGTCATCGATTTCCTGCCCGCGCCGATCGACGTTCCGATGCTCAAGGGCTTCTCGCCCGATGACGAAAACGAAGAACGCAACATCGAGCGTCCGGCCGCAGACGATGCGCCGTTCTCGGCGCTGGCGTTCAAGATCATGAACGACCCGTTTGTCGGCTCGCTGACGTTTACGCGGCTCTATTCCGGCGTCCTGAAGAAGGGCGACCAGATCATGAACACCACGAAGGGCAAGCGCGAGCGCATCGGCCGCATGATGATGATGCATTCGATCAACCGCGAGGAGATCGAAGAAGCCTTCGCGGGCGACATCATCGCGCTGGCCGGCCTGAAGGAAACGACCACCGGCGACACCCTGTCGGATTCGTCCAAGCAGGTGGTTCTGGAAACGATGTCGTTCCCCGATCCGGTGATCGAAATCGCGATCGAGCCGAAATCGAAGGCCGACCAGGAAAAGATGGGCATCGCGCTGGCGCGACTGGCTGCCGAAGATCCGTCCTTCCGTGTGGAAACCGATTTTGAATCGGGCCAGACGATCATGAAGGGCATGGGCGAACTCCATCTCGACATCCTGGTTGACCGCATGAAGCGGGAATTCAAGGTCGAGGCGAATATCGGAGCGCCGCAGGTGGCTTATCGCGAAACCATCAGCCGCGAGAGCGAGATCGACTATACCCACAAAAAGCAGACCGGCGGCACCGGGCAATTCGCCCGCATCAAGCTGGTCATCACGCCGACCGAGCCGGGCGAAGGCTATTCCTTCGAATCCAAGATCGTCGGCGGTGCGGTGCCCAAGGAATATATCCCGGGCGTCGAAAAGGGCATCAAATCGGTGATGGATTCAGGCCCGCTGGCCGGCTTCCCGGTCATCGACTTCAAGGTCGCGCTGGTTGACGGCGCGTTCCACGATGTCGACTCGTCGGTCCTGGCCTTTGAAATCGCGGCGCGTGCCGCGATGCGAGAGGGCATGAAAAAGGCCGGCGCGAAGCTGCTGGAACCGATCATGAAGGTCGAAGTTGTAACGCCCGAGGAATACACCGGGTCGATCATCGGCGACCTGACCAGCCGTCGCGGCATGGTTCAGGGTCAGGAATCCCGCGGCAACGCCAACGTCATCAACTCAATGGTGCCGCTGGCCAACATGTTCGGCTACATCAACAACCTGCGCTCGATGTCTTCGGGCCGCGCCGTGTTCACGATGCTGTTCGATCACTACGACACGGTTCCGCAGAACATCTCGGACGAGATCCAGAAGAAATACGCTTGACGGTGTGGCGGGGTGAACCCCGCCCTACC
>TARA_R110002073_G_scaffold7747_4_pt1 | contig 17955 bp, 17 predicted proteins | sample TARA_R110002073 | Tara Oceans TARA_R110002073 (sample SAMEA4397174) | marine metagenome | biome: Polar Biome; feature: [DCM] deep chlorophyll maximum layer (ENVO:01000326); material: water (ENVO:00002006), including particulate matter (ENVO:01000060) such as... | depth 40 m
GACTCGGGCGAGCTCCCTGAAACCGGGATCGCGTGCGTCGTGAAAGCAAAGGCCGATCGCGCGGGATTGGTCGAATCCGCTTTGGAAATTTCGTCGCGGACCGCAATCAGTTCATTTCGCAAGATGTCGGCATGTTTTCCCGCTTTTGCTTCGACCACACTTTCGATCGAGGGCGCATTGCCATTTCGCAATGCCTGTTCGTAATCGAGACAGATCGCGTCAAGTCTGGCGAGTTCGGTTGCGGTCAAATCATTCAGATCCATCATTTTTTACTCCAGCATCACACCAGCGTTCGCAGTTTCCATTCCGCGTTGCGTTTCTCGAACAGCTCTCGTATTCACGCCAACCTGTTCTGGCGCCAGCCCTGCTTTCTTTGTTTGAAGTTACGCTATGGTCGTTTTTCCCTTGCTTATGCGTCGGGTTGTAAAAAGTAGAACGCAACTTCAAAACGTTTGATTCAACATCTTCTTAAGCCAACATGTTCTTTAGCTGGCTTCGTCCGCTTTGGCTTCGTCGGCTTTCGCCTCGGTCCACATCCGCCGAATCAATTGCAAGCGTCGTTCGACCGCACGCTTGCTGAGCTCTAAACGTTCTGCGATCTCGTCGACGAGAAAACCGTCCATCCGCATTACGGCGATTTGGCGAAGTTGTTCATCACCTAATTGATCCAGAAGCGTTTCGCAGGCCTCGGCGAGCTCGGCTCGCACATCAGGCGAGGAATCGTCGCTGGGGACATTTCCAATTCCCACCTCGCGGCCTTGTTCGTTCGGATCGATGAAAACCGATTCGCCACGGATGTTGCCTCCCCCCCGTTTTTGACGGGTGTGATGCCGTAAATGGGCGTTCACTTTGCGGGATGTCAGCGTGATGAGCAGGCCCCACAGGTTCTCTGGAGCGTGAAGATCAGGAAATTGATCACGCCGAACGCCTGCGATAAAGCTCTGAAACGCGGCGATCGCGATATCTTCTTCATCCGCGGTTCGCCGCAAATTGGGGGGCATTCGTTTCGCTGCCAAACGCACCAAACTGTGGTAATAGTCGTTCCACAACGTCTCTGTAGCCGCCTCGTCACCGATGCGGACCCGCTCGAGAAGCTCTAGAAATTCACTTCCTGATTCGTCCATACAATCAATAATAGACCGATTGGGGGTGTTATGGGAACGTGGGTTCCGATTGTTCTCCCAGATGCTAGCGACCAAACCGAGCCGCCACACCGGGGTAAACAGCCACCGCCTGCTTTGACGCGCCCTCCAAAATGTAATCTCTGTTGCTACAAGATCGCCGGAACGCGGTTCGTCGTTTGAGCTTCGACCGCGTTCACACTGCTCGCTGATCATTCATTCACGTTGTTTTCGGATGATGCTTCGATCCGGTCCGCTTTCACCTCGGCTTCCGCTTCGACTTGCTCGGCCAATGCCTCGCCTTCGACTTCGACGCGGTCAGCAATTCGCTCCAGCTCGGCTTGCGGCCGGTCATCACGTTGGCGAGTTTCCTCGGCCAGCATTTCAACGCCCTTGCGAGTCATCTCGGCCTTGCGATCCGCTTCACTGCGAACCCAATCGGCTTCGCGGTCACTCGGTGACCGCGAGCATCCACCGCCCAGCGACATGCATCCCCACAGCAATAGGGGAAACAGACCCCAACGTGGTATCCGCCACGTTCCCTCTGTCATGCTCATATCGAACCACTTCATCGACGTCGCTCTTGGTTGAAAATCTGGTTTGTCGTGCTACTTAGGTCCGCTGGTTTTCTGCCAACTCTCCATCAACTTCGACACGACTGATTTAGTTAGCCGTTTTGGCGCTTGCCACGGTTTCATCACCACTGAACCGAGGCTAGCGCCCCAAGCGGCTAACAGCGGTGATGTCGTACTAAGTCAGTAGTCTCCTTCGTCGGTGGAGAGGTAACTGCCGGAAAGGCCGGCGGACAAGCTTCCCCTAATTATCGAATGACCACAGCAAAGGCATCAGCAAACGTTGTACCGACCGGGGAACGATCAACGCCGCACGGAACACCGTTTGCTCTTTCCCGCCAAAACCATACTGCAGAACAGATCACGTACGGTAACGAGTCACGCACTGTAGCGAGTCACACACAGTCACCGCGCACTCACAAGGAACTTTGGATGAACGGCAGCCCTTTCGACGTTTCAGGCGGCTCGGATATCGGTAGAAGGCGATCCGAAAACCAGGATCACTTTCTAATCGCGGATTTACGTCGCCAGCTGATTGTTCGCGGAACCGATGTCCCCGACGCAGCGAATCGCGAGATGTTTGGGTGTCAAGAAGGCAACCTGCTTGTGATCGCCGACGGCATGGGCGGTCATCGCGACGGTGAACGCGCCAGTCGTACGGCGATTGAAGCGACCGCTCAATATGTATTGGACATGATGCATTGGTTTTTGAAGTTATGTTCCGACGATGAACAAGACTTTATCGACGAGCTGTCGCAATCGCTGACATCGGTCCAGCGTAAAATCTGGTCCGTGGGCGAGGGCATCCATCGCCGTATGGGAACGACCGTCACGATGGCCTACTTGCTCGGATCACGTATGTACGTGGTGCACGCAGGCGACAGCCGTTGCTACCTGCTCCGCGACCAAAAACTGAAACAATTGACCACTGACCACACCGTCGCTCAGCAATTGATCGACGCCGGGGCACTACGCGAATCCGACACGGCTATCGAGCAGTGGCGACATGTGCTGTGGAACTGTGTCGGTGGTGGCAACCAAGAAGTTCGGCCCGAAGCGGTCCGCTGCACCCTGCGAACTGGTGACGTGCTACTGTTGTGCAGTGACGGACTAACCGGGATGGTCGATGACGATCGCATCGCGGCGATTTTGAAGGACAACGAGAACAGCCAAACCTGCGTTGCCAAACTGATCGAAGCGGCAAATGCCGAAGGGGGTGAAGACAATATTTCTGCAATTGTCTGTCGCATCAATCACATCGAAGAGAGCTGCGACACCGACCCCGCGGCGGAGCTCGATACGACGACCGGCTAGAGTTTTTGAGTAGCGGAGCGGCGAGCGCCCGCTCTGCCTAATTCGCTCTGTCTAGTTTGAACGTTTCATTCGCTGCAACGAGACACCTTGCGACGTGCCGACAATCGAGTCGATGGCATCACACTCGCGATCATCGCGTGATATTCGAGCGGCAAGCCGTGCTCGATCGCTCCGTTGATCACATGGCTGTGATACCAGTCGGCGGGGACAAGCGAGTTGTCGATACGATCGGCGATCGCTTGATACAGAAACGTGGTGACCGTGCGACTCGCAACTTGCACCTCGACTGTCGCATGTTCGTAGCCTACCCCGAGTGACTCGCAACGATCGAGGTTCTCTTTTTCGCTGAGTAGCGTTTCGTAGATGACTCCCCACAAGATGTCGTCATCATCTTTGGTCGCGAACGCGTTCGCTTTGCCGGTTCCGTCCATACCGCGTTTGTGAAACAGCAGCTTTCGTCCGCGAACGAACCCGACGCCCCTGACCATCGCACTAGGGCATCGCGCGCGAAGCCGCGAAGTAGACATGTTGGAACCATACGCAAAATGATGAAACGTTTGCATCACACTCTCGTTACATTTGGCAGCCGCCGCCACCGCAGCGTGGTGCACCACATGCTTCGCCGCCGCCCGCCATTGGCAATGACGCACCACTGCGGACCGTCGGAGCCGCAGTCACGCTTAATTGCCGTTCCATCTTCTTATTGCCACAATGAGGGCATTCAGCAACTTCGTCTTCACGACGCAATAATACTTCGACCACCTGATTGCAGGGTTTACATTCGTATTCGTAGAGGGGCATCGTCTTGTAGAATCCCAAGAGGTAAGTGTTCTTTGCATCGATTATAGACAAACCGACTCATTTTCCGCAAAACATGTTTGGCCCTCCACGATGAAAATTAAATCTCTTAGCCGTGAACAAGTCCGATCGGTCGACCAGCAAGCGATCGAGAACTATGGGATGTCCGGATTGGTATTGATGGAAAATGCAGGTCGGGGGGCGGCCGAGGTGATCCAGCGAAATGCCGCCACCGGCCGCGTCGTGATCCTGTGTGGCAAAGGAAACAATGGCGGCGACGGCTACGTGATTGCGCGTCATTTGGACTTGATGCAGCGCCAAGTGCGAGTGGTTTCGGTCGTCGAGCTTGACGCCTTGTCAGGTGATGCCGCCGCCAACGCGGCGATTGCCCAAAAGGCTGAACTTGACGTGCAAGTCGCCACCACTGCCGAAGCGATGGAGTCCCATTTACACGATTGCGAGGTGATCGTCGATTGTCTGCTCGGTACCGGAGCGACGGGGCCGCTACGAGGAATTTACGCCGACGCCGTCAAAATCGCTAACCAAACCAAGGCGACCCGAATTGCCATCGATGTGCCGACAGGAATGGATGTCGACAGCGGCGAAGCGGACCCTCATACCTTCCAAGCGGAATTGACGATCACTTTTGTCGCCCCAAAAATTGGCTTCGAGTTTGAAGGGACGCAATCGCGATTGGGCGATATTGAAGTCGTCCCAATCGGAGTGCCGCGAAAACTGCTACGTCAATGGGCATCCGAAGCGTGAGAGTATGCGTTGGATCGTTCTGCGAAAACCGTTATCGTTCAATGTCGGTTTCATTCGCGGCGCGATTATTTAGTTCTCGCAGTTGATGCATCGTTTCAATGATCGCTTCGGCCTGCAAGCGAATAGCCCGCTTGAACTGCCCCGCTTCGACAGACGCATTGCCTTGTTTTTGCAGTTTGTCGATTTTGCCCCAATCCATCAACCAATTTCGTTGCGAAGCGGCGGTGCGAAGTTCTTCTACCGTTTCACCCAACCGATCATAGATCTCTTTGTTGGGTTTAGCTTGATAACGGCGATAAGGGCCCTTGCCGCCCGGCGTTTTCGCCAGCGGCCGCGTCTTGTGCTTCGGTTTGCTCTGCAGATATTGTGCGACACAGAAACCCGCAGCGATCACTCCGAGGATAAACGCGATTATCATCGGTCCCAATGCTTTGCTGACCGGCGTCTGCAGCACGGTCATCGCGAGGCCCAGCCCTAACGCACCGAGAAAACAAATCACAGCCGTCCCAATCAACAGCGGTGAGACTGCCGCCGGTTCCTGTTTTCGTGAGTGCCGTTTCGATTGAGACGGCTTTCCAATGATTTCCGCGAAATCCTCTCCCACACGAACGATAATGACGGTCGAGTTATCCGGGCCGCCTCGAAGGTTGGCCAAATCGACCAAAACTCGCGTTGCCAAATCCTCGGGCAAACAATCCATCAGCGTCGCGATTTCTTCGTCTTCGACTTGACCGGATAAACCGTCGCTGCAGAGCAGGAATTGGTCCCGCGATTGAATTTCAAAAGGCCCTTCCAAATCGACTTCAACATTGGCGTTTGGCCCGAGCGAACGCGTGATCACGTTTTTAGGGATCGATTGTCCCAACACGCTGTCGGGATGAATTTGCCCGCTCGCTTCCATCTCCCAAACCAACGAATGATCGAACGTCAATTGTTCGAGCACTCCGTCGCGTAATCGATAGGCTCGCGAATCCCCGACGTGCGCGATGACCGCTCCGACAGGCAGAATCGCCAAACTGCTGGCGGTGGTGCCCATATTGTGAAATTCGGGATTCTGCTGGCCACGCCGATGAATTTCCGCGTTGGATTCTCGCACGGCAATCCGCAGCGCTTCGGACGAATCCTCTTCGGTCGAGCGAAAATATTGCATTGCAATGTGCTCAGTCGCCAATCGGCTGGCCAATTCCCCAGCGGCATGAGCCCCCATGCCATCGGCGACCACAAACAGATGCCCGCGATGATGAAACCGCTCGGGGCTGCCCGCCATCAGCACCGCCATCGAATCTTGATTATTCGCGCGACGCATACCGACATCCGTCAGTTGCGAATAATGAATACCAGGCTTCCAAGATTCCGACACAGATAGTTGACTCGCGTCGAGGTGGTTCACAGTCATACAGGCCTATATTGTAACCCTCGCGTCATTGCGAGGGTCTCGACGACCCTCCGTTTTTTCAGTCCCAAGAACAAAAACGGTCCGGTCGTCTCGTTTAACCGTTCATTTCTAAACATGGCGGATACGCGGTGTCTTCCACGTGGTGGCGAAATCCGCCCAAATGCGAAACCGCCTTCTTGCAGCCACGCTTCACCCGCTAACCCGATCCGCCGTCCAAAATCGGTAGCGAACTCGCCCAGTGGTCCACAGTGTATCGGTTCGATACTCTTGCATGTACTCCCCATCAAAAACGAATGTCGCCTGCGGCATGGTGCGGCCATTCGCCAGTGCACCACTGCATCGATCCGACAATCCATCGGTCCGACAAGGCACCGATCCGACATTCCGGCGATCAGACCGCTTCCTTTTGTTCGCAAAGCTTCGGATTTGGGTAAGTTTCCCTCCACCGTCTTGACCGTAATTCGATGTTCATCGAAACAATGCCGTCGATCGGTGACCGATGACGCGATCGGCGGCGGGTAAAACCTCGGAAACAGTCCGGGTGGCTTCCCGGCGGACTAGAATTTTGTCATCCTCGCTTCCGCCCTCACTGCAACCGAGTCACGAAACCAAAATTGAGATCGATTCGCACCAAGACAATTGGGGGGGGGCAGCCTAGGCATCCTTTTCCATTGACCGAGACAGATACGACTTCCGTAGCGACACCGACGAAGGCAGCTCGAGTGCAAAACAGGCCTGCGAAACCGTGGATCGAGTTGACGATCCGTCAACGTTGTAAAACGGTGGCCGCCACCCGATTTTCGATCGCTCGTCATGTCGAAGACTTCACGCGACTGTGTGCAAGCGAACAACGCACCGATCCGCTCGAAACCGTCACTGCCGAGTTGTTTCCACTCTGCGATGCGCTGCACTACTTGGGCCGCAAAGGCGCCGCGATTTTACGGGCTCGCCGGCTCGGCGTCGTCGGACGTCCGCTTTGGATGTGGGGAGTCCACAGTGTGGTGCAGCGCGCCCCTCATGGCACCGTACTGATCCTCGGGACGTGGAACTATCCCTTGTTTTTGGTCGGAGTCCAAGTCGCGCAGGCTCTGGCGGCTGGCAACCGTGTGCGACTGAAACCGGCCGCAGGCTGCGAAGCATTGACCCGCAGGCTCGTCCAATGTTTTTACGACGCAGGCGTCCCCGCCGATGCGTTGGTGCAACTCGATTCGTCGGTTGATTCCGCGCGACAAGCTCTGGCCAGCCCGCCGACGGCCCGCGGTGGCGATCGAATCGACCTTGTCGTGTTGACCGGATCGGCGAACACCGGACGCAAGATACTCGAGCAAACAGCGAACTCGTTGACTCCGGCCATCATGGAGCTAAGCGGATGTGATGCCGTCGTCGTGCTGCCCGCTGCCCCTGTCTCGCGAGTTTGTGAATTCGTGAAATTCGGTCTGACGCTCAACAGCGGAGCGACCTGTATCGGTCCTCGGCGATTGTTTGTCGAGGATTCGCCGATCGCCGACCAGCTCGTAAAAGGTCTTTGCCAACAGCTTGCCGCCATCAACACGCCATTTACGATTCATCCGGCCGCACGCGATGGAGTGATTCAAACGATTACGAATTCGATCGCTGGCGGCGCAATTGACGCTACGTCATGTTTCGACGCCGAGATGTTGGCATCCTCGGGCAGGATGAACGCGTTGGTGCTGGACCGCGTCTGTGTTGATGACGCGATTGCATCGGCCGATCTATTTGCTCCCGTGATCAGCGTCATTCGGTTGGCAAACATCCAAGACGCTGTCGCTGCGATCAATGAAAACCGCTATCGTTTGGCGGCATCGGTGTTTGGTCCCGACCGCGACGCGGTGGCGATGGCAAGTCAATTGAACGTGGGCTCGGTCGCGATCAACGACTTGATCGCGCCAACGGCGGACCCCCGCGTACCGTTTGGTGGACGGGGAAATAGCGGCTTTGGCGTGACTCGCGGCGACGAAGGCTTGTTGGCGATGACGGTGCCGAAGGTAACCAGCCGGCGCCGCGGCCGTTTTGCCTTGCACCTGCTGCCGCGAAACGACGCGACACGCAAAAAGATGCCCATCGTGCTGCAACTACTAAATGCCAAAGGGATCTCGGATCGTTGGCGAGCGCTGCGTCGCCTGATCTCCTGATCCCGTTGGCGCATCCAAAACGGCTCCCCAAAAAACGCCCCCACTGCCTTGCCCTCTGCTGAAACCTTTCTCGAAGAATCCAACACCAAAGAATCAAGCAACCATGAGTGTCACAAAGAAACCCGCGTGCAAAGTGATTGTCATAGGTGGCGGATTGGCGGGACTCGGCTCGGCGTGTGTGTTGGCCGCACGCGGACATTCGGTCACTTTGCTGGAAAAGAATGACTGGCTCGGTGGCAAGGCTGCGGTGCTTAGCGAGCAGGGCTATCGGTTTGATATGGGACCGACGATTGTGACGCTGCCCAGTGTGCTGCGTCGCATCTTCGCCGAAGCCGGCCGCGACATGGAGGATTATCTTTGCATGGTTCCACTGGATCCTCAGTGGCGTTGTTTTTTCGAAAAGGATAATACCGCCGATCAAACCGTGCTCGATTTGGTAGCCGATGTCGATTCGATGGTGGCCAACATCGACCAATTTACCGGTTCGCCGTCGGATGGTGCAGGTTACCGCAAATTCATGTCGATCAGCGAAAAGCTGCATGGCGTTTCCGATCGCTTCTTTTTCTGGCGTAGCGTCGGCGGGTTGCGAGATACGATGCAAGTCGGCGGAGCATTCTCGGCCGCCGTGTTGAGCGATGTGATCGCGTTGCGAATGGGCAAAAGTGTGGCGTCGGTGGTTCGACAACATGTCAGCGACACCCGTGTGGCCCAAATGATGGACCACTTTACGCAGTACGTAGGATCCTCGCCGTACGCGTCCCCTGCGGTGCTCTGCGGAATCGCGCACATGCAGACCGACGAGGGCATCTGGTATCCGATCGGAGGCACACGGGCAGTGCCCGAAGCTCTGACAAAATTGGCCGAAGAATTGGGAGTCACCTTTCGCACCGGAACCGACGTGATGCGAATCACCACCGCCTCGTCACACGCGGCCGGATCGACTCGAGTCACCGGCGTGGTGACCGCCAGCGGTGAAACAATCGAATGTGACGCGATTGTTAGTAATTGCGATGCGGTGCGAACCTATCGGGAACTACTGGACGGCACCGCGGAATCGGCAAAGTTTGACAAACGCTGTTCCCACGAACCGGCCTGCAGCGGTGTCGTGTTGTATCTGGGACTAAATCGTCGTTATTCGCAGTTGCTGCATCACAATTTTGTCTTTTCGCGTGATCCTGAACAAGAGTTCGACTTTATCTACAACAAAGGCGAACCGGCACCGGATCCATCGGCCTATGTCTGTGCTCCGGCGATCAGCGAACCGAGTGTGGCGCCGCCCGGTTGCGAGGCGTTGTTCGTTTTGGTGCATACGCCTTACTTGCGTCCAAATCATAATTGGCACGCGATGTTGCCAGCGTACCGCGAGACGATTTTGGACAAATTGGAATCGGCCGCGGGGATGAGCGGACTTCGCGACGCAATCGTCTACGAATCGGCGCTGACTCCCGAGGACATTCACCATCGCTATCGCGTGCTCAACGGCGCGATTTACGGATTGGCCAGCCACGGAAAATACTTGGGCGCGTTCAAACCGGCGAACCGCCGCCGCGATATCTCGGGCTTGTACTTGGCTGGCGGCGCGGCACACCCTGGGCCGGGAATGCCGATGGTGTTGATGAGTGGTTGGATTGCAGCCGATTCGCTGGACGCGGATTCGCCACACCAAAACGTCGGTGCGACGGTAAATCCTCGCTAAAGCCGACTCGAAAAAACAGCAAGGAAACGGAGGGGACGTCCAACCCGCCAGCCGAGAATGGGTTAAAATTTAGCGACGGACGCTGCCTTATCCCTTTTCGAACACGCTGAACGTTTGAACGCCACTAATTCCAATCATCGTGGACTCGTCATCGCTGCGGCTGTTGCGACGGCTGTCTTTCTAATTGACTGTAATGTCGAGCAAAATACCGCCGTCAGCGTGCTTTACATCGTTGCCGTCTGGATCGCCTACGCATCTCACCACCGAAACGATGTCCTGATTGCCGCCGTCGTCTGCAGTCTGCTGACGCCGCTGGGATGGTACCTCTCGCCCGGAGACGGAGATTGGACCGAGGCGATTTGGAATCGCATTCTATCGCTGCTGGCGATCTGGATTACCGCTGGTCTCTGTTCGCGAGCGCTGTCATTGGACGCGCAACGCAATACCAGCAATTTGCTCGGCGAACATTTGCAGCAGGAATTGAAATCCGAGCACAGCCGTTTCACGGAGGTCCAAGAACGTTGCCAATTGACCATTGATGCCGCTCTGGATGCGGTGATCATGTTCAACGATCGCAGCCAGATCACTGAATGGAACAAACAAGCCGAGCACACGTTCGGTTGGACACGCCAGGAGGCATTAGGGCAATCGTTAGCGGAGCTGATTATTCCCGAACGCTTCCGAGCAGAGCATCTTCGTCGTCTGCAACATTTTGACCAAACCGGCACCGCCACGATCAAGAATCAACGCGTGGAAATGTCCGGCATACGTCGCAATGGGGAAGAGTTTCCGATCGAATTGAGCATGATCGTGCTCCGCTGCACCGACGGCAACCAATACAGTGCCTTTATCCGCGACATCACCGATCACAAAGCGACGCTCGAGGAGCTGCAAAAGCGTGACCAGCAAATCACAACACTCCTGAATTCGACCGCCGAAGGCATCTACGGTATCGATCTCGAGGGGCGATGCACGTTTGCCAACACGACTTGCGCCCGCTTGCTTGGTTACGAGACACCGGAAGAATTGTTTGGAGCCAATATGCACCAATTGATTCACCACACACGGACCGACGGCACGCCGTATCCCCAATCCGATTGCCGGATCTACAAAGCGTTTCGCAATAGCGAGAGTGTGCACGTAGACGACGAGCACTTTTGGCGAAAGGACGGCAGCTCGTTTTCGGTTGAATATTGGTCCTATCCGGTCCATGTCGAAGGCACGTTGGGCGGATCAGTGGTGACATTCGTCGATACATCGGATCGGAAACGACGCGAACACCTACAAACTAAAATGTACGAGGAGCTCGAAGACCGAGTCGCACTGCACGATCAAGAGCTTGTTGCGATGCGAGACCGTTTGGATTTGGCGCTCGAAGGCGCCAATGTGGGATTGTGGGACTGGGATGCCGTCACCAACGAAGTCTACTTTTCCAAGACTGCCAAGACGCAATTGGGCTATGATCCGGAGATGCCTTGGACCAATTTTCGCGACTGGGAAGCTCGACTTCATCCGGATGACCACGACGAAGCGCTGCAGTGCGTCAAGAAATACTTTGCCGAACGGGGCGATGTGTACCAATCGACGTTTCGCCTACGCTGCGAAAATGGCACCTATCGCTGGATTCTGTCCCAAGGGCACGGCGAATTTGACGAATCGGGAAACCCTATCCGATTGATCGGCGTGCATATTGACATCCACGAACAGATCGAAAACGAAAAGATTCTCGAGTGGCTCAACGGCGAACTGTCACGGACCGTCGATGCGTTGCATTCAAGCAACATTGATTTGCAGCAATTTGCCTACGTCGCCTCTCACGACCTTCAGACTCCGCTGCGAGCCATCGCTAACTTTGCCCAGTTCTTGCAAGACGATTATGCAGGAAAATTCGACGCTACCGCGGACGACTATCTGCAGCGGATTGTGCAGGGAGCTCACCGGATGCAGCAGTTGATTCGTGATCTATTGGGCTATTCTCGCGTCGAATCCCGAGCGGCCCCCTTCCAACCAACGTCACTGAATGATGCGTTCGACGACGCCCTTGAGATGTTAAGTTCCTCGATTGCCGAAACGGGGGCTCGCGTGACACGTGATGATTTGCCTACGATTCAGGCCGATAAGTCCCAAATGGCTCAGTTGTTGACCAATTTGATTGGCAACGCCGTCAAGTACCACGGCGACGAACCGCCCGAGGTGCACGTGTGGGCCGAAACCAGCGACGAATTTCACACCCTTTTCGTGCAAGACAACGGCATCGGTATCAGCCCGCAGCACCATGAACGCGTGTTTGAAATTTTTCGTCGCTTACACACTCAAACCGCTTACCCCGGTACCGGAATTGGATTGGCCGTTTGCCGCCGTATCGTCAACCGCCACGGCGGAGAAATTTCAGTAAAATCGCAAGAAGCCAAAGGAAGTACGTTCGTGTTTACGATTCCGGTAAACCATTCTCCGATTGACCAATTCGACGCCGAGAGTCCCGATGCGATCAGCATCGGACACGACAACGCAATGGGGGACACATGAAAATCGCCGATAGTGGTCGACCGGCCGAAGTGCTGTTGGTCGAAGACAACGAAGACGATGTGATCATCACGCGACGTGGCTTCAACAAGTCGGATCTGCCGGTAAATCTTCATCGCGTCGAGAATGGTGAAGAGTGCATGCAGTTCCTGCGGAAATCAGGTCCCTATGTCGATGCCCCCACCCCCGATTTGATCCTGCTAGATCTGAATATGCCGGTCAAAGATGGCCGCGAAGTGTTAGCGGAAATCGTCGCCGACGAACAACTTCGCCGCCTCGCCGTCGTCGTGCTGACCACATCCGAGTCGGACCAAGACCTGTTGACGATGTACGACTTGCGATGCAGTTCGTACATCTTGAAACCGGTCGACTTCAAAGAATTCCAACAGGTGATCAAGTACATCGGCGAATACTGGTTCACCATCGTGGTCCTGCCCAACGGAAGATCAAATTAAGATCCGTCCGCCATCGTGGGATAGCGTTCCAGGGCCGTCAGTCACCGCACGCCATTGATCGAGTTTGGTAGCGGTGCGGCGCGAGCCGCCCGGTCAAAATCGAACGTTTTACTCGCTGCAACCGGACGGCTTGCGCCGTGCCGCTACCAATGTAGATGGCATTGCCCGCGGCACAGCGACCGCTTCGTTCGTCGCTCTGCCGGACCTGCCCCCTGTCATCTCGGGCCAAAAACGTCAGAATCTGACATTCATCGTCCCTGAAGAATCCCCGCAGTTTTCCGTTCTTATCTATGACCTCTGCTTCCAATCGCGGCGTTTTTATTGTCATTGACGGCATTGACGGTGCCGGAAAATCGACCCAAGTCCAACGATTGTGCGATTCGCTGCGTGAACAAGGCTTCGGAGTCACCCAATCACGCGAACCGACCGACGGACGATGGGGCAAGATGATTCGCAACAGCGCCACGACAGGCCGATTGTCGTTGGACGAAGAGCTCAGTGCTTTTGTCAACGATCGTCGTGAACATGTTTCCACCCTCATTCAACCCGCACTCGGCGCCGGCCAAATCGTGATCGTCGATCGCTATTTCTATTCGACCGTCGCGTACCAAGGTATCCGGGGCGCTGATACCGCAGCCCTGTTGTCTCAAATGCGGGCCGAGTTTCCGATCCCTGATCTGACGCTATTCTTTGATTTGCCGGTCTCGGTGGCACTGCAGCGGATCTCGGAAACACGAGGCGAGGTGCCGAACGAGTTCGAGCAAGAAGACTCGCTCACCGAAATCCGCAAAACGTTCCATCAAATGGCCGCCGAGTGCGATGAGGTGCAATTGCTTGATTGCACCCCGACCATGGACGCCGTCACTGCGGACATCGCAGCCCGTGTCGCTCAAGTACTTGCATCGCGTCAGTAAACGACAAAACGCGAAGCGCCGCTAAATCGCTCTGCGACTGCGAATCACCCGCCGTACCATCGCCGCGACCACCATGACGGGAATGCCCAGCGCGATGATCCAAGGAATCAAGGCGATGAGTGCAATCAGCATGCCTTCGCCGAGTTGACGCAGTGAACGCAGTGATCCGCTAAACGCTTTCGCAATGCGGTCTGTGAATGTCGGTGCCGCCGGCGGAACGTACTCTTTTTCCTCGCGGACGTTAATCGTCACCGTTGCCAAGGCGGTACGATCGGCAAGCACTCGCAGTCGGCCTTCCATTCGTTCGATTTCTTCTCGTACGCGTGCCAGTTCACGCTCGATTTCCAATACATCCGACAACTTGCCCGTCCGCTCTTCTAACATCGTGATGATGCGATCCTCGAGTTTGCGGTTGTTACGCACACGTGCCTCGACATCAACGTATTCCTCCGTCACATCCTGAGCATCCTCGCGTCGTGATTCAGCGAATCCCAAACCGCTGACGCCACTAACAAATTCGTGATAGCGATCGACCGGAACGCGAATCACCCAAGTCCCACTTTGACGATCGTTGTAACGGCGATCGGTCTCACTTTTAGAAATAAACCCGTCGACGGATTCCACGAGCCGAGGCAACGCGGCTTCAAAATCAGCGTAAGCCTTGACGATCAATCCAAGCGATGTGTTGTAGATGATCCGCCGCTTGGTCTTCGTATTCGACTTGGTCTTTGCGGATGTTTGATCGTCGGAATCGCCATCGTCGCGCTGCGTTGTCGATTCCGTCATGCTCGCCAAACTCTGCCCCTGGCGTCTCGTCCCCTCTGCGCTAACCCCCGACTGCGACTCATACGTCGTCGCCGGCTGGACCATGTCCAATTTCCCCGAAAATCGTGAATTTGGACTCTCACCGCACCCCAGGATCATCACAGCAAACATGATGATGGCTAGCGTGCGTTTCCAGGCAAAACGGGATTGAAATAGCATCGTGGTGCTCTCTTTCTCATACATTTGTCAATACGATCACCTCGAGTGCGCGAGGCCCTATCGATACGACGATTCAGTCGCCTCTGCGGATTTTTAAAAACGATTGAATTCGCAAAGAAGTGTGGAGGAAACTTGCGGATTCCGGATAGGGTGCGGGCGATGGCGTTCATTGATTGCGAAAGATGCCATCAAAACGATGGTCAAAAGACGGGTGCGACGTATGGCACGCGATCCCCCCGCTGAGCAAACTTCACTCCCTACAAACCGTTTAATCGGTCCAAAGTGCCGACGTCCGGCACTGATTCGCGCCGTTCAGCAAGCTCAGTCGCATACCGATGCAATTCACGTCGCATGCTTGGAACTGAGTGTCTCTCGTTTTTGCGCGACGAAGTCCGTATTGGATTCGCCGATCGCTTGCCGACGTCTTTGCCGCTTTCAACTTAATGTCCACCTCTCTACCTCCTTCCGTAAACACGCCTCCGCGTCAATCGGCTCTGCCGCTTGCTGCTGCGTCGACGTCCGCTGCGCGGCCGGTGGAAGTGTTGGATGGTAAGATCATGATTGTCGATCATGAGCCGGTGAACGTCTTGGTTGCCAAGAAACACCTGCAAGCGGCTGGATACAGTAATTTTGAGACGACCGTCGACACCGCCAACGCATTACAGTCGATTATTGCAGCGGGCCCCGACGTCTTGCTGCTCGACGTGAACATGCCCAATGCGAACGGCATCGACATTCTGCGTGACCTACGAAATCGCCCCGGATTCCGCCATCTTCCGGTACTGATTCTGACCGCAAACGACGATGCCTCGGTCAAGCTGTCTTGCTTGGAACTCGGCGCCACCGACTTTTTGATCAAACCCGTCGATCCAATGGAATTGGCGCCTCGTGTTCGCAATGCGCTACAGAACAAGTGCTACCAAGACCAACTGCAACATCACACCGAAGACCTCGAAGAAACGATCCAACAACGTACTGCGGATTTAGAGCGATCACGCCGCGAAGTCATTTACTGTTTGGCTCGCGCTGCCGAACTGCGTGATAACGACACTGGAAATCACGTGATTCGAGTCGGTCGCTTTGCAGGGTTGATCGCCAGCAAACTCGGGCTTCCGGATTGGTATGTCGAAGACATTGAGCTTGCCGCCCAACTTCACGATGTTGGTAAAATCGCGGTGCCCGACGCAATCTTGCTGAAACCCGGCCGATTGCTGCCGAGTGAATTTGCCGTGATTCAAACTCATGTCAAACTCGGTCACCAAATTATCAAACCCCATACGATCAACGACGGCAGTTCGCGGCGACGTTCGTCAAAAGAGGAATGCCCGGTCCAACGCGACAGTGGTTCGTTGATGCGATTGGCCGCCAGTATCACACAGACGCATCACGAAAAATTCGACGGTTCAGGCTATCCATTGGGGTTGGCTGGCGAAGACATCCCATTGGAAGGCCGCATCACCGCCGTGGCGGACGTCTACGACGCACTCGCATCCGAGCGTCCTTACAAACAAGCGATGCCACGCGAGAAATGTTTCTCGATCCTCGAAGAGAGCCGCGGCACCCACTTTGACCCCCGAGTCTTGGACGCCTTTTTCGCTGCGGTACCCGAGATCTTGAAGGTCCAAGCCGAGTACCGGGACCATTACAACCACGATGCCGCGTCCGACGCCGGGTCTGCGTAACGATCGGCAACCGAATCGAAGGATTCGGTAAGTCGGGTTACCAGCTATCTTGAACCAACAATTCACCGTCGGCACGGTCGCCGAGCTGCGTGAACAATGCCGGGTCAATCGATTGGCTGAGGAATCGTGTCGAACCGTCCGCGAAACCAAAGTTCCCGCCGCCTTGATGCGAGCTTCCAAAACCGCCCACTTTGAGCGACCCCAATTCACGATCGCTTTGAATACTGAGATCAAAATAGCGATCGGGACCTTCGATCTTCGAGCCCGTATTACGAAGCGTCGCTCGAGTCCCGGAACACCATCCAAGTGAATTGCGGTACGGAATCATTTCGCCAATCATGATGGTTTGCGAGCTACCGTCACGGATGTCGCTGTATCGTAAATGGCTGTTTAAAAACAGCATCCCATTGTTGTTCGAGTCGATCGGAGCCTCGACCGAATGATGGCAGCCCGCATAGTTCGAGATCGCCGCATACCCCGGTTCCATGCTGTCGCCGAGCGGAATCGAGAAGTCGGACTTCACCGACGGAAACGATGGACATAAGTACGTGGGCACGTTTCTTACCCGTACCGGGCTATTGACCGTGGCATAGACACCGGCTTCCTGATCAAAGTGCTCAAACATGCTTTGCTGCTCAATGAACGGCAAGATCTGCACCATCCAACTAATGTGCTTGCCAATCGGCTCATTCCTCACGGGGCCTGTTTCGCTGATCACGCCGGCCGGCAACCGCTCGTGACTGAAATCGTGATGATGCACCGAGAGTCCAATCTGCATCATGTTGTTCAGACACGAGGATCGACGAGCCGCCTCGCGGGCCGCCTGCACAGCGGGTAACAGCAAACCAACCAAGACTCCAATGATCGCGATCACGACCAACAATTCCACAAGCGTGAATCCGCCGCTTGACGGGTTGATGCTGTGGCCCCGATGCGAGCGGAGGTTGGGAAGAGCGTTGGGAGAAAGGGTCGAAACGAGCCGATTCGTTGTTCGTTTATACATGGTTCTACTCATCGTTGGTTGCTGCGGAATGAGGATTTGATTTTGAAACTTGGAACGTGTAACTTTTTTGTGTGCGGGTTGCGATTTCCATTGCGGCACTGTCCACCGATCGTGCCAACGTGGCAATCACATCGACCGAGACAAGATTCGAAGCGTCGTCATCGCCGGCGGCCGGAGCAACGCTGATTTCGACGTTGGCTTTGGCATAGCGTGAGTTCTCAAACGCGGGGATCCAATTTTCGCCTTCGTACGAATCGTCTGCGGCGATCCGAGTGATCGCGCGGTTGATCCCCGCATCCAACAACCACTCGGTTTGCATTGTTTGATGTCGACGCACGGTTTCACGCTGTGCCCGCACCGCCGATGCCACGCTAGTCATCACAAGTGTTGACACCACAATCAAACAAACAAGCGTACAGATAAGCACAACACCGCGACGCCCGCATCGGTTGCGACCACCAATGGCTACTGGGATGGAAGTAGAAATAGGTCTCATGGTGACTCCTGGGCACGTGTCACAGCGTCCTCGCGATCACCGAGATTTACCAAACGACGGTAGCGACCGGCGGACGCAGTGAT
>TARA_R110002073_G_scaffold299713_1_pt1 | contig 17942 bp, 29 predicted proteins | sample TARA_R110002073 | Tara Oceans TARA_R110002073 (sample SAMEA4397174) | marine metagenome | biome: Polar Biome; feature: [DCM] deep chlorophyll maximum layer (ENVO:01000326); material: water (ENVO:00002006), including particulate matter (ENVO:01000060) such as... | depth 40 m
AATCGCTACCCTTGCTTAATTCTTCGTCAGTATTAGGGTCATAGGGTATAAAATTAATGGAAGGCGTCGCGGTGGAAGTTTCTACTATTTTTTCTTTTTTTTCTAAATCATTACCAAAATAAATTTCTTTTGGTTTAGGTTTAGGGGTTATTTTAGTTTTAGTAACTTTAGAATTTTCTTTTAAAGGTAAATAATCGCTACCCTTGCTTAATTCTTCGTCAGTATTAGGGTCATAGGGTGTAAAATTTTGTTCGGTCTTTTTTTTTTATCATTACTTATAGCCATTTTTTCCCCTTATCTTAAATATCAGTTTCATATAATGCCCATGTTCTAGTAGTGTCGCCATTACCTTCTAAAAACATGTGCATGCCTGTAATAGTGTTAAAATTCAGGGGGTCATTACTATAGTGAACTATACATGCTCCCGTACCGGCTTGTATTCCATAGGGAACATTAGAGTTGTTATAATTAACGCCTGTTAATGTCCAATCAAGATTTAATCCATCATCATCTTTATATGGTCTAAAATTAAATCTTCCGGCAATATTAGAAGCTCTAGCATATATACTATTAGTTGTTCCACCACCAACACCATAACAATATGAAGCCGAAACTATATTAGATGTTACATTTCCCATTCGTCCGCCTACACTCCACATAGAAGCCATTACTGAATCAAATTCAAGACCTCCTCCACTAGTGCAGTCGTTTTTTTGCGCCCTGAATTTATTATAACCACTAGTTAATGCATCTTCGACAGTACCCGAATCTATATGTAGTGTATATTCCTTAGTTGGGTCTAACGTATGCTGACCATACCAACAAGCTATAACCATTTGAGAATCTGCTGTACTTACTATCATGTTTCCACTTGCAACTTTTGTAATATCTGCGCCACCTGAAGGTGTAAAAAATTCTAGCCCCCCGCTTCCGACTCTGATTTCATCATTAACGGACGCACTAGAAGAATCTATATCTGTAGTTATATCAATTAAGCTAGTGGCTAAATTGCCGTTACCGTCAGTTATTACCGGCTCATTGGCGTTTAAGGTTATGTCTGTTAAATTTCCCGCGCCGTCTGAAACAATAGGCTTATTAATTCCAAAGCTTAACGGGTAGACTGTAGTAGTTGATAAATTACCATTACCATCAGTTATCATAACTTGATCTATGCTCAATGAAGCGGTTGTTAATGCGCCTAGTCCATCAGAAATTAAAGGTTTATTAACTGCCAAACTTGGAACGCCGTTTATAGTGTCAAAAGTTAAAGCCGTACCGCCAGCATTTACGGTTAAAACTTGGTTAGAAGTTCCCGCGCCAATATTTAAAGAAGTTACATCAAAAGCGCCCGCCGTTACCTCGCCGGTTGCGCTAGTATATAAAGGTAAATCAGGGGATAAAGTTACGGGGTAAGTCGTTGAATCTACTTCTATTTCACCGCTTACATTAGTTCTTAACATTTTATTGCCGGACAAAGAAGCGGTTACCGCTAAAGTTCCCGACGTGTCGGGTAATTGTATATTTCTATCATTAGTTAATAAAGAAGCGTCTAGCGTTGCAATATACGCAGTTCCGCCCTTTAATCCTATATTTTCTTCAAAAGTAGGATTTGACCCAACCGCGCAAGTTGAAGCAGATAAACATTTAGTATTTGAAGCGCTAGCCACGTAAGCCATAGCCAAAATGCTAAAAAATAAGGCTATTTTTCCAGCATCAACCGGAAATTGTAAATAATTTAATTTTTGTATATATTTTTTCATAATTAAAATGCCCCGCATGTAGCCCAACCAATAGCAACCCCGATACAAACGGAAAAAAGCAACATGGCTAGACCTAAATAAAATTCTTTTGTAATCATAATATTAAACTTTCTTTTTTTAGATTATATCTTTTTTTAGGATCTTTCTACCCATAGGCTAGTAGAATACAAAGCAAATAAAACCATAAAATAAACTACTACATACCACGCATATATTAAGCCTTGCATCTGAAATAATATTAAAGGAATAGAAGAAGCAAACAAAGAAGCCGGAACATTTCTAAAAATAAAAAATGCCCCAAGTGAAAAAACAAAACCAAAAGCAGTAGCCCATAGGCTATACCAAGCTAACGGGGGAAGTCGCAACCCCGACGAAGTGGCGGGCGTGCCGTCGTAAAAATCTACATTTAAAAAAGATAGCCCCAAAAAGTTAGAATTTCCCGAAGCTAAACTATTAGGGTTATCAGCACCCCACCATTTTCCGATGATATTAGTTGTACTTTGATTAAAAACAGTAGAGCCGGAAGCGGTAGAATTAGAAATAATTGAAGTTGTTACATTTATGCCGGTTTGGTCTCTATCCATGTAGTAAGCCCCGTCATTACTATTTCCTAAAATAGAAATATCTTCAACAGTTCCCGCATACATGGGCGGAACTTCGGAAGTTTGAGTAATTTCGTTAGAGTTAAACCCTAAAGTTAAAACAGGCGAACAAAAAGCGTCACACAATGCCCCAAATTGACCATAAAAATCTAAAATATTAACTTTTTCTAAATAATTTTCTTTTGGGCTTGTTATGGGTTCATCAACCCCAATATATAAATCTTGCGTATTAGGTGTGTAGGTTACCGCGCCGGTAGTATTTAAAACCCCGTTAGCTATTAAGTTTAAATTGTTATTTTCTAGCCAAAATTCTATTTGTTCTATTTCGCTAGGTATAAAATAAGCCGAAGTTAACGTGTTGGTGTCTACGGTTGCGCGTATTCTAATAGTGTCATAAGTAGAAGGGGAGTGCTGAATTGTTAATTTTATACCTGTATTTAAAGCTTCGTCGTATTTTTCAAAAATTGTAAAATCATTATCTTGCAATAAATCAGGAGTGTAATATTTTAAATTTATTTTAAAATAAAAATTATCTGCGCTAAAATCTGAACTATCTAAAACTTGTATGTAATCTTTTGTATTAAAAAAAAAGCCTTGATTTCTAAAAATATTATTGGTTTGGTTTGCGCCTAATAAAACATTTAAATCATTAGAATTTTGTTTTAATTCAGGGAAAATATACCATTGATTAGCGCTAAGACTTGTTAAATCTTGAAGCATTACTTGCTCTTCGAAAGCTAAACTTGAAACATACGGGAAAATTTGCCACCCAAAAGGGTCTATATAATCAAAAGAGTTAATCCAGCCGTTTATATCAACGTCAGACAATAAAACGGGTTGATATTCTAAGTCTGCGCCGGTGGTATTTACTGCGTTTAGGTCAAATTTATAACAATAATCGGACGGGCTAACGGCGTGCAGTTTGCACGGTTGATTAACAAAAGACAAAGTAAGCGCGAACAAAAAAATTAAAGAAGAAACAAATAACAAAGAAGCCTTTTTAGGGGTTTTTTTTATTTGGAAAAAATTACTTAAATTAAAATTCATTTAAAACCAGCCTTTAACTACGTTTGATAGTCCGCCAATTGAACTCCCGACACCTTGAATAAAACGAGCGAATAACTCCGCAGATTTAAAACCTAGCACCACGAGAGAAGGGACGCCCATAACTACAATAATCCATCTAACAAGACGAAAGGCGATTGGGGCGCTTTTTTCTATTGACCCGTCAGCATTTTCGTAACATTCGCCCGTAGCTTCAATTCTTGGAGTTCCATTAATTACAGAAGAGCCATTTTCAAACCCCATATGTTCCGAGTTTGAAACTTTGCAACTACTCCACCATGAAAAATCTAAAGTAGAAAGAACATATATATAACGTGTCCAGCCGAATAAATTAGAAGTGGCATCAGTTATAAAAGAAAAACCGCCTTGTATGGGGTTGTCGTTTGCGTCCGCTTCGTCAGAACTTGCAATTTGAACATCTAAAACCGTATTTAATAAAGCGTCGTCACCGCTTGGGGTATTTCCGTAAGTTTCGCCGGCAACCGTTCCAAGAATCCCTATAAAAAGATAAGGCATTATAAGCGACGCTATTAATTTATAATTCATTAACTTGCCCCCGCTTTTCGTATCCAAAACCACGACCCAATAACTATAAAAATAGATAAAAAGGTAAATAAAAACGCAATGCTTAAGCCCCCTATAAATATAGAAGGTAACATAGTCACCGCAAACATAAGCAATGACATAATGCCGTTTCTCGTAGTCACCATTGTTACAACGGCAATAATTAGCGCTAATATTATAAATATTAAGCCACCGGTAATAGAACCGTTTTCAAACCCTAAATATTGCCCTGTAACTACATCTAAATTGTTACTAATTTTTGAACTTTCTATTTCATTATCAATGGAAGCTTGTAAGGGAACATTATAGCCCGAAGGGTCAAAGGTTTGATTAGGTCTATTCATACCTAATTGAAAAACTGTTTCATTTTGTGCATTTCGTGCAATCGTAACAATACCGCTTAACGCTTCTTCTAAATAAACTTGACCGGACGGCGTTACTTTTCCATTAGCGGAAACTAAAGTATTTAATGGAAGTCCTATTTCAGTTTCTAAGTCGTATAAAATTCCCGAATCGCTAGAAACTTGATTAGCCAAAGAAATAGTACCATTATTTTCATTTCTTACGCGGACGCAATTATAAATATTACTGTTGGGGTAAGGATCAAAATACGAATCGTTTAAAACTAAGCAAACTTTAGCGGGCATTAAAGAAGAATTAAAGCCAAAATCTTCCGAAGCGGGGGCATCTGCATATATTCCTAACAATCCGTTTCCTATTCTTGGAACTTTTGGCTGTACCATGTGCAACACGTCATTGCTATCATAAAATATGGCGCTTATGTAGCCATCTCTAAGCGAAAAAGGGAAATTTGGGTTTGGTATTGAATCGCTACAACCTGTAGAATTTTCAAGAAATTCAGATTTACACCACATAGTGTCAGGAATTTCACCGATTGGGAGTTCATACCTTACCAAAACCAAGAAATCGGTATTGTTAGAACTGCTTAACCCTTCATATCCTAAAGCGTCATATACTTTTAAAGGGGGTAAATTATTTTGTGGTATTGCGGTAGGGGTAGGGGTCGGGGTGGGGGCTTGCGCGTCTATTAATGAAGGTGAATTATTAAAAAAACAAAAAACCCCTATTAACAATAAAGGGAGAAAAACCTTAAAATTTTTTTTTTTAAATATCATTCTCTAATAATCCTTAAAGCTCGTACTATTCCCCATAAAAAAAATGTTCCGCTTAAAAAATAAATTGTCCATAAAAATAACGGAACTGTATTTGTGTCCGCGTCAGATTGAATAGAACCCGCCATGATCAAACAAGATATACCCGCTAATATTAAAAATGGAAATGACATTTATAATTATCCTTTAAATTTATAACTTTTATTATAAGCCTTGTTTGCTTGTCGCATTTCGCGGGCGTCTTTTTTAAATTTAACAACCGCTTTTTTATATTGCGAACTATTTTTTTTATTTCTAAGGCTTCTTAATTTGTTAGCAGATTTTTTAAAATCGGCAATTTCTTTATCTCTTTTTCTTTTAAATTCTATTGGCATTTTTTATCTCCTAAATCCTTTAAACCATTTTCTAGGGTTGTTTTGTTTAAATTCTCTTTCGGCTTGTCTAGTTCTTTCCTTTTCGCGCTTAAATTCAAAATCTCGTTTAGCTTTCCTTTTATCAAATTTTTCTTGCGCTTCGCTGGTTTCTTTGTAAAAATCCGCTTTTTCTTTTTCAAAATTTGTTCGGGCTTGTTCTTGTTCTCTTTTAAATTTATTGTCTGAATAAATATTTTCTTCTTTAAATTTAAGATTATCTACATTTTGCTTTGCTTCATCTTCTAGTTTTTTAGTTCTTTCAGCCCATTTTTCGCGCTTTCTGTCTTGTGACTCTTTGCGTCTTTCTTGTCTTTTTTCTTGACTAAAATAGTCTTTATTTTCTTTTCCAAAAGAAAATAAATCTTTTCCCGCGCTAAATGCCGATTTACCGACATTTTTACTAGCCTTGCCGAAAGCACTTGCGCCTTTAACTGTAGTTTCGCCCGCCCATTTAGAACCCGCTTTAATATTGTCCCAATCTTCGGGGTAAAACGCCCTATTATTTGGAATATCCCAAGCGCCAGCAGTATTTTTTTTTCTTGCGCTTTGACTAGATTGTTTATTGGAACGAAGTGCCATATCTTTCATAAGCCCGCTATTACCCGCATTGTAAGTTTTTGACCCGCTTTTAATGTCGGCAATATCGGCTTTGGTTGTATTATCAAAATTTCGCATTGTCGCGCGCAAGTGTGCGCCACTTTGCGCCCCGTCTATTGTAACGGCGTCAAATAATGCTTTCCTTTTAGAGTTTCGCGCTTCTTGATAAAAGTCTAAGGCGTTAATAATTTTAGGGTCTGTTACCCCTTTAAAAACATTATTTTCAGAAGAAGAATTTTTTCTTCTGTTTTTCTTTTTTTTCTTTGTTTTGTTTTGTTGCTTTTCTTTTCGTTTTTTTTGAAATGATTTAAATTCAAGATATTCTTCAAGTTCTGTAGCCATTTTTATAATTCTCCTTTCTTTGTGTATTTTACTATAGGGCGAACAAAAAAAAATTGTTCGCCCTATCCTATTTTGTTAGTACATTAACCTAACGCGGTTAATTCATAAACAAAATTAGCTTCCTCTTGCGGCTCTTATTGCAATCAGACCTGCCACCCCGATACCTCCAACAGAAGCAACAAGCGGTATTAAGTCGATTATTGATTCAGTTGCGGCATCACCGGCTGTATTGGCTGCGGCTGCTGCTGTCGCGGTGGAAGTTATGATAGTTGGAAGAACTGCCAAAAATGCTACTAACACCACGACAGAAAGAATTATTGCTGTAATCTTATTGATTTCCATTATTATATTCCTTACGTTAATTAATGTTTACAATGTTTTAAATAAAACATATCTAACAAAAAAGGGATTCGACTTAATAACCTCGTCCATAATTAAAAGATAATCCAACGCCTATAACCAGCACTAATAAAGTACCTACTACAAACAAAAGATTAAATCTTTTAAGAAGGCTATCTAAATGTGTGGCACTAGCTACCGAATCGGAAACTTTAAAATACTCAACATCAAATAAATAGCTGGTGGATTGGGTCAATCCGCTTATTGTAATAGTATTGAGGGAAGAATTTAAAACACTTGTGGAAGTTCTTACTACAGTTGAAGGGCTTGTTTCTGTAACAGAACCATTAAAAGCCACCGGCTCGTAAGCCGATTTATTTGTCAAAGTTACTGTACAAGTTGTTTCACCCGCGCCGGTGGCGCAAGCTAGTCCCGTATCTGTTACGGAAGAAGTCCGCAATGCGTTAACCTTTTGGCTTATGGGGAAGATAGTAACGGTAAGTATCAAGAAACCGAACGCAACCACCATAAAACCAATTATAGATTTATTAAACATACAAATATTTTAAATTCGGCTCTCGATACTTCTTTAATAATACTATGTTTTAAAAAAAGTAAAGGGCGAACAAATTATTTTTAAGTTTTTACATGTTCATTTTTGTTTATTTTTATTTTAAATTTATATTGAAAAAATTAAATGAACAGGACATGAACATGAATTTCATGTTCATGTCCTTGACTTAAATTAAGGTAAAGTTAAGGTAAAGTTTTGTTCGCCCTTTAGAACGATTAAGGTAAAGTTGAGGTAAAGTCTATTGTAAAAATTCATTTCAGATTTTATAATAAAAAAAGAAGCGAACTTAATATTTACAAAGAATAATTACAATTAAGTGGGATTAATAACCAAATAAATCTTTAATTGGTTAAGTTCATTTCAGAAAAAATATTTTATAAGAAATGAAAACAAAATTAAATAACCCGCCTAAATATTTAAATGTAGATGAATTTAATAAATTAATAAAAAATTCAACATTAATTAAATTAAGAAAAAATAGTTTAAAAAGTATATACATACATTTAGCGGTAGTTTTAGGGCTTCATGCTGGTTTAAGAGTTTCTGAAATGATTAAGTTAAAACCAAAAGATGTAACGCTAGACGCTGAATTTCAAAATATAACTATCGTTAATTCTAAATATAATCGAACCCGTATAGTTCCTATAATGGACACCCCTTTAATTTCGTTATTAAAATATTTAAATGTGGAAGATAATACTAATTTAAATATTCCTTATATAAATAGATCAACACGGCAACTATATAACTTAATTGAAAAGGTTTATAAATTAAGTAATATAGAATATGGCGGAATCCATCAGCTAAGACATACTTACGCTAGAAGATGTATTAGTTTAGGAGGGTTAAAGATTCCTGATGTACAGTATTTATTAGGTCATAGTTCTACAAGTACAACTAGAAGATATATTGATGCGGAATTTAGTAGCAATACATCTTATATAAAAGAAGCGTTTAAAAAGATGAAACAATTTAATGATAATAATTATTAGCGCGTCAAAAGTTTGTTATATACCCCCTTAAAGGGGGATATATAACAAGACGAAAAAAAATAAACAAAAAAAAGAGGTTAAAAATATGTTTACAAAAATATCTTTATTGATAGGAGTTACTACATTAATAGTAATAGCGGGTTTGTCTATGGTTAGCTTTGCGGAAGGTAGATTATAAAAATGAATAATTACGAGAATGACGCGCCAATAGCCCCTAAAACGGGCGATTTCGAGCCAAAAACTACAATGGAACGCTTGATGAACCCAATGGACGTCAATGGCGGGGAAGGTTATAATGCCGTCCGCCAAATATCAGAAGGCTTAACATTAAACGATTCTATAGAAAACGCATTGCACGCGGGGCAATTAACCGTTAATAGACAATTAGGCGTTAAATTGGTTTTATTAAAAGAGTTTGAAAGAAAAAAGTTATTAGAAGAAAAATTAGATGAAAAACATTTTCCTTCTTTTAATGGCGTTTCTACACTTGGGGCGCAGATGGCATTATTAGAATTAAAATCTTCTAACAGTTTGGCGGGGGTTTATTCAGAAAATTTAATTCAAGGGGTAACCGGTCAAGTTGTTAGGTCTATGAAAAGATTTTTGGGAAAATCTGACGATAACAACGGAGTTAAATAATGCCTAAAAATCCTAAAGTTGCAGTATTAAAATTTAATAAAAATTTATCTATTAATTGGAATAATTTAGAATTACAGCATAGTATTCTTGTAGATGACGAAACGGGATATCAAGCTAGCACGGAAACATTTATAGAAGTTGCTAAATATAGATTTTTTGGATTTTTAAAACCAAATTTAGAAAAAATAAAAGGTTGTTTTATAGTTAGACAAGACGCGCCCGACCCATTAAAAATAAACAAAGATAATATTTTTGATAAAGAATTTAGTGCAAGCGATTTAATTTATTATGAAGATGAATTTTTAAGCCGTTCAATGTCCCAAGTAGAAGAAAAACACACTACAGAACCCGATTATTTACAAAAATCTTTAGTTAGAATTTTATTAATTGAAAGTATAGCAGTAGCGGTTTTAGTGATAGCCGTAGGTGTTCCAAAAATATTATCTAACTTGGGGGCTTAAATGAAAAAATCAAACAAAAATATTATTCCTGATGAAAAAATCCCCCATGTTTTATTTTTTTTAGGGCTTTATATTTTTATGTACATAATATTATATTTATTAGGAGTTAATCAATGAACCATAACGAAAGCTTAAAAGTAATTTTTAATAAAAAAGACACGCCATTATTAATGTTAGCTATTTTATTTTTTATAAGTTTGTTTATTTTTTACATGCTTCAAGGTTCAACTATGGCAACGGTATTTTTTATATTTGCTCTCTTAGTTTTTCCTTTTTATTTTTTTGTTAAATGTAATAAGCTTTATAAAAAAGTCTATCGAATAGACGTTGCTAACATACCCCCGCGTTTATATGTGGAATTTTGGAAAAAAGAAAAAGTTAAATTATTACCTAATGATTGTTTTTGGCTTGAAAGAAATAAGTATACGCCGGTTATTTTAGACGATAATGGAACTTTTAAGACCGTATCGCCTTTTGTAAATGGTGACACAACCATTACAAGCGGGCAACTTTATCGGTCTTTAGTACAAAAAGCCACAAATTTATTAATGAAACCTGAAAAAAATGACATGGTTAAACTTATAGAAACCGGCGCGCTTTTTCTTTTAACAGGTGGTGGGGCGCTGGTTATTATTTCATTATTTGGACAAATAAATAAGGGGGTTGAAGTTGTCGCCGGTTAATCCATTAACAGATTATTTTTACAAATATGACGCCACAATTACGGGGATTCTTGCAGATAGAGGGGTTGGAAAATCCGCCTTAATGACTGCTATGGCGCATGAAGAATTTAGAAGGGCGAATTTATCGGGAACAAAAGCGGGCAAAGACTTCCGCATTTACCATAATCAATTTTTACTTGAAGATTGGGAGGGCTGGCATGTGGACGGTGTTAAAACTGATAGGATTGTGTCTTTTGGTCTTGAAGATATTCTTCATACTGTCGATAGTGGCGAAAGCAAAATACGTAATGGACTTATTCTCATAGATGAAATAAGCAGTATTCAAGACAATAGATATTCAAGCGCGTCAATCGGTGGAATATTATTTTCTCATTTTATTATTATGATAAGAAAGCAAGGGTGTTCTATTATATGGACAGGTCAAAAAGAAAATACCATAGATCAGAGATTGCGGTCTCAGGTGGACGTAGTTTGTTACCCTACAGTAGCAAAAAAAGACAGAGGAAAAGGAATATTAGGCGCTACTTTCGTTTATCAAAACGGGGCTTTTACTTGGGCGGGTAATCGTAAAAAAATAATGTATTGGGATTTAAAACCATTTTTTAAAGCGTATGACACTATGAGGATTATAAAATCTGAAAGTATGAGCAAAGGCGATTTATACGAAAAAAAATTAGAAGTTCAACAAGATGAAATTTTCGACCAAATTATTAACGAATTAGAAAAAAAACAAAAAACTACAATTTCAACGGTTGAAGTAAAAAAGTTAATTGAAAAAGAATTAAAAATATCTTGGGACTTAAAAAAAGTAGAAGAAAATTTAAAATTAATGGCTAGTCAATCCCAAAAAAATAAAGCACAATTTGATTTTAGTAATTACACATAAGCGCATATTTCCGCATATTTCCGCATATTTCCGCATATTTCCGCATATTTTTTTTTGTACAAGCCGTTTTAAGAGGTCTTTAAGTTTAAAAGAGTAGAAAACTATAGGCATTTTATTTAAAAGGCTTATAAATATATATAATGTTGCTTAGTGTGTTTGTTGGTAGCGGGTAGGGGGAAATAAAAGGAACTAACTTAAAAACCCTACCCGCAGAAAATAAAACTTTAAGTATTAAAGTTGTAATGACGTTGAATTAAAAATCTATTATATTCAATTCCATAAGATGTTTTATATTTTTCGGAACATGTACAATTATCAAAACTTAAGTCTACTGTGTCGCAGTCGCAAATATGAGTATAACCAAAAACTTTAAAACTTTTTCCGTTTTTAGTGTTGTTTAATTTTTGGATAAAACTTGCCCCGCAGTCGCACGCCATAGCAATAAATAACAATTTATTATTTGCGTCTAATTGGCTTTCCCCTACTGCTTCAACTTCGTTAAATTCATCATGACATAAAGGGCATAAACCGCCCGTATAATCTTTTGTGCTTCTAGTGTATGTATCTTGATCTAACATTTTTTACTTTATTTTTTTTAAGACCGAACAATTTTTTAAAGCGGGGAATAATTATTTGTGTAGGTATACGAATCCCCCGCCTAAATCAAAAAGGATTCTTTATTTATATAAAGAAGGAATTACATAAATAAAGAAATGAACACTATTAGAATACCTTATTTTATAAAAAAAATCTTCTGTTTATTTGTTTTGATTTAAATTTATTCGCGTCCCATGCTTTATCTAAATAAATTTTACTACTTGCTTTATAATCTTTTAAAAATGATTTTCCAAATTTAGCGGTTAATGCTTCGTCGTATTTTTTAGCCCATTTTTCAAAATTAGCATCTAATTCTTTATTAGATAGCTTTCTTAATGCTTCCCCCTTTTTTTTACCTTTAATAATAGCTTTTGGGTCTTTTCGAGTTTTTAACCAATTTGTAATATTTTCCCCATAATATATTTTTTTTGAATAAGGGCTTATATTCATATCAATATAAAAATCTTTTTTTTCTTTTGGAATTTTTAAGGCGTATGTATTACCTTCTAAGCTGGTTACTTGATGGCTAGGTTTATCTATTGCTATGCCTACTAATATACCTTGACGGTCAGCAACTTTTAAAAGTTCTTTATTTAATCCCGCTTCTGATAATTGCGAACCTGTATAAAACCTATTTTTTATTATTTTTTTTGTGTTTAGCATAATGTTATTTTATATTATTATTATTTTAATATCTGTTTGTTAGTGCTTTATTTTGTATGTACTCGCCTAGTTCAAATCTGTTTTCTAAATATTTTTTACCTTCGATTAAATCAACGGTCATATTGAAGCCTGTAATATTCATAAAATACCAATCTGAATTATTAGCAATTTCATCTGTTATTTCTTCCCATAAATCCCAATGAATAGAAGGATTAATATTTGTTATTTTCCAAAGCGGGGTTAATTCTTCCATGCCTTGATTAAAAACAGTAAACAACCCGTTTGACATGGTTTTAAATTCTACATCTTCCCACGCCTGTATATATATTTCTTCTTCGGTATCGTCTATTTCTTCAAAATAATTATTACCCCAATTATCAAGCCAGTTAAAAAAGTTATGGGTGAATTTATCATCTTTTATTTTATTAAAACCTTTACCAACTATATTAAATTGTATTGTGTATTTGTTCATTTTTTTATCCTTTTTATCGTTCATTTAATTCTTTATCAATAATAATTTTATGTTTTTTTCTTAGTCTATTAATTTCCCAATCTGGTGGTCTAAATGAAGATGTTTTTTTGCCTGTAAAACGTATTTGAAATCTATTCCCATTTTTAAGTAGGTCTATATTCCAATTTTTCAAATTCTCATAAAACTTATTTAAACAATCTTTATCTGTCTTAATATGTGTAAAATATAATTTTTCAACTTTAGCGCAATTTAATCCTGTGTATTTGTGTTTTGTGGTACAAAGTGATTTAAGTTCTAAATTGCACTGTTCACATATATATGTATGTTCCTGTGATTTCTTCATTTTATTCCTTCGTTTTCATGTGTTTCTACTATTGTATACTATCTTTCAAAAATATGCAAATAAATCTTTTTTATAGTGTTTTTGTGTGTTTCTCTACAAACTTGTTTAAAAAATATTCACACATATTAAAATATTTTTCGTTACAATCTAGGCAATCTAAAAAAGTTTCTTTGTAGGTGGAATTTCCATACTTGTCTTTATTTGTAAGTGGAAGCATAACACTAGCTAGTGTTAAAATTCCTTGACATTTTTTACAAAATTTACTTCTACTACCTATTGTGTAAATTAATTCATTTACTTGCCCTATTCCTTTGAATTCTTTACCCATTTTTTATTTCCTTCGTTTTCATGTGTTTCTACTATTGTATACTATCTTTCAAAAATATGCAAATATATCTTTTTATAGTTGTTTGTTGCTTTTTATAATTTTTATTGTATTATTAAAGAAATGAAACTTGTAAAGGAATGAATAATGAAAGCGTTAAAATTAGAAGAAGCGCAAGAAATAGCGGGTGAAGCTTTAAGGTCACATACTAATTTAAAAAGCAAATATTTAAAAGTAAAGACTAAAGGATTAATTGACCATATAGCTAAATGCAGAATGTTAGAAAATGATTTAGATGAAGCTTTATTTCTGTATTATCATTTGAGTATTGAGGAAAGAATAGAATTAGTAAAAGAGTTTAAAGAATATAGTAAGGTAAACAAATAATAAATAAATAAAGGATCGGTTGTTTGATGGTAAGTAAAATAAATGGCAGAATTTGGAAATTAGAAATATCAGTAGAAGAATTAAAAAAAGAAATTGCAGAATTAAAAGAAATAATTGAGGTCAAAAATGGTAACTAAATCTAATAAAGAAAATATTCAATTTCTGATTTACAAAGATGAAAAAATTGACATTCTTTACGGGCGTTCATTTAAATCTATTATGCACGTAATAAAAGATATAGGTAATTTTAATAAAATAGTTTACACAAACAAAAGGGGGACAAGCATAACAAGATTTTACCGTTTTGGAAAATTAGCAAAAGAAGTTCGGATTTATCCGAAGAAAAGGACGGGGAAAAATGCATGATCAGGAAACATTTACACATTTAGAAATAATTTTAAAAGATAAAGACGAAATAATTAAAATAAAACAATTATTAATTGACTCTCAAAATGAAGTAATAAAAAGATATGAATATTTATTAAGGTTATTATCAGAATCAAGACAATTAACAGACGGATTAAACGACGAAACAACTAAAAAAGGAAATGAATAAAATGGACAGATTTGAAAAATGGACATGGACAAAAGGAACTTTAGATGAACATTCAATATTATTAGAAAGAATATTGGGCTTATTAGAAGAAAAAAAAGACGCTGGTATAAATAAAAACCAACAATCTTTTTTAATAGAAAATGACGAAGGGCAAATAACAGAGGAAAAATTTTAAAATGGTAAATAAAAAACAAAAAATAAAAACTAGATACGCAAGTGAATTAAATATGTACATTTTAAAGGAAAGTGAAGTTAATTATTCTGATAAATTTAATTCTACTTATAACGGAAGTGGTAATTTTAGTAAATATTACGGATATAAAGACTTTGCGAATGTTAAAATTAAAATGGAAGATGTATTAAGTTTTATTAATTTATTATTTTCTTACAAATTTAACATTGTCACACAAAAGGAAGAATTTAGAAAAGAATTAAAAATGTCTCGTAATAAATTTTTAGAAATATCAGTAAATTTAAATAAACATGTTAGAGAGCATAATTTAATTTCACATTTGAAATTTTTAAGATCTCAAAAAAGAACAAAAAAAATAAATTTATCAATGTCCAGCAACAATAAAACTACGAAAGAAGAAATTAATGAATAAAAAAGACGAAAAAAAACAAAAAATGATCCAAAAATTAAAACATAGTTATAAAAGATTAAATAATGAAGATATTTATTCTAAAGAAGATATTTTTATTGAGTGGGGCATTTCAAATAGTAAACTTTACGAAATAGTTAAATCTTTATCTATTAAACCCGTGAAACTTGGAAAGATGAATTTATATAGAGGGAAAGACTTAAATATTTATTATGATAAATTATTTAATTGGTTTTCGGAAGATAGAACGCCATAAAACTTAAAAGAATAATTATTTGTTCGGTCTATGCTTAAGATTTTTAATTAGTTATATAAAAAATTTTAAGCATAGTATTTGTTTAGAATATAAATATTTTGTTTTAAGTTTCTCAATTATTCGAACAGTCCGCCCCTATGATGTTGAATAAAAAAAAAGGGTAAAAAAAAAGTTATACGCAAATCTTACTTAAAAAAAATATTCCGTGTCTATAGCCTTTTATGATCTTTTTTAACTTTTTCTAATAATTCCTTAAATTAGCATTAAGAAAAACCTATTCAGGTTTTTCGCCTTATATTCTTATTTTTCTTTTTTGATACTTTTTTCTTTGAGATTATGTCTCAATATAAATATAAATATAAAATAATTATAAAAAATAGTAGAAAATAACAAAAAATTATGTTAGAGTATGCTTGTAGGTATTAAAAACAATCATTAAGGAAAATAAAATGAAATTAGAATTTACAGATTTAGGAAACATAAAAGAACAAAAAGACCCCTTTGCATGGTTTCCTTTTATCCCTCGCAATGAAGTAACTATATTAGTAAGTCAAGGCGGGGTAGGTAAGACGTTTTTTGGGCTGGATATATTAGCTAGGTTATCTAACGGCGTTACAATGCCTAATAAGGCTAAAGGGGCTTACAATCCTAATACTTTAACGGCTATAGTATCTTCTGAAACATCTAAAGAAGAATTTGCTAAAAGATTAAGGCAATTATTCGGTAAATGTCCCGAAAATAAAAAATGTAGTTGTGTAAATACTGACAAAGAAAACATAGAGAGTTCTTTAGAGTTTGGGAATAAAGACGAAAGCGTAATTATTGATAAAAATTCTTTTGACAAACATTTAGTTAAACACATAAGCCCCCCGCTTGAAATGCTTGGAAAAGATAAAGGCTTTTCAAATAGAAATATTAGGCGGGAATTTATGAAAAAAGTTTCTGACGCTGGAATAAAAGTTGTTTTATTTGACCCTTTAAAATCTTACTTGGGAAATGCTTATGCTTCACAACATAAAATGCGGGAAATAATGGAAGAATTAAGCCAAGATTTAAAAGAGTTTGATTTAACTTTTATTGGTATATGGCATTTAAATAAATTGGGAAAAGTTCAAGGGACATCAGAAGTTAAAGACTCTGTTAGATCAGTTGTAAGAATGGCAAATAATTTAAATGATGAAAGAATAAGTTTTATCCAAGTTGAAAAAGCAAATAATATTCCTACTGATGTTAAAGAAAATATTTTAGCTTTTGATAAAGATAGTTTAGGTAAAAAAAATATATTTGGTTTAGAATACAACCCTGATTTATATGACTCAAGTATAACAATGGAAGAGCATATTAAAGGCGCTAAGAAAAAAGTAAAAAATGTAAATATTCAAACCGCATATATTGTTTTAGACATTATTAGAAAAAACCCAAAAGGGATATTACTAGGGGATTGGCGAAGTTCTAAAGATCAAAATAATACTATTGTACAAGCAATGAAAAACGAAGGATTCGGAAATTTAGCGCGGTATTTATCAAAACCTAAAACCGGCGCTATAGATACTTTAATTTTTCAAAACAAAATAGAAAAAGTATTTGTTAGAAATTCGGGGCGGGGCGCGCGTCCTTTATTCAGATTAGCGCAACAAGAATTAACTAATAAAGACATAGCGGACGAATTATTAAAAGATATGTAAAGAAAATTTTGTTCGGTCTATACAATGAATTGAAAACCTTTTAGCCCCTTAGTCCCGTCAGACTAAGGGGCTTTTTTGTCGGGCTAGTTTGTTGGTGGCACTCTTTTAAAAACTAGCAGAAATTAAATTAAGCGTTCAACACCCTAAACGATTAAAATAAGCCTGTGTTAAAATTAACCGTCTAGTACATTGTAAACTATTGATGCTTTTGACCGCTATAGGGTTAAGCCTTTTATTAGACGTGCAATTTTTTAAAAGCATAAGGGATTACACCAAAAATTAAATAGAAGGGGCTTAAAACGCTTTGTATGAAATGGTTTCTTCGGATATCTGCGGATATCTGCGGATATCTGCGGATATCTGCATAAACCTTATGAAAATAAAGAACCTTGTAAATGAAAAAAAATAGTTGAAAGTATAACTATTAAACTTATTGCAATTTCTGAACTTTCCGACGTGAACATTTTTTACCTCCTAAATGATAATTCTTTGTTATTATTATAAATCTTTTTTTCTAATTTTTTTACGGTTACAACTTCAGGGCTTTTTATTTGTAAGGTTAAATTTCCGATTTTTCTATTAAACCCTTTTGGTCTTAAATTTGATTTTCTAATAATTTTTAAGCTTTTACTTGGCGTGTCGCCTTCTTTAACCCCGCCCGTAGCTGGATAGTCTCGGATTTTTTTTTCATTAGTGTTTAAATTATAAGTTATGTATTTTTCCCCGTCTTTCCATTGCACAACCGAAGGAAACAATTTATTTTTTTTTGTTTCAATCGTTTTTCCTTGTCCGCCCCCGCCTGATGGTAAAGATAATTTTCTATCTCTAATTCTTTTCTTTTTCTTTTTCGCAATGTCGTCAGGGTCTTTAGTTGGCTTTTTCTTTTTCTTTTTTATCTCGCTTGGATCTTTTAATTTTTTTGGGTCTTTACTTTTGATTGGTTTTTTCTTTTTTTGTATGTCTTTTTTAGAAGCGTCGGGGTCTTTTTTAGAAGCGTCGGGGTCTT
>TARA_R110002073_G_scaffold36582_19_pt1 | contig 17926 bp, 9 predicted proteins | sample TARA_R110002073 | Tara Oceans TARA_R110002073 (sample SAMEA4397174) | marine metagenome | biome: Polar Biome; feature: [DCM] deep chlorophyll maximum layer (ENVO:01000326); material: water (ENVO:00002006), including particulate matter (ENVO:01000060) such as... | depth 40 m
CCAAGCGCAGCAGGTCTTGGATGTTTGTCGCGAACTTGAAATCGCGGTGCCCGAAGAGATCGCGGTCTTAGGGGTCGACGACGATCGCTTGATTTGTGAGTTGGCCGAGCCCAATCTCTCCAGCGTGATTCCCGACACAAAGTCCACCGGCTATGAGGCCGCCGAGCTGCTGGACCGAATGATGCAAGGCGAGTCAGTGTCCCCCCGCCAGCGATTGATCACACAGCCGCTGGGGATTCGCGTCCGCCAGTCGACCGATACATTGGCGATCGAAGACATCGAGGTCGCCCGGGCACTCAGCTATATCCGACGCCATGCCCTTGCCAATATTCGTGTCACCGACATCCTGCGCCACGTCTCGCTTTCAAGGCGGGCACTGGAGCATCGATTCATGCGACTGATTGGCCATACGCCGCACGAAGAGATCATGCGAGTGCGAATGGATCGTATCAAGGTCTTGCTACGCGAAACCGAGCTGTCCATCCATGAAATCGCCCAGCGTGCCGGTTTTGAGTACGCCGAATACATGGCCGCTGTCTTCAAACGCGAAACAGGAACGACCCCGACCGAGTTTCGTGCCGAATGCAAAGCTTAGGTCGTTGGCGGGGGAAAATGCTTTGTGCTGACATACCCGCAGCGTTCCCAGTCCAATAGCAGCGACTCCTGTTGAACGAAGACAAGCAGAACTATCATGCAAAGCAGAGCGTTTGGATCGCTCTTTACGGATCGAGCCGAACAATAAGTGACGGGTTTTCCCGTAGCGGAAGTCGTCAAGACTTTCGGGCATTCCGGACAGAAAACGAAAGTCTTGACGACTTCCGCTACACTGCATTAGATGCATTGGGTGAAGTCTCAGTCGAAGGAAACATGATGGACGCAAAGAAGCTACAAGATTTGGTCGATATGTTTTTCACATGTCGGCGAGACGATCTGATGCAAATATTCGGCGAAATGTTGTCGGCGCTCGAGGCCGAGCAATCGATGCCGCCAGGCCGATTGATGTCTCGCAACTACGAAACGGCTCAAGCAAACCCCGAGATTCATACCTTGCCGGGGAATCTAAAGGATGCGCGTGACGCCATCTTTCCGTTCTATTGGGGGACCGATAGCTGGCAGTCCAAACTGCATCTCGAAAACGTCAAAGGTCCACCCAACTTTGCCTCGTTGATCGGATCGATTGCGGCGTTACTGAAAAACCCCAATCTCTGTGTCGATACGTATTGCTTGCGATCCAATGAATTGGAAGTCAAGTCGATCACGGCGCTTGCGAATTTAATCTTCTATCACACCGAGTCCCCTTGGGGTGTGTTTACGATCGGAGGCACGATCTCGAATCTGTACGGCGGGAAGATCGGGATTGAAAAAGTCGCTCCCGGCACGATGCAAAATGGGCTCGGCGACAAGAAATTGGCGGGACTGGTTTCCGAGGCGGGACACTATTCCAACGCGACCTTGGCCGGTTGGTTGGGTATCGGAGTGAAAAATCTGCACTCGATTCCGACCGATGAAAATATGTCGATGCGGTTGGATCGACTGGAGCAAAAACTCGACGAACTGTACTCCGATGGCGTCAAGGTTGCATTTGTCATCGCCACCTTCGGCACCACGGATGCCTTCGGGATTGATGACATTCAATCGATTAAGGAAATCATCGATCGCAAATCGCAACAATATGGCGTTACGCCCGCGCATCTACACGTCGATGCTGCGGTCGGTTGGATCAGTTGCTTTTTAACCGAATACAATATCCAAACCAATCCGCTCGGGGCGAACGCAGAAACATTGGAATTGATTCAGCGCACTCAGCAAGCGACCGTCGGATTTCGCTATGCCGATTCGGTCACGCTCGACTTTCATAAAATGGGATGGGGGCACTACCCCTCGAGCGCCTTCATTGTCCGTCATCGCGACGACCTGTTGCACCTGACTCGAACGCTCGAAGAGATTCCCTATTTTTCCGAAGCTGATTTTCGTCATGATCCCGCACTGTTTACGCTGGAGTGCTCGCGGCCTGGGATTGGCCCCTACGCCGTGATGGCGTCGCTCAACGGCATCGGGCTAAACGGTTATCGTTGCCTCGTGGCGAACGCGATCGAAAAAGCGAACCAGTTGAAAAAGCGGATCGAAGAACTCGATTTTTGCAAAGTGCTGAACTTAAATACGCCCGGGCCCAGTGTGTGTTGGTGGGTATTGCCGCGAGGACGCAACGCCAAAGAGTTGTTCAAGCAACTCGAAGAGGGGACCATGTCGGTCGAAGAGCAGACGCAGTATTTCGGGGAAATCAAGCGGCTTTACAACAAACGTGCGGCCACACTTGATCCCGCCGTCGATGCAAGGTTGAGCTTCACGACGTCAATCGGTTACTGTCCTCACGGAATCCAGTTACCCGCTTGGAAAGCCGTGATCTTTAATCCAAAAACCGACGACGAAGTGATCGACCGGCTAGTTGCAAGTATCAAGGATCTTGTTTGATTCGATGATTGAGCGTAGCGCCGGTTCCATTGAGCCGTTAAGAGCGGTCGGAACAATAAGTGACAGGTTTTCCCCTAGCGGAAGTCGTCAAGACTTTCGTTTTCCAGGCTGGTCGAAACTCTTGACGAGTTCCGCTACGTCAGTAATGACTCCTTAGGCCCTACTTGAAACTACACATTCGTTTTCCGCTCGTTCCCCAAAAAAAAATACTCAGTCCGCGGTTTCAAACCTTTGTGCTTCATCGGGGCCTGGGTTTCGATAGGCGGAGTCTTTGGCACGAATGAAGATTTCGCCATCATCCAAAACTCGGACCTCCAGCGGCACAATCGTGACGCCTTGCCCATTGATCGTTTTCGCGTTGTCGCCGATGTCGCGAGTTTCAATTCCTGTTCGCGATAGCGGAGGAACGTTGCCGTTAAAAAACGCAGTGCACCACCACCGGCCCTGTTTGTCTTGGAACGGAGTGCCGTGTCCGAGGAAGCGGCCGGCAAATTTGCGTGGACCGTACGGACCGGTAATCTCGTCCGCGACACTGTAGTACAAGTTGTACGAACCCCGGCGGCCTTGATCGGTCGACCATGCGGTCCCCAGGTGCACGTATTTGCCATCGACTTTGATCATCGTCGCGCCCTCGTGACCGATGCGGCTGATCGGTTTTCCGTCGGGACCTGGGCGGCTTCCCGCCGGATCAATTCGCACCGGATCGCCGGTGTAGCGGCTCAGATCCTTGCTCAAGGGAGCAATCATCGTGTTTTGCCAAAGCAGATAGATCGTTCCATCGTCGTCGGTAAACAGCGACGGATCATGGCGAGGGCCCATGCCGCCTTTCATGGGATGCGTCCATGGGCCTGCGAGTTGTTTGCCCGCGGTCGTTGCGAGGCTGGAAACCTGTTTCGGGCAATGCACCAAGGCCCAGCGGTCGCCAAGCCAATGAATTTCAGGAGCCCAAATGTGTTTCGGCTTCTTGTCTTTTTTCGTCGCAGCAAAGATGTCGTCGATCGTGAAAATCGGACCGAGTGATTCCCAGTGGATCAAATCTTTGCTGCGGTAGACTCGCACCTGATCGCCGACGATGCTCTCGCCCCCAAGACCGATGTTGTAAGGATCCGCCGCCTCGCGTGGATCGTCCGCGTTGGGCTGCGTCCCGGTCAAATAATAGTAGTCGTCGGGCCCGAGTGTGATATACGGATCGCGGATCCAGCCCGATTTGATATGTAGCGCCCGGTCATGCGATTGCAGTCCAGCCCGAATCGTCGCGGCGTCCATCACCGGTCCTGGTTTTCGATCCGTTTTTTGCTGGATGAATGCGGACGCCGGGAAGTCATCGGCCGCAGTTGTCGCATCGCCTGATTGTTTCTTCTTCTTGGCCTGCGTTGTGTTGACTTTGTAATCGATCACTTTTCCGTTGAACGGATTCGGTGCCGCGTAGTCGCCCGCAGCGGTTCGGTCGTCAAAGCCGACGCTCAATGCGTCGATCGGTTGTGCAGGAATAAAGCCGGGCGAGGGACGACGTAGCGGCGGTTGGTCGTTGACCGATAGCTGCATCTGATCGTCCGACAAAATGGCTTGCAGTTTGATCTTGCCGCTCACTTTTTCGGTCGCGATCAATCGCGTGACTTCGCCGTTGACTCGGACATCAAACGCGGGCACACCATCGATGAAGTGCAACGCGTATCCATGCTGGTTGCCGCCTTGCGCGAGCACGATGCCATGCGGGGTGTTTGCCTCGACAACGGCTTCGATTTTGATGCGTCGATTCGCGATTGCGGACGACTCCACCGCCTTCGTTGCAACGCCACCCTCCGATGGCTCCGGTTCCCAGATCACTCCGACGCGGCGTGCCCATTCTTCCCACTGGGCTACCATCGATCGGGTGCGTTCAGGTTCCTTTTCCGCCAAGTCATTTAGCTCGCTACGGTCCTCGGCGAGGTTGTAAAGTTCCCACTTCAATTCGTCGGGCATGCGTTTGGCGTAGACCGCTTTCCAGTCGCCCTTTCGCAACGCGTGAGCTGCCTGGTGATCAAACCCGATCGTGCGTTCGGGCAACGTTTCGCCACGCATTGCCGGCAGCAGACTGGTGCCTTCGAGCGGCGTGATTGCGTTGCCGCCGAGTGTTTCGGGGTACGTCGCGCCAGCGGCTTCCATTAGCGTCGGCATCACGTCCATCACATGTGCCGGGTCACGAATCCAGTCGTCGGATTTGCCAATCCCCTTGGGCCAATGGGCGATGAAGGGCGAACTGATGCCGCCTTCGTTGGTAAAATGTTTATACAGCCGAAACGGGGTATTGCCGAGGTTTGCCCATCCGCTGCCGTAGGACTGATGCGTGCCCCGTCCCCCAATTTCTCGAATCTTGTCACCCGTGTGAAGTGTCGTCGTACCGCGTCGTGATTTGCCGTCAAAGCCGAACGGGCCCCATTCGTAACAAGCTCCATTGTCACTGAGAAATAGAATCAGCGTGTTCTCCAGGTCGTCGGTTTGTTTCAAATGATCGATGATTTGGCCAACACCCTTGTCGACTCCTTCGACCATCGCGGCAAATACTGCCATCCGTCGAGCGAGGTCAAGTTGACGGTCTTGGTCAAGCGAATCCCAAGCAGGGTTTTGCTGGCCCGAGAAACCGTTAGCGATGTCATCGCGGTCGACCGGAACGAGGCTGCGTGGACTCAGTCTCCAGCGATCTCCGTCGACTAAACCGAGTTTCTGCATCCTCGCGAACCGTTCCTCTCGCAACACATCCCAGCCACGTTGGTAAGTCGCGTCGTACTTGTCCGCACGCTCCGCCGGAGCTTGCACAGGAAAGTGGGGTGAAGAATGGCCGAGAAACAGGAACCAAGGTTTGTCACTGCTTTGTCCCTTGCGAATGAAATTCAACGCGTACTCGTTAAACACATCCGTCGCGTAGAAATCGTCCGCCGCAGGATCGATCTCCTTTTTGCGACCTTCCGGTAATCGGATGTAGTAGTCTGCATCGTATTGGTCGTGCGAATGGTCGTCGGTGTAACCATAGAACTCGTCAAATCCACGCCGGATTGGTCCTGTTTCCGGATGCAGGTGCCATTTGCCAACGTAATAGCATCCGTATCCCGCTGGTTTCAGAACTTCCGCAAGCGTCGCACATTGATCGTTCAGTCGGCCAATGTACCCCGGGCCTCGTTTGACGTCAGGCCGGCCTGTGGTGAAGTCACCAATGCCGGTTTGCGACGGATACAATCCTGTCATCAACGATGCTCGCGTCGGACAACAGCGGGCCGAGTTATAGACTTGAGTAAATCGTGCACCACCCGCGGCGAGAGAATCGATATTGGGGGTCGGGATCTCGCCGCCGTAGCAACCCAAATCCGAGTAACCCAAGTCATCCGCCAGGATCACTAGGATGTTGGGGCGTTCGGCGGCGGTCGCCCATGTTGACAACATGACAGCCGCGATGGCGGTGAGTCGCTGAAGGAGGTAAGTCATTCGCATGTTTATCGTTTTGAAACAATCGTTCAGGGGTTTGGGTTTGTATCGATGAGCTGACTTTGCTAGCCCAATGGCATCTACACTGATCATTAAGCGGGTGTAAATTTTGCGGTGCGGCAAGGGTGCGCCTGCTCAATTTCGAACGTTTTATTCACTGCAACGGGGAGGGCCCTCGCCGTGCCGCTAACAAAGTCGGTACTGTTGTGGTCCGCAGTTGCTCAGCATTTCTGCCACCTCTCCACCAGTTTTTAAGACTGCAAATGTAGTATACGTCTTGTCGGCACCGTCCTGTCACCTCTCCCAAGCTTCGCTCGGGCGAGGTAACTCGTCCGGCTGCCCTGTCGCGCTCAGTGCGGACATGAGGAATTTGCAGGAACCTTGTCATTTCTCGGTCTCTACGCCCGCCTGTCCCGCTTTGCCTCGTTGCTTTTTGCCTTTCAGCTTTCCCTTTGTCGCAGGTCTGGGCAACACATTGGCGTACTTGGCCCAGTCTCGCCACTGTTTCGCCATCGCTTCGGCGACTTCGGGATTTTGGCTCGCCAGATTGTGCTGCTCGGTTCGGTCCGCCTTCATATCAAACAGTTCCCACTTGCCCTTCAGGCCTTGGCGAACCAGTTTTCGATCTCCCACGCGAATCGCTGCGTTTCCTTCGTGTTCCCAGTACAGCGGACGCTCGGCAAAGTCACCGCTGCCGATGAGCAGCGGTTTCAAGCTTTGCCCCTGCATCGGCAGGATCGCATTCCCCTTGAATTCATCAGGGTAAGTCGCTCCGCCGAGATTGACACAGGTTGCCATGATGTCAATCAGATGTGTCGGTGTCTGGACCCAAGCATCCGGGCCCGTGCGAGGCTCGATCGCCGCTGGCCAATGAGCGATCAAAGGGCTCGACGTACCGCCTTCGTGGTTGTAGTGCTTGTACTTGCGAAACGGGGTATTGTTTAAATGGGCCCAGCAGCGACCGATGAAGACATCCGAGTGCGGATCGCCAGGGTGCTCGCCATTGTACTTGCCCGACACGCCTGCTTCGGCATTGCCGCCGTTGTCCGAAAGGAACAGGATCAGCGTGTTGTCGAGTTGTTTTCGCTGACGCAGTGCGTCGACCAATTTGCCAATGTTCTTGTCGACTTCTTCGATCATCGCGGCGTAGATCGCCATCATGTCGTCGTAACGTTTTTGTTCCTCAGGCGAGAGCGAATCCCAAGCCGGAATTTCCTCGGGACGCGGTTCGAGTTTCCAGTTCTTGTCGATGAATCCCTGTTCGATCTGTTTCGCATAACGCTGCTCACGCAACTTGTCCCATCCGGCCATGTATTTGCCGCGATACTTGGCGATGGTCTCCTCGGGTGCCATGCATGGAAAATGGGGTGCGACATGTGCCAGGTACCAAAAGAAGGGCTTTTCGTCCGCGATCGCTTCGTCGATGAACTTCAGGCCTTGTTCGGTCCACAGGTCGCTGCCATACCACGGAGGATTCAGTCGCGGGTCCTCCGATGAAATCGTTTCTCCATTGAGGAACAGGTTTGCACCCCCTTTGCTGCCGGTCTGGTTCGAAAAATGGACGCCGCCTGCTGCCAAGTTCAAACTGCGGTCAAACCCACGGCCCCACGGGTTGACGCCATGATTCGCACCGACATGCCATTTACCCGTCATCGCGGTAAAGTAACCGGCTTGCCCCAGCACTTCGGCGATCGTGACGCATTGTTCGTTCAGCCGTCCCTGGTAACCGGGGACGCCTTGGTCGGTTGTCATCCAGCCGATTCCGGCCTGGTGTGAATACAGTCCGGTCAATAGCGATGCACGTGTCGGGCAACATCGGCCGGTATTATAGAACTGCGAAAATCGCACTCCATTTTCTGCCAGTGCATCAAGGTGAGGCGTGGGGATCTCGCTGCCATACGGTCCGATGTCCGACACTCCCATGTCGTCGACCATGATGACAACAATGTTGGGACGGTCGGCTGCGGAAACGAACATGGAGGTAAGCGTTGCAATCGACAACGCCAGTATGAAAGGGAGCTTCATGGGGGAGTGCACAATTTTGAGGAGAGGGGGGGGAAGACTCGTGTTTACCTGCAACGGCTTGGAAAATCAATCAAAAAAGGGGGCTTCTGCTGTATCGCGGGTCCGGGTGAAATGGAATACGATCAGCAATGCCAACTCTCGACATCGTTTTGTGGGATTTCTGAGGGATTTTTCGATCATCGGCAACATCAGCAGGCGGGCGAAGCCGTTGCCTGCATTTTCGAGGATGACGGCTGGAAGTCTATCTCACTTTTTTCTTGTCCGTCTGACTCTGAATGACTCTTCGTCGGTACAGCACTTTCGTCCATAGACTATGAATATTTTCTACATGCGATCACTGATCTTTTGTGCTGCAACGTTCGTCTCTTTGCCGAGTCTCCTTTGGGCCGATGACGCTACCCGGCCAAACTTGATCTTCATTTTCGCTGACGATTGGGGCTATGGTGATCTCAGCGCAATGGGCAATCTGTCGGATGTGAAGACGCCGCATTTGGATGCCTTGTCGCAACAGGGGGTGATGTTCGCCGACGCCTACATCACCGCGCCGCAGTGTTCGCCATCACGTGCCGGGCTGATGACCGGTCGTTATCAACAACGTTTTGGATTCGATACGATCCCAGACGGCCCGTTGCCGCTGGATCAACTGACGGTCGCAGAACGATTAAGAGAAGTCGGGTATACCACCGGTATGGTCGGCAAATGGCACCTGGAACCGAACGCAGTCTGTTTGAAATGGGCAAAACAACACCAACCTGATGGCATTCAAGGCAATCGAGTGCTCGTTCGTCGCGATTTGTCGATGCCATACTGGCCACAGTCACGTGGCTTCGATGAATTTTTTCAGGGTGAGCTCAATCCGTACTGGGCCAACTTTGACCTCCGCGGCAAGCGTCTGAATCCGACCGGCGAAACAGTCCACGATGGTCGCTTTCGGGTCGACGTTCAAACTGACGCTGGGCTGGCATTTATCCGGCGCAACGCCGACAAGCCGTTCTTTCTGTACCTCGCTCACTATGCACCGCATGTTCCACTGGAAGCGAGCGAGAAGTATCTGCAAAGGTTCCCGGGGGACATGCCCGAGCGTCGCCGAACCGGTCTCGCAATGATCAGCGCGGTTGACGAGGGCGTGGGTCGCATCATGAAGTTGCTTCAAGATAAAGGCATTGCCGACAACACATTTGTGATGTTTGCCAGCGACAACGGTGCTCCGCTGGGGGCTCACACCGGAGAATTGATGGCCGACATTCTACCTGTCGGAAAGCCTGGTCCGGCGTGGGATGGTTCCCGCAACGATCCCCTCCGTGGCGAAAAGGGAATGGTCGCCGAAGGAGGGATCCGTGTTCCAATGATCTGGTCGTGGCCAGCAAAACTTCCCAAAGGAAAGATCATCAGTGAACCCGTTATCAGTCTGGACATGACGGCGTCGGCATTGGCAGCGGCAGGAGTAAACGCGGATTCAACTTCAAGTCTCGATGGAGTTGACCTCGTTCCCTGGCTCTCAGGGATCGAATCCCAGAAGCCGCAGCGTGAACTGTACTGGCGATTCTGGAACCAGGGAGCGGTTCGCGACGGAGACTGGAAATACATTCTCACTGGCGATGGACGTGAACTGCTCTTCAACATCCGCGATGACAAAGAAGAACAACACAACCTGATCAATAGCCGACGTGGCCGGGCAAAATTCCTGCGTGACAAACTGGAAAGCTGGACGAGTGAACTAAAGCCGCCGGGGCTGCCCTCGGCACCACTGAATGTTCAAGAGGTCGGCTGGTACAAATACTATTTCGATGAAAAGGTCACAGCGACGATATCTGACGTTAAGTCGGACTGATCGCTCGTTCTCGATTTTCGGATGGGGTTTATCGGGCCACGAAGTTGCCATTGCTTTTTATTGGGGCCAATTTGACAGCGTCTTTCCGTCGGAGCCGAGCAGTCGCAAGTCGGCAATCGTCGCCGTACCTGGACCGTCGCTAATATCAATACGCAATTGATAAAGTCGCACCGCTTCGGCGATGTCGATGCGGACCGCTTGCCATGCGTTGCTCGATTCCACCACAAACGGAATCTTGTTGCCTTGCGGCAAGATGGTTTTGGCGTCGGTGGTGTAGAGGACTTCGCCTTCGGATGCTTCACCCGACTTGGCATCAACCATCAGCCTGAATGTGATTTGGTAGGGGCCTTTGGGAAGTTGCTTGTTTCGCAAGTCCATCGCGATTCCAGGATCGTCACCCGTGAACTGCAAACGCAATTCGTTTCCGACGATTTTCAAAGTCGTGTTTTTGCGGGCACGGATGTGGTTTGCAGATTGCAAGTTTGCGGACTTACCTTTCTTAGCGGAACCAGCGTTTGTTTGCCTTTTCTTTTGGTACTCCGCAGGCGTATCTGCGTCAAAGTTGGTCCACTCGCGATGGCGATGCGGCAACGAAGCTTCCTTGACGGGCGCACGTGCTTTGGCCGGAGCGTGCACGACGTTCTCGGCCATCTCGTGCCACATCGCAATCATACTGTTTAGCCGTTCGGGCTGCTGGTCGGCTAGGTTATTCAGCTCACATCGGTCCTCGGCGACGTTATACAATTCCCACGCTTCACGTTGAAAACTGACAAGCTTCCAATCGCCATCGCGAAGACCGCGGTCCTCGGCAAACATTAGGTGAATGGGGGAGCGTGCTTCAAGCGGTTCACCGCGAAGTAACGGTTGCAGCGAGACTCCCGAAACGGGACGCAACGTTCGATCCTCGTGTGATTCAGGAATGTTGGCTTTGGCAAGGTCGGCCAGCGTTGGTAAAACGTCGATCAAGTGAGCCGGTTGCTGGATCATGCTGCCCGATTCGACCTTCAAACCCGCTGGCCAGTGCACAATCGCAGGAGTCGAAATTCCGCCTTCGAATTGGTTTTGCTTGTAGTAGCGAAACGGGCTGTTGCGAGCCCAGGCCCAACCGGTTGAATCACCGAAGGAGACGTTCGCACTGGTTGGTTGGACATCCAAGCGAGCCGGTTTTCGGTCGTACGGGCACGCTCCGTTGTCCGAGACGAACAAGATGAAGGTGTTTTCGAGTTCGTTGTTTTTCTTCAAATCGGCGACCAAACGGCCCACCTCTTGATCGACGCGATCAATCATTGCCGCAAGCGTGGTCATGCGATTGGCTTCGTAGTCGCGTTTCCACTGTTCGAGATCATTCCACGCCGGAATGTGTTCAGGCCGAGGGCTCGGTTCGAGCGATTCAGGCAATACTCCCAGTCGCTTCTGCATGACGATTCTCGCGTCACGTACCGCATCCCAGCCTTGGTCGTATTTGCCTTGGTACTTCTTGTAGTCTTCGGGTAACGCTTGCAGCGGTGCATGCGGTGCGTTGAAGGCCACGTACAAATACCATGGCTTGCCAGTGGTGCGGGCTTCGTCGAGGAATTTCAAACCGTAGTCGACGTTGGCAACGGTCGTATAAAACCCATCGCTCGGAACCTGCCACGGTTCGCCGTTGAGCCGGAACGTGTTGTCGCCCGAAAAATAATTGCATGCGCCGCTGAGGTGACCAAAGTAGCGTTGGAAACCAAAGTCAGTTGGCTGTTTGTCCAGATGCCATTTGCCCGTCATGGCGGTGAAGTAGCCCGCATCGCCAAGCACTTCCGCCGATGTCACGGCATGCGCAAGCGACGTGTCTCCCGCCGCGATGCAGTACTGGCCGGACAGCAAGCAAACTCGTGATGAGTGGCATTTGGCCGTGTTGTAGAACTGTGAAAACCGTGCACCATTGCGGGCAAGTGCATCCAAGTTCGGCGTCTGGATCTCGCTGCCATAACAGCCGATGTCCGAAAACCCCAAGTCGTCGACCATCATCACTACGACATTGGGGCGCTCGTCGGCGATGCAGGGACGCACCGACAGGATGCAAATGAATCCCATGCACCATGTGGTTATCTTGAGAAGGTTGGTCATGGGTGGTTTCCGGTGCGGGACGGTGAGCGTTGACTCACTTCTGATTACTTGCGTTTGGCTTGCTTTTTTCGATACGTTGCGCCATTGTCCGCAGGCATCGAGTTGTGCCAATCAAGAAGCTTTGTCTTTAAGTTTACCGCAATCTCCGGATAATTGGACGCCACGTTCGTCGATTCGGCTCGATCATGACTTAGGTCATACAGTTCCACGTTCGACCCGTCGTACTCGCACAATAGTTTCCATTTGCCCGATCGAACCGCGAGATCGGGCAGGTCATCGACCCCGTAAAACGAATCGCGATCCGGAGGGCGGCGAAAGAAGATGGGCTTGTTGCGTGAACCCCCCTCTCCTCGCAGTGTGGCGACTAACGGTTCTCCGTCGAATTGGACGCCGTCGGGAAACGGCGTGTCCGTCAACGTCAGCAAGGTCGGCGCAAGGTCAATCGCCGAGAACACCGATTCTCGGTCGACGTGTCCCTGTCGCCGAACGATCGATGGCCCCCACGCGATCAGTGGTGATCGGACGCCCCCTTCGTACAGGTGCGTTTTGAATCCACGAAATGGACCCGCTTCTCCGGCCCCCGGTGCCGGACCGTTGTCCGAGCAAACCAGAATCAGCGTGTTGTCACGGAGCACGGGGTCGTTTCGGATTCGATCAAACAATCTGCCGAACTGCTTGTCCATCGTTTCAAGCACGGACAGATACAACCGTCGCAGCGTACCATCGCCCCACGTTTCCACCGGTGGCCAATACGGGCCGTGAACATCATCGGGCCACAGGTTGATGTAGAAAGGTTGCTTGGCCGCGGCGGCTTTGTCGATGAACGGGATTGCTGCATCGACGAACCCCGATGTGATCTCCGATCTCAGCATCCAGCGATACCCGTCCCCAAGATTCTCGGCGTCCTCCCAGATCCGTCCTGGTTTTTCTTGACCCGGTTTCAAGGTCAACGGCAGCAGTTTCGGCCCCATGCCCTCGAAATTGGTCAGCGATTCATCAAAGCCATAATCGGTGATCGGCGGAGCGTCGGTGACATCACGCTGCCCGCCCATGTGCCATTTCCCAAAGTGACCCGTTGCGTAACCGGCCTTCTGAAGCGACCGTGCAAGCATCGGAGCTTTGGGATCGAGCCATTGGGCCACGCCACGTTCATCGTTGCTCTTTCGATTGTTCAGATACGAAGTGATCCGCCATCGCTGTGGATACTGGCCCGTGGAAATCGCAACTCGCGATGGCGAGCAGATCGGCGAGTTGACATAGAACTGCTCGAACCGAACTCCCTCGGCTGCCAGTCGGTCGATGTTGGGTGTTTCAGCATCCTCATTGCCGAAGCACGAAAAATCGCCCCAGCCCATGTCGTCGATAAAGACAAGGATAATGTTGGGACGCTCTGCAGCCACGCTGGTTTGAAAAGATTGCCCCCAAAGGATGGCGAGAAAGGGGATAAAGAGTAGCTTTTTCATTGTGTTTCCGTTTCTGTCCGCTTCTAGTTACAACGGCAATCACATTCCGTCCCGAATCGCCGCTTCTCGTGCGCGATCACTTTCCGCATCCATCTGCTCAATCTCTTCGTTGGTCATCTCCGGCGCCGGGTTGACCGTTACCTCTGAACTCGTGCCGCATCCGAGCAGTGATACGAAACCCACCGCGATCGCGAAAACAATTGTACTGAACTTCATGGGGATAAGCTCCATTAAAGGATGGCTCGAAAGGAAAGTGGTTATCAAGCTTGGGATACGAATGCTGTTTTCTGGGCTTCACGACAACGCATCTCTTCACGACGACGCATCGCGGTGGTGGTTTGGCTATTGGTCACTCAGCGACGTTGTCTCTCTACCCGCCACGCTGCCCGCTGCGCCCCAAATGCCGTAATTGCTCGCCGAGCCTGCTGGCGGAGCCCCGGGCGCGGAGGTGCCGATTGGGCCTTGGTTCGTGTTCCCGGTATCGATGCTGTCGGTGATAAAGGTCACCGAGCCGTCGCCCATCAGCACGTGGCATCCGCCCTGATGACGGCTACCAGCGGAAAAGATTCCCCCTGGCCCATTCGCATCCCCATTGCCGCGGACACAGTTTGCAGAGTTTGGCGGCAATGTCTGACCCACCCCCGACATCATTGGTTCCCCTTGTGCCCAATTGGATCCACGATAACGATGGCCTCCCGAACTGGTGTCGATCGCAAGTGTCACGCTCGGCTTGTAGAACAGGGGGCGTTCCGGATCGCGGGCAAACTCCAGGACTTCCGCCTTTGGGTTGTCCCGCATGTCATTGCCACTTCCGTTGCGCACCAAAACGTCGCCGGCAAGTTCACGTGTGCCACTGCTGCGTTGAATTTCGGCCATCGCAATCGTCGTGCTCAAACCATCCAAGCAGTCACGGAATCGCGTGACAAAACGATCCTTGAAAAAGCCGCGATGTTGGCCAATGTTCACCGGAGTGCCCGCATTGTTGCGCGTGTTGTTGCAATTCCAGAACGAATCTCCAAAGCTAAATCCATAGTTCAGTTGACCGAACGGGATGCCCGCGTTAGGGGCAAGGTCCGATGGGCATAACAGCGTCGGAATTTGAGTTCGCCAGGGCACGTAGTTCACGTTGTAGGACGCCGGCCCCATCGCAGGCCAAGTCGTGCCGCCCGCGTCGGTGTAACGATTGGAAATCTGCTCCCACACCGCTTGTTGCTCGAAAAACGGTGTTAAACCCGGCATCGCCGAAAGACGTTCACGGTTGGTCGTCAGCGCACTCGTTGTCGGTGTGCCGCTGCCGCCACCTTGTTGCGGAAGCTGATTATAAGCCGAGTGGTAATTGTGCAGAGCCAGCCCCAATTGCTTGAAATTGTTGCTGCACGACATGCGACGAGCCGCCTCGCGGGCCGCCTGAACCGCAGGCAACAACAGGCCGACTAACACTCCGATGATCGCGATGACCACTAACAGTTCGACCAGCGTAAATGCCGAGCGACGTAACTTCGGTAACTTCATGATTAGACTCCGCAAAGAAGAGGGAGGACGCAGGCGACGATCTGGAAATATAGCTCAGAGAGATGCTCCGAGATTTTCGACAAAGAGAATGGGGCCCTATTCGCGGCTCCGGCGATCCGGCTTGGTTTTTGGTGCTTTCAGGTTAGCGGTTTGCTATGTGTTTGCAATGGTTGCTAGCCGAGATACGTGCGAAGTAACCAAGTCTATACATTAAATGCTGACAAAATATGTAAGTTTTTTTTGGCGGGAGTGTCGCGGTTGCTAAGTGTCGCATTGGCGACTGGCTTGCACTGAAAACCCGCTGAGAACACCGAGTGTGTTTTGCAAAACGGACGAGGGTTGCCGCAAGAACAGGCGGTTGAGTCGGTGCGCGACCTATCGACTTGGCTGTGTATCGATTTGATTACGAGTCGGTCTGGCTACACAGCGAAAATTGCAGCGGAGAAAATTGCAGCAGAGAAATTTGCAGCGGAGAAGAGAAACGAAGTCGTTTCAGGTGACAGCTCGGACGAGAAGTTCGGTGTGCGCCGACGCGATCCGCCTGCGGGATGCGAGCATTACCTAAACCCTAATTCAGAAAAGGCTTCAACGCGGAGAGCGTTTCGTTGAGAGAACTCTAGCCAGGGAAGGTTGAATTGACGAGGGCACAAATCTGCCAAAGGGACGCGATTTGCATCGGCTCGATTTGCAAGCTAAGTGTCTCCGTCATTGACAAGGATGCGAATGTGATCCTTGCCGGCACCCACGTGCAAATGGAAATGAAGTTGTCGCCCGTCGTCGCTGATCGATGACAAACCGGCTGGTCGATGACGCACTGCGGTGTCAAAGAATTCGAGGAGAGTTCATTTTGGGAGATAGGCGTCCTCGGTCAGTTGAAGGTTTCGGGTGACGGTTTCGATGGATGATGATGTGAGTGCGTGACGATGTCGAAGTAGTCGTTCCGGGATCGGCTCGTGCCAGTGGTCCGCTGGTGTCAGTGGTCCGCTGCGGATTCAACTTTTCGTTTGGCCTCGCAAAACTAAACGCAGGCGAAGGGCCGCGATCTACAATAAATTTTTCTGCCGCGATCAGGATTCTCGAAAAGTTTCCTCTTTGAGCGACTGGCGGATGCGAGGGCGTTGTGAGCTGGGGGGCCCCGTTTCTGCTGTAACCGTGGGGGGTGTCGGTTTCCGCTAGCCGCCGGGTAAGGGGGTGGGGCACGCCGGCAACGTGCCGCTGATCCATTGGGTCGAAAACGGTCGGCCGATGTCATGCCGACGCCAAGGCGGTTGCCGCTGATTGGACCTGTGCGAACATTCGATCGCATTGCGGGGTGTGGTTTCGAGAACCACGGGGCAATTCGAACGCCAGTCCGATTCTCCAGCGACACGCAGTCGGTAAACTGGGGCAAACGCGATGGAGTGCTATCGCATATTTCCTCTGACACTGTGCGTCCTGCGATCGATTTGACATGTTAAGTATCGAAGCTCTGATTTTGATCACCGGCATTTTGCTGTTGCTGGGGATTGTGTCGAACAAATTTTCAGCGCGCATGGGCGTGCCCGTCCTGGTTCTATTTCTGCTCGTTGGCATGTTGGCGGGATCCGAAGGGATTGGCGGGATCGAGTTCGAAAACTATTCGCTCGCCAACGGGATTGGGACGATTGCGCTCAGTCTGATCCTTTTTGACGGAGGGCTACGCACTCCGTATCGCTCGATCCGTGCCGCCTGGAAACCGGCCGGGGTGCTGGCAACGATCGGGGTGTTTATCACTGCCCTGATCACCGGACTGGCTGCGTCGTGGTTTTTGCAGATCCCGCTTATGGAAGGTCTGTTGTTGGGCAGCATTGTGGGATCGACCGATGCCTCGGTCGTCTTTTCGGTACTCCGCTTTGGTGGCGTTCATATCCGCCGGCGACTCGCTGATACGCTCGAAGTCGAGAGCGGATCGAACGATCCGATGGCAATCTTTCTGACCGTGGGGCTGATTCAAGTGTTGACCGGGGCGGTGCCGCTCGGCCCCGGCTTGTTGGTTTTGTTTCTCACCCAAGTTGTGTTCGGAACCGTCGTTGGGCTGTTGGTCGGGTGGGGCGGTGTGTGGGTGCTAAAGAACATTCAACTCAGTGCCGCGGGGTTGTATCCCGTTTTGGCGACCGGGTTGGCGCTGTTTTCATTCGGTTTCGCAGCGGCGTTTGGCGGCAGTGGTTTTCTGGCCGTTTATTTGACCGGCATTGTGATCGGCAATCGCCGTCCCGTGTTCCACCGCGGTATCTTGTTGTTCCACGACGCCGCCGCATGGCTGTGTCAAATTTTGATGTTTATCGCGCTGGGAATCCTTAGCTTCCCCAGCCGGTTATTGGACGTGGCCGGACCGGCGCTGATGATTTCCCTCGTGCTGATTCTCGTCGCTCGGCCGATCGCTGTCTTCTTGTCCGTCTCGCTGTTTCGGTTTTCGTTCCGAGAGCTAACGTTTCTGTCGTGGGTGGGGCTCAAAGGAGCGGTGCCGATTACCTTGGCGACGTTTCCGATGTTGGCGGGGCTGCCCGGCGCCCCGTTGATGTTCGACACCGTCTTCTTTGTGGTGCTGGTTTCGGCGCTCGTGCAAGGCTGGACGCTGCCCTGGGTGGCGCGGTCATTGAAACTCGAGGTGCCCGCTCGCTTGCCACCCCCTGTAACGCTAGAGATCAGCTCCTTGCGAAACGTCGAAGGAGACATTGTCGATTACTTTGTCGATGATGAATGTCGCGCCGCCGGCCATTTGATCAAAAACCTGGCGCTGCCCGACGGCGTGGTGGTCGCGTTGATCGTCCGCGACGAGCAAATCATTCCCCCGCAAGGCCGTTCTCAGATTCAGTTCGGCGACCACGTCATTGTCGTGCTGCGGCCAGGCGTTCGTGCGATGGTGGATCGCGTCTTTGCCCATCGCGAATTGGAACCTGTGATCTTGCCGACGGCGCTCGAGTTCCCGTTGCGGGGGTCGATCACGGCGGCCGACGTAGAACAGTTCTACGACCTGCAGCTGGGCGCAAAGCCTGATGCGACTCTCGACGAAATCATGCGATCTCGGTTAAGTGCCAAGTCG
>TARA_R110002073_G_scaffold11898_2_pt1 | contig 17925 bp, 18 predicted proteins | sample TARA_R110002073 | Tara Oceans TARA_R110002073 (sample SAMEA4397174) | marine metagenome | biome: Polar Biome; feature: [DCM] deep chlorophyll maximum layer (ENVO:01000326); material: water (ENVO:00002006), including particulate matter (ENVO:01000060) such as... | depth 40 m
CCACGCCCAATTGTATTTCAGTGGCATCAATTGGTTGACGTCCACCTGGCTGCAGTTGATCAAACGTTTTTCGTTAGCGGCAAAACGATCGGCTTGAAGTTTGGTGTTTTGGGGTGCGTTCATGGCCTACATCCTCGGGTCGGTAGGAATGGGAATGGTGGATCGAGTGCGAAGCCAAGCGGCTAAGCCAAGACGGGTGTTACAAGTGATCGGACCTTCGATCACTTCATCGTGTTTGTTAAAGTGCGTTGCTTGGAATGGCCCGTTCCGCTGCGGCAAATCGAATCCGCCTAGATCCGTCAGCGTAAAGTGGTCGCCATTGTTCTCGACCCGAACAAACGCACGTGCGATGCCCGGGGTGTGAACGACACGAAAACCACGTTCAAGCCAATTGACGTAAAACAGCATTGCGTCGAATTCGTTCGGGTCGTGACTATTGACACGCCTCGCAATCAGGATCGTCGATCGAGCAAGCCGAAGCAGCGGCGGTGGGCATTCGATCGACACGGATTTGCCCCGATTGACTCTGCGATTTCATCCACCGCGGCTGAATACCGTGCCGGTTCACATCGACCGTGGACTTTTCAACTTGGGTGGCCGCTAGCGAACGTAAGTAGTACGTCGTTTTTAACCCGCGTTGCCATGCCAGGTGGTACATCGCATCAATCGATTTCCCGCTCGGTTTGGCCAAGTACAAGTTCAGCGATTGCCCTTGGTCGATCCATTTTTGGCGTCGCGAGGCAGCTTCGATCAACCATTTCGGTTCGATCTCCATCGCAGTGGCAAACAATCGCTTGAGCGATTCGGGGATACGCTGAATGTCTGCCAAGGATCCGTCGTGGTATTTTAGTGAATCGAGCATTTGTGCGTCCCACAATCCATGTTCGCTCAATACGTCGACAAGCGGTTCGTTGATCTGAGTGAACTCGCCCGACAAATTGCTCTTGGCATACAGCAATTTGTAAGTCGGTTCGATCGACTGAGTCACCCCGATGATGGTCGAGATCGTCGCGGTCGGCGCGATCGCCAAGCAGTTGCTGTTTCGCATCCCATGGGTGGCAATCGCGTCTCGCACTACTTGCCAATCCATTGTTGTCGATCGGTCAACGTCGACCGGCGTGTCGCGTTCTTGTTGCAGTAGTTCAATCGTATCGATCGGTAACAAGCCGCGATCCCATTTGGATCCGTTGTACGATTCGTAGCGACCTCGTTCGGCCGCCAATTGGCTCGATGCCAACAGAGCATAGTAGCTGATCGCTTCCATGCTGCGATCAGCGAACTCGACCGCTTCGTCACTGGCCACGGCAATCTGCAAGCGATGCAGTGCGTCTTGGTATCCCATCAACCCCAGACCCACGGGACGATGGCGAAGATTGGCGTTGCGTGCTTCGACGGTGGGATAGAAATTGATGTCGATCACGTTGTCTAGCATCCGCATCGCGGTGGTGATCGTCGCCTTTAACAAATCGTGATCCAGGCGACCGTCGACGATATGGGCCGCCAGATTGACGCTGCCCAAATTGCAGACAGCGGTTTCGTCTTCGCTGGTGTTCAGCAAGATTTCGGTGCACAGGTTACTGCTGTGGACGACGCCCGCGTGGTCCTGCGGGCTGCGGATGTTCGACGGGTCTTTGAACGTTACCCATGGGTGGCCGGTTTCAAATGTGCGAGTGAGCAGTTTTCGCCACAGTTCGGTTGCCGAAACTTGGCGGTGTTGTTTCATTTTCCCCGCAGCGGCGAGTCGCTCGTAGCGCTCGTACCGCTCGCGGAAACGACGCCCGTAGGTGTCGTGCAAATCGCTTGCTTCGTCGGGGCTAAACAGCGTCCATGTTCCATTTTCGCGAACCCGCTGCATGAATAGATCGGGGATCCACGCGGCGGTATGCATGTCGTGCGTCCGCCGCCGATCGTCGCCGGTATTCTTTCTCAGGTCCAAGAACTCTTCGAAATCAAGATGCCACGGTTCCAGATACGCACATACGGCTCCCTTTCGTTTACCGCCTTGGTTCACCGCCACCGCCGCGTCGTTGACGATCTTTAGAAACGGGATCACCCCTTGGCTTGTCCCGTTGGTTCCTTTGATCAATGATCCAGTGGCACGGACGCTCGTCCAATCGTTGCCTAGCCCGCCCGCCCATTTGGAAAGCATCGCGTTGTCGCCAATGCTTTTGAAAATGTGAGCCAAATCGTCTTGCACCGTGGTCAAATAGCAGCTGCTCAATTGCGGATGCTGAGTTCCCGAGTTGAACAAGGTCGGCGTCGCACTGGTGAACCGGAACGACGACAGCAGTTGATAGAACTCGATTGCACGGTCGGTTCGCTGGTCTTCATCTTCACGAAGTGCTAACCCCATCGCGACTCGCATCCAAAAGTATTGCGGGGTTTCGATGCGGCGGCCATCGACATGCAGCAGGTAGCGGTCGTAAATCGTCTGGACGCCCAAATAGCGAAACAACTTGTCTCGTTCGGGGAGCAAGGCGTCGGCGATTCTGGAAAGATCGAAACTACGCAGCTGTTCGGACAATCGACCACAGCGAATCCCTTCGATCACGTAGTGTTCAAAACGATCGCGATAAGTGTCCGCAAAGTCCTCGTCAATTTGTGTCAATCCGAGCGTTTGGCGATATACGATGGCCAGCTGCATTGCCGCAGCAAAGCGGTCGTAGTCCATGCTTCGCTCGATACGACTGCGAGCCGAAAGCACGAGGGCGCGGGCGATGTCTTCGGGTGTCATTCCGTCGAATGATCCGCGAATGACTTCGGCAACAATTTCGCTGGTCTCGATGTTCGGTAGCGTCGACTCGGGAATCGATTCGAGAAATGCTTTTAACTTGGTTTCGGAAAATGCGACATACACCCCCGGTTCAATCTGCAGTCGCAACTGCGGGACGGAACTGCTGTTGTCGATCGACAATTCGTCAAGTCCCGAGTCGACGTGACGGACCGCTCGCAGTCGTGCGTGTTCGGTTCGGTACAGGATGTAACGACGCGCGACTCGAAAATGCTCTCGCTGCATCAATCCAATTTCGACCACGTCCTGGATCTGTTCGACACTCAGGCAGCCTGACGCCGCATCCCCCGAGGCGAAGTCGTAGACTTGGTCGATGATCGCCAGCACGTCTTGCTCGATTTGTGAGGCAAGCGGTTGGCCCTCGGCGAGGTTCAATTCCGCGCGAAACGCTTTTTCGATTGCCGATTCGATGCGACCGCGATCCATGTCGACTTCGCGACCATCGCGTTTGCGGACTTTCAATACGGTGGTGGTGGGGCTTGCCTGTGCCGAAGTCGTCTTAGACATGGTCATCCTAAGTCTGCGGTGCTAGCTCGGTTCGATCTTAGGCCAGCAACGGATTGCAAATGCCGTGGCGGGGTTGGCCCAATAGGTTCGCGCGTACTCTCAGCACATACTGAAAACCATTTCTGTATGGACGTTCAGTTAGCTTGGCGAAACGGCGACGGCAGTGATCGAGCAGAAGCTCTGCGAACAATGAAAAACAAATCGAGGCGATTCACAGAAAAGCAATTTGCCAGAGCAGCCAATCGGCTTTCGGCAGACGTCCCGTCGAATCACATCGCAACGATCACCCCAATCCAAGAGGGCCCAAAATCGTCTATTTCGTGGTAGGTCTTCTGACTCACTGCCGACCGAGTTCTCGCAGCCTTCTCGCCCCGATTTCCTGTCTCACAGGTTTCCCGAGCAATGGCGTGTTTTAATGAAAGAGTTTCGGTTTGGATGCTTTTGATTTACGCATCCGAGGGCAGTTCACAGCGGCTGGACCATCCCGGAATTTCACCGGAGTTCCCTGTTCACTCGCGAGTGTAGAAACACCGCAAGTCACCACGAACGCTTAAGAATCTAACAGCTGACGCGGCGACGTCAATGCTTTGCTAGCACAATGTCGTTTGTTTTCGTTTGGACGCGTTTTTCGCGAGATTCCGTGACGACGACAGTAAAGATTTCGATCCCAAGGTGCGTGGTTTCCGACTTCCCCATTCGTCATCACTCGAAGCGTTCGCGGGGGGAATCTTTATCTTGATTCGGTCCCTCGCTGACGCGTCGGGTTGGGATTTGTCGGGTTATGATTTGTAGGGGAAAACTGCCCCGTCATGCGGCGGGGCGACGCTACCCTGTGGCAACTCGGTGCTTCGTTCGTCGTTATTTGATTTCGACGATCTCGAGATTCGTGAAGCGTCCGATCGACATGTTGGCACCTCCCACCATCAGCATCGATGTGGGATCAAGTGGCAACATGCAGTGAAAGAAACGTCCGGGATCATAGCTGCCTACGATCTCCCAATCGTCACCCTCCGCGGTCAGTCGCTGGATCGTGCCATTGACGGTGCTGACATACAGATGTCCGGCATGGGATTGAGCCCAACATCCAAATCCGGTCATCGCTTCACCGATTAGCGAAGCCCCCTTGGACCACTGGTTCGATTTCGGATCAAAAACATCGACCTCGGTGCTAGGGCCGTCTTCCTGATCCATGCCGCCCACGACATAGATCCGTCCGTCGTGTGCAGCGACTGACAACGCACGTCGCTCAAACGGTGGCGCTGCGATCGCTTTCCACTGTAGTGGCTGTTGGCTCAAGTCGGCGGTCCAAGCGGTGTTGTGCCATTTGGTTTCATTTTCGCCCGACATCGCCCAACCACCGACGACATAAACTTGATCGCCGATCACCGCAGCGGCGTGCGATGATCGTGGTTCAGGCAGCGGGGTGTCGTCCTTCCACTGTTTAGACGCAATGTCATAACGGCTGACAGTTGCTTGCGATTGCAAATCGTGCGTTTCGCCTTCGGCGTTCCGTGCAGTAAAGCCGCCGATTCGCACCACCGAGTTTCCGTGGCCGACCATTGCCAAGCCTTGCAGTTTCGGTCCCGAGGGTAACGAATTCCAAGACTTTCCATTGGGCAGTTCGAGCGACCAAAATGCATTGGACTGCTCGGCGGTGGAGTAGGAGTGTGCATCCCCAATGTGACCGCCGTAGACAAACAGCGTTCCGTTTGCGACCGCACCCCCGAAACTGGTCAGCTTGAGCGGTAGATCCGGAAGTGACGAGGCTTTGACGGTTACCGACGATTCATTTGATTTCGTCATTTTCGATTCGCTGACGTGGGCCGAGTCGTTGCGGTTTGCGTCCACAGCGACTTGCGGCCGAGGAAACGTGGCGGTCAGATAGTTGCTGGTCGCTTGAAAGGACTCATCTTTGAACGTACCCGAAGCATCGTCGTCCGTGAAGCCAACCATGATCGCGTTCAAGCCTGGTTCCACTTGCTTGCTTGTGAACGTCACTACTCCGTCGTCGTTCGTTTTTGCGGATCCTTCCTCATGACCTTCGTCACAAAACAGTTTGACTTCGGCGTTCGGCAGCGGTTTTTCCTGCCAAAGGACCAATACGCGGATTCCCTCGTCCGTCGCCGTGATTTTGGCACGAAGCTGGTCGCCGCCTGAGTTGCCTTCCGTCGCAGGTGTCGTCCAAGTCGCTGGATTCGAGCTGGGGAAATGCTGGACGTAATATACCAATTTCGAACCGTGGTAGATGCCGTACGTTTGCGTGCCGTAGATACATCCGGTTGGCTCGACGGCCTCTGCGGCCTGCAACCCGACCAAATCGTCAGTTGAAACGGGTTGCAATTTCAGTGATTCCGATTCGTCGTCGCCGCGAGCATGCTTTAGCTCGAAGTGCGTCATCGATTCAGGCAAATGGTAAGTACGATCGTTCAGCCCTTCGCCAAAAAACAAGATCGGTTTTCCTTCGTCGTCCAACGCAAGCCAAGGAAAGTGTGCGTGAACTCGGGTAGCCCCAAGCAGAGTAAGCAAGGCAAACAGGCAGGCGATGGAGGGGAGATAGTGTAATTTCATTTTGATGTTTTCAAGAGAGGATTTTGCGTCGTGTAAAAGTGGAACGGAGAAAGACAGGCTGGAAGCCAATCCCACGGTTTTACTACAGGTCGATTCGCAGCGGACTTTTCTGCTGCGGCGTGATCTCGATTCGCTTCGTCGTGTCGGACGACGGCTTATGTGACCAGCCTTTTGAGCGTTGTACCCCAAATTCGCGTGCCGCTTGGCGTGGATTCTGCTCAGCAACCTCGATGATCGATTCGATCGATGCTTCGTCGGGGTTCACGCGGACGATGTATTCTCCAGCGTGAGGACCCGTTTGTCGAGTAAAAGCGAAACGTCCCGCTTCGATTCGCGTCGTCACGGGAGGTCCCGCTTGTGATGCTGGCATCAAAATCAACGTCGCATGCTCGATTGGTGTTCCCTCGACCTGCACGGTTCCTTGGATCGCGATTCGCTCGGAGCCCTGATCGCTGCAACCGGTTGCGATCAACATCGCGGCCGCCACGGAACAGGCGACCCGGCGGGCTAGTGGTAGTCGCCGGCTCATTGCTCGCCTCCAGCAATCACCTCGTGACCATTCTTGCTTGCTAACGCATTGTAGATTTCGTAATCGATCGAATCGGTGATGAATCGTGTACTGCCATCGGCATAGACGAAATGGGCCCCGCCAACGTGTTGACTTGCAAAACCGCCGATGTTGGCTGCGGTGTGGACATTTAGCGGATACAGCGTTGTCCCCAGAGCAATTTTGGGATAACCGACGACCCAGCGTGCGGTGCCCCATTTGACCGTTCCGACCATGTCGCTCGGCAGCGTGCTGCCGCTCCAGACATAATCATTGTAGTTGTAGACGGTTTCGCCCAGTGCGATGGTCGACGAGGTTCCGTCCAAGCAATCGCGGAATCGATTTGGCGGGTTTTGAAATCCGTACGAAGGCCAATGCAATCCGAACAGCCCATCACCCTTCTGCATGTAATCGTCGGTCCCTTCGCACCACAGATAGCTGGCGGGACCGCCGGTTTCGACGGGACGGCCGTTGGTTCCGATGCGAGTATCGGGGGCGTCACGATTGAGGATCATCGACGGGCACAGATAGCTGGCGATCTTTTGTGACGACACTTGTTCGTTGTAGGGATCGCTATAGTTTTTCGAGAAATCCCATTGCTGGTAGTTGTTCGATTCCTCGAGATGCGGCAGCACCGAGACAAAGGGACTGATAAAGTTGCTCTGGATGCTGCCGGCCGGGAATTGGCCAAACGTGCCATGGTAGTTGTGTGCCGCCAGCACGATCTGACGCATGTTGTTGGTGCAAGACATCTTGCGAGCCGCCTCGCGGGCGGCTTGTACTGCGGGCAACAGTAGTCCGACTAATATGCCGATGATCGCAATGACCACCAACAACTCGACCAAAGTGAAGCCACGTCGTGTGTGACGCGGTGAATTTGCATTTTCGGTAGCGTGCGAGTAAACGGACCGAGGGCGTAACGTTGTCATCAAACAACTCCTTCAAAGAGCCTACGAGAAAGGAAACAAGCTCTTGATGTTCGGGCGTGAACACAAGAGATGCATCCGAGCGTGGCTGGCGAAGGTGTCGACGCCCCAACTTTGGTGGCTGCTGATTTAGGAATCCGTAGCGGCGCTAGCCACGGCTTCGTCGTCATCAAACCGGGGCTATCGCCCAAAACGGCTAACTTAACCGCGGTGATGTTGTACTAATTCAGCAGTCTTCGCTGGTGGGGGGGCGTGACTCCGGTTGCTTGCTGCGTCGTCGAATGTGAATCGCTAATGCGAATCAGTCTCAATAAGTATTGTGTTGCGGAGGTTTTTTCGCAAGAATGGCTGAGTTAAAAAATGGAAATGCGTAAGCGACTTAAAAATAAAGACTTATGACGAATCAACACGAGGCGACGCCGCCCGATCCCAAAAAAACTTCTGTGGCTGACGGTGTTTGGACGAGCCAGATCGCGCCAAAGATCGTCCGTTTCAAAGATCTTGCCCGTTGTGGGGATGAGATTTGGATCGAGCATCAAGGGATGCTGTACCGGTTGCGAGAAACCCGCCAAGGCAAGCTGATTTTGACCAAATAGCAGCCGCGGCCGCGCTCGTTGGACCCCGCGTCATCCCGCTGGGAAGAGGCATTTTCCTTACGAGGGCTCGCTAGGCCAGCCTTTTGTCAGCACGCGCTTCATGGCCGCCAGCGTTTCTTTGCTGACATGGTGCTCGATTCCCTCACTGTCGGCGGCCGCCGTCGCCGCACTGACTCCCATTCGCCGCAGAAAACTTTCCACGATCTCGTGGCGTTGGCGTGACTGTGTCGCCAATCGTTTGCCCGCAGCGGTCAACTCGATCGGTTGGTAGGGTTCGGTCACGACAAAGCCATCACGCTGCAGCCGGCCAATCGTATTGTTGACCGTGGCGTGCGTGACCGCGAAATGTTTGACAAGATCGATGGCACGGCAAACGCCTCGCTCGGTAATCGCGTCGGCGATCGCTTCGACATAGTCCTCGGCAACCTCGCTGGCGTGGTCCGATCGAATTCGTTGATATGTCTTCGATGGCAAGTTATGGTTCCCTTCGTGTGCCCTAAGTGGTGTAAACACCACCCGCAATGTGCCTTTATGGTAGCCCCATATCTTAACAAAATTGTTTTCACGCTGAATCCCCTTGATTGTGCCTGTCGGGATCGGTAGACTCTGGCCATGAAGTTAGTTGAGGCTAACATTGAGCTTGCGGACGGCAAGTCGTAGTCAGGAACGAATGTTCCTATTTTTTATCAAACAAAAGTTAGCTGAAGCTAACTTAGCGTGCCCGCTTCATTGCAAACGTCGACAAAGAAGATAGAGGTTTCGAATGCTGAAGTTAGAGAGTTTTTTTGTGAAGCAAAAACCAGTGTTCAATACGTCGGTTTCCGCTGGATGGACGATCCATCGTCGCGATCGTCAACGCTGCGGTGGGTTCACGCTGGTTGAATTGCTCGTGGTGATCGCGATCATCGGGGTGTTGGTCGGCTTGCTGCTTCCTGCGGTCCAAGCCGCACGTGAAGCGGCACGTCGGATGTCATGTAGCAACAACTTGCGACAAGTGGGGTTAGCGGCACAAAATTATCACTCGGCCTACCAACGTTTTCCCGCTGGTTATGTCTCGCATCCAACGCGTGATGGATCGGCTCCGGCGTCGGTGATGATGGATCCGATCACATGGGATGCCGGCCCGGGATGGGGATGGGCCGCCGGACTATTGCCGTTCGCCGAAGGTAACGCGTTAGCGGAAAGCCTGCGGTATGATCAACCGGTTTGGTCCTCGTTTAATCAGCGAGCGATTTCCGCAAGCATTCCGATGTTCTTGTGTCCGAGTGCGACCGGTGGCGACGAACCATTTGAAGTCAAAGACCAAGCGGGAAATCCACTACTCGTTGCGGGGCAGCCAATCAAGCTTGGACGCAGCCATTACGTGGCAAGCCACGGCCAAGAAAGTTGTTGGGGTGAATGCGGTTCGGCCGCGACCGGCGAAGTGTTCACGAACATCTATACGTCAACGACCAAGATTGTGCCGATCAATGGCGATGCCGCCAACGTTGCCGACGGGCCGTTTTTTCGCAATTCCAAAACTCGTTTTCGCGATGTGCTTGATGGCACGTCCAATACCATTTTCTTTGGCGAACATAGCTCGGCGCTGAGCGAGAAAACGTGGGTCGGCGTCATTCCTGGGGCGTTCACTCACCCGCGGTTTTCGTCGCCTGAAAATGGCCCCGACGCCGCCGCGACGCTGACACTGGTGCACGCAGGACCCTCCGGTGGCGAGCTCGATATTACCGGCAGCCCCATTATTCATCCGGTCAATTTCCCTACCTATCACGTCGGGCAAATGTTCGCCGAACACCTCGGTGGCGGCTATGTTTGCATGGGGGACGGATCGGTGCGTTTCGTCACCGATTTCGTTGATTTGTTTCTATGGGCCGAATTGTCCAGTATGGATGAGCACGAAGTCGTCGATTGGGAGAAATTTTAATGCCACGCAATTCCACCCACACCACATCGGATTCAAGACTCAAAATCGTTGCATTTGCCGCCTTCATCGTGCTTGCGATTGTCACTGCCGCTTGGTGGATGTCGCATACACCCGTCAAGCTTGACGAACATGGTTACGATGTCACGATTGCGCTCTATCGAGTTTGCAACCAACGCAGTAGCGAAGGGTTGCAAAAAATCGAAGAGCAAATCCGAGAGCTCGAAGCGAGTCAAGCGACACTGGGCGAATCGCACCAAGCGATCATGAGTATGATCGCGACCGCGAAGGCAGGCGATTGGAAAAATGCTGCCATCGCATGCCGCCAAGCACTCGAAGACCAAGTCAAACGTTAACCGCAGGATAGGCTACCAGCCTGTGTTCATGCGTAAGGCATGGGGGATAGACTTCCAGCCAGTCATTTTCAAAACCACACGTAGCGAAGCTCGCCAAAAGTTTCGTCCGGCATCGGAGCAAAACGCAGGACGTCGCTACAAGGATGTCCTACCAATATTCGTGACAAGCATCCCTATCTGACTTTCCGAGCCGCAGGCAACCCACTAGGCAGCGGATGGACAGAGTCATGCAGCGCGTGAGCGAGAATCTCGAGGCTGTCGACCAGTCGTGGTCCCGGGCGACTGAAATAGGCTGAACCATCGACGACGTAGACTCGATCGTTTTTCACGCACGAGAGCGATTCCCAGCCTGGATAGGATTTTAAAATTGGGACATCTTGCATTGTTCGCTCGATGTCAAGACCGCAGCACGCGATCATCAACACCTCGGGATTCGCCGCGACGATCTTTTCCCAAGCGGTGGTCACCGAACGCTCGCCCTCGATTCCAATCGCTTCGCGACCACCGGCAATCGCGACCAGTTCGGGACTCCAGTGCCCCGCGCAAAACGGAGGATCGATCCATTCCAGCAGCATCACGCTGGGGCGCGACTGAATCGATTCGGTCCGGACGGCCACGGCATCGACTCGCTGCTGAAGATCGGCGATGTAGCGTTCCGCACGCGGCCGACACTCCGCCGCCTCACCCACTTGCCGAATGCACTGCATCACATCGGCGAACGAGGTGGGCTCGAGATTGATCACACGGGGCGTGCCCGGTAATGAGCAAGCTGCGGATCGCACTTCGCTTTCCGCCACCGCACATACGTCACACAAAGCTTGCGTAACAATCAAATCGGGGCGCAGACGTTCCACGACTGGCATGTCCAATGAATAGAGTGCCTTTTCCGTCTTGAGTCGTTCGCGAACCAGCGAATCGATTTCGCCGCTGGACGCATCATGCGGAATCAGCGTCCGGGTAACTTTGGGCAATTCGGCAACGTCGGCCGGATAGTCGCATTCGTGCGTGACGCCGACAAGTTGGTCGCGAAGCCCCAAGCCGCAGACAATTTCGGTCGCGCTGGGCAGAAGAGAGATGATTCGCATCGAAGTTCCGCAGGTTTCATGTAACGAGATCGAAATCGTTACAGATCACTGACCGCTTGGCAATCCGAGCAACGAGTCGGCCCAGCGCATCGGCATCGATGCCAATGAGTTCGTTAGCACTTCGGACCACCACTGGGTCGTTTCCGCCAAGTCGGATTCGGTATAGCGTTGGAATTGAGGATGGCGTGAATGGCTAGGAATCACCGCCACATCGATCGGGTAGTCGACGTCCGTCACGCTGGTTCGCGTTGCATCAAAGGCCAGCAGTGCCAATGCGACCGCCGATCGAAGCGGGGTTTCGTAGTTCAACAGACGATCCAGGATAGGTTTGCCGTAATAGGTGCGTCCGATCATGAAGTAGGGAGAATCCATTGCGGCTTCGACCCAATTGCCTTCTGGATAAACGTAGAACAATTGCGGCGATTGGTCGGCTAGCAAGCAGCCGCCAATGATCGCGTGCAGGTTGAAAGTGTGCCCGGTGGAGGAAAGGGAGGGGCCGTCTTCGTTGCGAACTCGCCTGAGTTGTTCGCCGAACAAATTGGCAAATTGGTACAGCCGATCGACGGATTGCTGCGATTGCCGCAGCGTTTCTTCGACGTAGATCAGCGTCTTGTCGCGAACCGAACGCAGCCCGCTGGTCATGGTGAAAAGAGACGCGTCCCTGTGCTGAAACTCGGCGAGCTTTTGTTTATTGACCTGTTCGCTGCCACGGGTAATGCGGGTGTCCGCAAGTGCCACGATTCCATCACGCACCTGGATACCAATACAAAACGTCACGAGCTTGCCCACGCTAAAGTTAGTAAAGTTGAAGCCATCAGACGATCACGCGGTGCACAAATCGTTCCAATGTGGGATAGGCTTCTGTAGCGAAAGTCGCCAAGACTTTCGGCATCGATCCCAACACTCCGAAACTCTTGGCGAGTTTCGCTACGGAGGCGTTAGATGATGACAAGCTGGAAGCCAATTCCACATTTTTGTTACAGCAACGCGGGCTCGTCGAGCGGCTTGACTGCATAGGATTCGTTGTCGGAGTTCAATGTCAACCGAAACGAGGCTGTGACTTGGCTACTCTGCGTTTTCAGAGCATCGGAAACCGCTGCCATTGTTGCGGCATTCAGCTGAGCGTCTTGCGGGCCACTGGCGTCAACGACAACCAAATGAACAACGTCGCCCTCCATCTCGATCTGGCTTTGCAAGTAACCTTTCACCAGCGGATACGGGGTCAGCGGAAGCGGGCTGTTTGCACAAAAGGCGTCGTACGGTGCTTTGTCCGAAAAGCCGTAAATGACCTGATAGGATGACGGCGGTTCGGTGGGAGTCAGCGTCGGGCCGATACGTACTTTATCGGAGATCAGCACGTAGCAGGGTGTGGCAATCGTAATAGGATTCATCAGAGTCAATTTGTTTCTGGAGGAGGTGATGTAGAATGATCGGCCAAGAGTATCGGGGTGCCGCGAGGTCGTGGTGAGGATGAATCGGATGAGAGGCGATGCAGTGGGCCCGCGCGAAAGGCATCCGCGAGTGCAGCGGGCACAGTCGCTTCGGCCAAGACGAACGCGGCTCGGTTGCGGCTGACGTTGGCTTTCATCTTCTGCTCGAGCGCGACCGCTTCGGCGCGACGCCCCTCGGCTAACGCGCGAGCGATCCGGGTGTCAGCATCGGCTTGGTCGCTTTGCAATCGAGCGCCGATGTTTTCACCGACATCGATGTCGTAGATGTCGATGGAAACGATGGCGAATGCCGTGTTTGCATCCAAGCCGTTGGTGATGGCTCCTTTGGAAATGGTCGATGGCATCTCCAAGACATCCATGTGCGATTCCGCGGATCCAATTGCGGTGATAATGCCTTGGCCCACGCGAGCGATAATGGTTTCTTCGGTGGCACCGCCGATCAGTTGTTCCAAATTGGTTCGCACGGTCACCCGCGCACCGACTCGCAACTCCACTCCGTTTTTTGCAACGGCGCTTAACGTATGCGCTCCGCCGCTATCGTTACGAGGACAGTGAATGACTTTGGGCGACACGCTCGTTTGCACGGCCAACAACACGTCGCGGCCAGCGAGGTCGATTGCCGCAGCACGATCAAAATCCAAGTCAATTCCCGCGCGATGGGCGGCAATTTGAGCCTGCACCACGTTCATCACGTCGCCGCCCGCCAAGTGGTGCGCCTGCAATCGATTGGTACTCATCCCAGTTTTGCGATCGATCGACAAACCAGCTTGCCGTGCCATGACTTTCGCCGTAACGATCAAGCGATGCTCGACACGTAGGAAACTCATCACAATCAAGCTTTTCATCGTGATGTCGGCACCCGACATGTAAGCTTGGACCCAATACGAGCCCCACTTGGCAAAGATCGCGATGATCAGCAAGCCGATAACGACTGCGACGACCCCCAATCCCACCATCGCTTGCCCGAAACTGGGAAGCTCTAATTTCGCAACGAAATCGAACACAACCGCCACCTTTTGTTGGGCAGTCCACCGGCGACTCATCCAAAGAACCATTGCTTTGGACACAGTCAAATATCAATCAAAACCTGCGATACATGCAGCTCGCGAAGAGAGGTTGATCGAAGATTGTGTGTGTTGAACGTAGCCGAAGAAACCAAGGTCTCGTGGGGGTCGTTGGCTACCACACCTCTCTATCTAGAATCCTAGGGCCCAACCGCCAAAATGCAATGCCCCCCTGGTACATCACAGTCAGGGGCGGCGCCGGTCATGCGGTGCACCCTACAATATATTTCTGCGGTACCGTATGTTTTTTGGTATCAGGATCGTACAAGAACAATGCCATCTAATGGCACCCATTAGGAGCTGGAATCGATGCATATTAGATTCGAAAACAAAACAGCCGTTGTGACAGGCTCGACTGCAGGAATCGGATACGCGATCGCAAAGGGATTGGCTGCCGCCGGGGCGGACGTGGTCATTAATGGACGCAGCCAATCACGAGTCGACGAGGCAATCAAGAAGCTCGAAGGCGAACTGAAGGAACTTGATCGGGGGGACCACGGTTCGATCCGTGGTGTCGCTGCGGATCTTGCTACGGTCGATGGTTACAAACGTTTTGTTGCCGAGGTGCCTCAGGCTGACATCTTGATCAACAACCTTGGCATCTTCGCACCGAAGCCGTTTTTCGAAATCCCGGATGAGGATTGGGAGCGCTTTTTTCAGACCAATGTGATGAGTGCAATTCGGATGTCGCGTCATTACACGCCGGGGATGGTTGATCGTGGTTGGGGGCGTGTCCAGTTTTTATCGAGCGAGTCGGCCATCGCGATCCCCACGGAGATGATTCATTACGGGATGACCAAAACCGCACTACTTTCGATCTCGCGTGGTCTTGCCGCAACCGTTGCGGCAACGGGAGTCACTGTCAATGCAATTTTGCCTGGGCCGACGGCATCGGAAGGGGTGTCGCAATTTGTCGATGACTTGGCACGTGATGGAAACAAATCACGAGATCAGGTCGAGACCGAGTTCTTTGAGCAAGTCCGCCCGACCTCATTGATCCAGCGTTTTGAAACGGTCGACGAGATCGCGAATATGTGTGTGTTTGTTGCATCGGAGCAGGCTTCCGCGATCACCGGTGCTGCGCTCCGTGTGGACGGTGGCACTGTCAACGCGATCATCTAATGTCGCGAAACAGTCGTCCGATGACCGGTAGCCGACCAGCGTTATTTATTCATCAGAAATTTATTTGTTGACCAATTTTGCTGTATTTCCCGGGATCTCCGCCGTTCGTCCGGTATCTCCGCTGGCGGTCCCGCAGTTGGCATACTTTGTGCTCTGCTTGCCTGCGGGCCTATCCTGAAAGAGTGCCCGCATGAAGTCACTGCATTGACTTCTTTGCAAGCCCCTTCAAACGCTGCCTCGGCGCGAGCGAGAGTTGACGAACATGAACCAAGCCAACGTTGTACAGTCCACTGCGGTCCGAGCGGACACTTTTCTTGACGATGTGCTCGATGGATTGTCACGTCCCAATAAATCGCTACCTAGCAAATATTTGTATGACGAGCGTGGCTCGCATCTGTTTGATCAAATCTGTGAACTAGACGAGTACTATGTGACTCGTACCGAGTTGGCGATTATGCAGCAGCATGCGAAGTCGATTTCACGCCAGATTGATACCGATGTGATGTTGGTGGAATATGGCAGCGGTAGCAGTCTAAAAACGCGAGTGCTGCTGGACGCGCTTGAGCGACCTGCGGCCTATGTGCCGGTTGATATCTCGGAAGAACATTTGCTGAACACCGTCGAGCAGCTGCGATTGGCCTACTCGGACTTGAAGGTCCTGCCCGTCGTTGCCGACTTTACCCAACCGTTTACATTGCCCGATTGTGAGCCGCCGGCGTCGCACGTTGCGTTTTACTTTCCAGGGTCCACGATTGGCAATTTTACGCCACCGCAAGCCGGTAAGTTATTGCAACAAATGGCGTCCATGTTAGGACAACAAGGCGGGTTATTGATTGGTATTGATCTGCAGAAGGATACCGACGTTTTACATGCGGCTTATGATGATCGCGAAGGAGTCACGGCAGCGTTCAGTTTGAATTTGTTGACCCGGATCAATCGCGAACTCGGTGGCGATTTCGATTGCAGTCGCTTCAAGCATCAAGCCATTTATAATTCTCGATATCATCGCATCGAGATCAGCATTGTCAGTCTCGAAGATCAAGTGGTTTCGATTGGCGACCATGCGGTTGAGTTTGCCGCGGGCGAAGCGATTTTGACCGAATACTCGCATAAATACACGGTCGCAGGATTTGCGAAGTTCGCTAGACAGTATGGATTTCATCTGCATAAATCTTGGACCGATCCAAAGAACTATTTCGCAGTCTTGCACCTCGTTATCGAATAAAAACATGAGTAGTACTGCTGCTGCCCTGTCGTCGGGGGAACAACTTCGTGCTTCTTACCTAGCGACGCGAGCTTTTACCGACCAGATTGCTCAGCCGTTGTCGGCGGAAGATTGCACGGTTCAGTCGATGGACGACGCCAGTCCCACGAAGTGGCACCTCGCGCATACCACTTGGTTTTTTGAAACCTTCATCCTGCGGACTCAGCCGGACTATCGCGAGTTTGATCCGGAATTCAATTTCCTGTTCAACTCGTATTACAACTCGATTGGTCGCCAATATCCTCGGTCGCGTCGTGGATTGATCTCGCGCCCGGGGATGCAGCAGGTCGAGGATTATCGCAACCACGTCGATCGTGAGCTAGCGAAACGTCTGGAGTGTGACGAGTTTGCGACTCAGGAAGCCGAGTTATTGCGGATTGGGATCAACCACGAGCAACAACACCAAGAATTGATGTTGACCGACGCCAAGCACATGTTGTCATGTAATCCAATCTGGCCCACCTATCGCGACGATCCGTTTGATGAGGGTGGTGAAGCAAAGCAAGTGGATTGGATCGAGGTGCCTGAGGGATTGCACATGATCGGTCACGAGGGCGATGGGTTTGCTTATGACAACGAATCACCTCGGCATCAGACGCATCTACATGCGACGTCAATTGCGGCAACGCTAGTGACCAATGGCGAGTACCTCGAATTCATCGAAAGCGGCGGCTACCAGCGGCCCGAGTTTTGGTTGTCGATGGGTTGGGCAACTGTCCAACAGAACGATTGGGATGCCCCGCTTTATTGGGTACAGCAAGATGGTCGCTGGCATCAGTTCTCGCTCGCAGGCTTAGTCCCCGTCGAACCTGCTTGGCCCGTCACCCATGTCAGTTATTTCGAAGCCGATGCATTCGCTCGCTGGGCAGGCAAGCGGTTGCCAACCGAGTTTGAGTGGGAAGCCGCGTGTCGAATCGCTTCGCAGTCGCCGAATGTGTCGCTGACGCAAGAGCCGTTTGCGGATGTGCTGATGCAGCAAAACAAGTGCATTCATCCGACACGGTCGCCGGCCGGGTTGATGGGCACTGCGTGGCAATGGACGTGCAGCAGTTATGCAGGCTATCCCGGCTATCGCCCGCCCGCTGGCGCGGTAGGCGAGTACAACGGCAAATTCATGTGCAATCAATATGTGTTGCGTGGCGGCAGTGTCGCCACCTCGAGCAACCATATTCGCGATACGTATCGCAACTTCTTTCCTCCCGAAGCACGTTGGCAATTCACCGGTATCCGGCTCGCGGCTAGTTGATTTAGTGAGCCGCTTGCGCGTAAGCGGCCGGCGTCTACGCATTCCCCGGTGCCTTGCGGCCCGCGGCTCACGCCAACTTCGCGCCGTTATCGATCGATTTGTCGGGGGTCGCCAACACCACAGATCCATCGTCTCGATAGAAACCGGCGATCAAAAATTCCGATAGAAACGGTCCAATCTGTTTGACGGGGAAGTTGACCACGCCGATGACTTGGCGGCCTAGCAATTCCTCTTTGGTGTACAGCGAAGTGATTTGAGCACTCGTGCGTTTGACGCCGATTTCAGGACCAAAGTCGACGGTCACCTTGTAAGCGGGTTTCCTCGCTTCAGGAAAATCCAAGACTGCGACAATCGTTCCCGCCCGCATCTCGACTTGTTCGAAATCGCCCCAGTCGATGGTGTTCTTGAGACTCATTTTGTTTCACCACATTCGTGTCGAAATTGATCTAAAAACGTTCGCATGAACTGCTCGCGTTGACCCGCG
>TARA_R110002073_G_scaffold279535_4_pt1 | contig 17894 bp, 16 predicted proteins | sample TARA_R110002073 | Tara Oceans TARA_R110002073 (sample SAMEA4397174) | marine metagenome | biome: Polar Biome; feature: [DCM] deep chlorophyll maximum layer (ENVO:01000326); material: water (ENVO:00002006), including particulate matter (ENVO:01000060) such as... | depth 40 m
CACCTGCTTTTGCTGTATTTACAATAGCTTGAATGCTTTTTCTTGACATCGGAATTGTTTTTGTAACTTTTTGTACAGAAGTTTCCTTTCCGTTCTCAATTAATATATATCCTGTTGGAAAAATTTCAAGATTCATTTGTCGCAATTTTGAAACTGCCACAACTTGTTTTCCTATTAAATACTCAGGATTTCTTCCAGAAATTAATGATAAGAACAATAATGCATCAGCGTTTTTTGTGATTTGCGAAACATCTCCTGGAAACAATATTACAGGTAAATTTGAAAGGCTTTTAATTTTAGACACTAAACTATTTGTCACATGCTCTTTAACAGTACTACCTCCAACAAAAATATGTGTAATTACAGATTTGTTTACTTTTTCAATAAAACTTGCTGCCATTTCAACGGTCATTTTATCGGGATCTATTAAAACAGCCAATAATTTTTTGTTCTTTGAAATTGAATCGAGTATGTCTTGGTATAAGTTTTTCATTTTATGCAATAACATAAGCACATGTAAACCCTTCAAACTCCAAAAAGGTAGCTCCATAGCGATATTTCTTGCTTTTAAAATCTATCCAAGCAATGGTTTTTGTGTCATAAATCATAAATGGAATGACTAAAAAATGATCTTTAAAGACCATTCCAGGTGTTGCAAACAATTTATACAAAGACTCTTTAATGCACCAAATTATGGTTAACTCATTTATATAAGTCTGGGATGTTTGCTTTAAGTAATTAAACTCATAATCAATAAACTTTGGTGCTATTTTAGCTATTTTATCCCGCTGCATTTCTATATCAATTCCAACCTCAAAATCACTAATAATAACACCTACAAATAAAAAAGAATGTGTGATTGAAATACATTTACCATCTTTTAAATGTGGCTTCCCATAACCATCATAAAACAAATCTTGATCGGTATATCCAGAATCCCTTAATATATGTCTTGCGCATAAAAAACCTCGTTGGTGCCAATCGCTTTTCATACTTAAAACACGCTTTAAACTGTCTGGCTTCAAATTTAAAGGTTCAAACAAATCATCATAAGACTCGGTAATCTTCCAGATTTTAACAGTAGTTTGTGAGTTCGGATTAAAGGTTTTATAAAGAGGCATTTAATTTTCTGAAAGTTATTGGTTATCTTTGCAGCGCCTAAGACACATTTGGCATTATTAACATAGCGAATTTAACTATTTTTAAGTTCCAAACCCAAAGTTGCAGGCATTAAAACACATAGAAAAAATAAACTTATATGAACACAAAAACAATTCCTTACGTAGCTAATAAAGTTAAAAATATCTCGCTTGCAGCTTGGGGAAGAAAAGAAATAAAATTAGCTGAAGCTGAAATGCCAGGATTAATAAGCCTTCGTGAAGAGTACAAAGACTCTCAACCACTTAAAGGCGCTCGTATTGCAGGCTGTTTACACATGACCATACAAACTGCTGTTTTAATTGAAACTTTACAAGCTTTAGGAGCCGAAGTTACATGGAGTTCTTGTAATATTTTCTCAACACAAGATCAAGCTGCTGCTGCAATTGCTGAGGCTGGAACAGCTGTCTATGCATGGAAAGATATGACTGAAGAAGAATTTGATTGGTGTATAGAGCAAACGCTTTTCTTTGGTGAAGATCGTAAACCATTAAATATGATTCTTGATGATGGTGGTGATTTAACTAACATGGTTTTAGATAAATATCCTGAATTAGCTGCTGGAATTAATGGCTTATCCGAAGAAACAACAACTGGAGTTCATAGGTTATACGAACGTGTAAAAAATGGTACTCTACCAATGCCAGCAATTAACGTTAACGACTCGGTTACAAAATCGAAATTCGATAACAAATACGGTTGTAAAGAAAGTGCCGTAGATGCGATTCGTCGTGCAACAGATATTATGTTAGCTGGAAAACGTGTTACAGTTTGTGGCTATGGTGATGTTGGCAAAGGTACTGCTGCTTCTTTTAAAGGTGCAGGAAGTATTGTTACTGTAACAGAGATTGATCCTATTTGTGCATTACAAGCTGCAATGGATGGTTTTGAAGTGAAAAAACTTGAAACTGTAATTGGTAATACAGATATTGTAATTACAACTACTGGAAATAAAGATATTGTTCAAGCTCGTCATTTTGAAGCTTTAAAAGATAAAGCCATAGTTTGTAATATTGGGCACTTTGACAATGAAATTGATATGGCTTGGTTAAATGATAATCATGGACATACTAAAGACACTATAAAGCCTCAAGTAGATAAATATAATGTAAATGGAAATGACATCATTATTCTTGCTGAAGGTCGTTTAGTAAACTTAGGTTGCGCAACGGGTCATCCAAGTTTTGTAATGAGTAACTCGTTCACCAACCAAACCTTAGCACAAATTGAATTATGGACAAACAAAGATGCTTATAAAAATGAAGTGTATATGCTACCTAAAGCCCTTGATGAAAAAGTTGCTAAACTACATTTAGCTAAAATTGGCGTTGAACTTACTGAGTTACGTGAAGATCAAGCAAATTATATTGGTGTGCAAGTTGAAGGCCCTTTTAAGCCAGAGCATTACAGATATTAAACTCCTTTGAAAAAAGGAATTTCAAATTCCAAAAACTAAATTCCAAATCCCAAGCAATCATGTTTGGGATTTTTTATTAGCTTAGAGCATGCTAAAAAAACATCCCGAAATTCTCATTCCATTAGTTAAAGAATTAGAAAGCTATATAGTTTTAAAAGACAAAAGAAACGATGCCGTTTCAAAATCTGATATTGCTTGGCAAATAGACCATTCTTTAAAAGTTATAAATTTGGTTTCTAAAAGCTTTATAAATTCCGATCCGGAATTATACAAAAGTAATTTCAACAAATGGCGTTTACTATTGTTTACATTAGGTTACATCCCAAGAGGGAAGGCAAAAGCACCTAAAATTGTTAAACCACCTGAAATAATTTTAATTGAAGATTTAAATTCACAATTTCAATTAGCTTATAAAAATATAGAGAGCCTTAAATTTGCTAACAACAATGCTCATTTCACACATTTTGTGTTTGGCGTTCTAAACAAAAAACGGACTCTCCGGTTTTTACAATTACACACGACTCACCATTTAAAAATAATAAGAGCTATTTTAAAATAAAAAACCCTCTCTATTTCTAGAAAGGGTTCTAATATTATTTAAAGAAAACTATATTTTAAGCCTCAAAAGGCTCAATAGAAACATACGATTTGTTATCTTTTTTCTTTGTGAATTTTACAAGTCCATCAACTTTAGCATGTAAAGTATGATCTTTTCCTTGATATACATTATCACCTGGATAATGCGTGTTACCTCTTTGTCTAATGATAATGTTTCCAGCTATTGCAGCTTGACCACCAAATATCTTTACGCCTAAGCGTTTCGATTCTGATTCTCTACCATTCTTCGAACTTCCGACTCCTTTTTTATGTGCCATTTTATTTCGATTTTATTTTTTAAAAATTAACTTAACGCAGCAATTAAATCGGCTTTCTTCATCCCAGAAATACCTGTAATGCCTTTTGCTTTAGCCATCTCTTTCAATTCAGCAACAGTCATTTTACTTAAATCTTGAGTAGCTTCTTTTTTTACAGTTGATTTTGCCTCTGCTTTTGGTGCAGCAGCTTTTGCTTTTGGTTCGGCTTTTTTAGTTTCATTCTTTGGAGCAGTTTTTTCAGCTTTAGCTGGTTTTGCTCCTGAAGCAACAATGCCTTCAATTTGAATTTCGGTTAAAGATTGTCTGTGTCCGTTTTTTACACGGTAACCTTTACGTCTTTTCTTCTTGAAAACTATTACTTTATCACCTTTAAGGTGCTTTAAGACTTTTGCACTTACTTGTGCTCCGCCTATAGCTGGGGCGCCTACAGTAACTTTGTCACCATCACTTAACAAAAGTACGTTATCGAAAGAAACTTTCTTACCTTCTTCAGTTTGTAAACGGTTTACAAAGACTTTTTGGTCTTTTTCAACTTTAAATTGATGCCCTGCTATCTCTACAATTGCGTACATAGCGTAACGTTTAAATATTTATTAATTAAAATTTTTACTCAAAAATGAGTGCAAATATAATGCTATTTCCTTAATCTACAAACGTTTTAAAGCATTTAATGCGCCAAAGATTTAACCTTTAATTTCGCTTATTCGCCAGATAAATCCCTAATAAAATTAAAATAGTTGCTAAGCCTTGTAAAACACTAAAGTTTTCGCCATCTAAAATTCCCCACATTAAAGCAACCAAAGGCATTGAATAGGTTACTGATGATGCAAAAACTGGCGTTGCCATTTGTACTAATTTGTTAAATAATACTTTGGCAAGAGCTGTTCCAAAAGCCGAAAGAATGACTATGTAAAACATAGACATTGCAAATTCATGATTACTAAAATCTGCTTTTTTAAAAAAATTTGTAGCTAATAAAACGATAATTGCTGGAATAACTATTGCAGCAAAATTCCCAACAGCAATCGTAATTGCCTTTACATCTTGCAAGTGTTTCTTAATAATGTTGACATTAATGCCGTACATTACTGAAGAAATTACTACTAGTCCAGCGTATAAATAATTCTGGTCTGGGTTTAAATCTGCTCCTTTTACAATCAACAAAGCTGTGCCAATAAAACCTATAATTACACCTAATATTTGTCTTTTTGAAGATCCTATTTTAAAAATGGCAAAGCCAAGCAAAATAGTGTTTAATGGCGTTAACGAATTTAAAATCGATGCCACAGCACTATCAATTTCGGTTTCGGCATAAGCAAATAAAAACACAGGGAAAAATGTGCCTAAAAACCCAGAAATAATTAGCCATTTCCATTGAGTTTTAGTAATATCCTTAATAGTGTAAAAACCAAAAATAAATATGAAACATCCAGAGATAATTATTCTTAACGCTCCTAATTGCAAAGGCGTTAGGCCAATTAAACTTTTTTTAATGAGTATAAAAGAGCTTCCCCAAATTAGAGATAAAATTATAAGGTAAATCCACTTTTTATTTCCTGAATGCATTAATTATAAAATACCATTTAAGTGCAAATAACAGCTATTGTTAGTAAATTAGCTGGTGTATTAATATTAAAAATCTATGAAGGCAGTGAAAAAACATATTTTAGGAATAGCTATGGTAATTACCCTGTTATTTTCATGCAAAAAAGAAACAAACCCTGAGGTTAAAACAGTAGATTCTAATATTGTTAAAACGGAAAAAATATTAAATATTAATGCAAATTTTATAAAATCGGAATTCACTATTGATGGGATGACTTGTGAAATTGGTTGTGCTAAACTAATCGAGAAAAACATTAATAAAATGAACGGTGTAAAATTAGCTAAAGTAGATTTTAACAACAAATTAGCAATGGTTGAATATGATGAAACTATGGTAAATCATGGTTTATTAGCAAATGTTGTTACTAAAACTGCTAATGTTTACAAAGTAAGCGAAATGAAAATTGTTAAGAAATTCTCTGATACGAAAAAAGAAAAAAATGAATGAGGTCAAATTTTTGCGATGGCTTTATGGGCAAAAATTAAAATAGCTTTTGCTACTTATTCATTAAATCCTCAATTTCATCGGCATCAATTGGAATATTTTTCATAAGATTAAATGGTGCACCTTTTTCTTGAATTATAACATCATCTTCCAATCTAATTCCCATACTTTCTTCTTGAATATAAATTCCAGGCTCAACGGTAAATACCATATTAGCTTTCATTGGAGTTTTTAATTCTCCATAATCGTGCGTGTCCAGTCCTATATGGTGTGATGTTCCATGCATAAAATATTTTTTGTATGCTGGCCATTTGGCATCTTCATTTTGTACATCTGCTTTATCCAATAAGCCTAAGCCTAATAACTCAGATGTCATTATTTTTCCAACCTCAACATGGTATTCTGCCCAAATAGTTCCCGGAACAAGCATTTTGGTCGCTTCATCTTTTACTCTATGCACTGCATTATACACCGCTCTTTGCCTGTCAGTAAATCGACCGTTTACAGGAATTGTTCGTGTCATATCACTTGAATAGTTGGCATACTCTGCGCCTACATCCATTAGTAACATATCGCCATCTTTACATGCTTGATTGTTCTCAATATAATGTAATACACATGCATTAAAGCCTGAACCAATTATTGGTGTGTAAGCAAAGCCTTTGGATCTATTTCGCAAAAATTCGTGCATAAATTCAGCTTCTATTTCATATTCCATAATACTTGGTTTTACAAAGCCAAGAATACGCCTAAACCCTTTTTCGGTAATATTACAAGCGGTTTGTAAAAGTTCTATTTCTTCTGGTTCTTTTATGCCACGAATATGTTGCATAATAGGGAAGCTTTTTGCCCAATTATGGGCTGGAAATTTATCTTTCACACTTTTAATAAATCGTGTTTCGCGAGATTCCAACTCCACTGCTTGACGATAATGCTCGTTGGTATTAAAATAAATAGTCTCTGCTTCGGTCATTAAATCAAAAAACACCTTGTCAAAATCACTTAACCAAAATACTGTTTTAATTCCTGATGCTTTTGTTGCTTGTTCCTTGGTAAGTTTAGCACCTTCCCAAATGGCTATATGGTCATTTGTTTCTTTTACAAACAAAACTTCTCTGCAACTAGAATCCAAGGCATCTGGAAACAGCAATAAAATGCTTTCTTCTTGGTCAACACCACTTAAGTAAAAAATATCACTGTGCTGTTCAAAAGGCATTGTACTATCTGCTCCGGTTGTAAAAATATCATTAGAGTTAAATACTGCAATAGATTTTGATTTCAATTGAGCTACAAATTTCGTTCTGTTTTTTATAAAAAGTTGATTGGGTATTGGGTTATATTTCATGAGTTTTTAATTTATTGTTTTCAATGGTCACATGTAACTCGTTTGTAGTCATTCTATTACTGACTAGAATTTTTATTATAGATGGTTTATGAGTTATATTTTAATACAGAAAACAAATGTAAACATTAGCTTAAAGAAGAAAAAACTTCTTATTTTAATAGTTTCTGAAATTCAGGGTATAACTTTTTAAGTTCGGTTTCCTTTATTGAAATCATATTTACGTCCAAAGTAATTTTTGAAAGAGGTTCATCAATCGAATCTCTTTCCACTTTAACAATAGCATCAATCACATTCATTCCTTTAATCACTTTCCCAAAAACCGTATAATCGCCATCCAAACGATGTAAACCATCTTTATTTTGAACGATATAAAACTGGCATCTAGCAGATAATTTTTTGGCATTCCCATCGCGTCCAGCTCCTAAAGCACCATAGGTATGGGTTAACGAATCAACAAATTCTGGTTCTAATAAATACTCTGGATCGTTAAAGCCTTCAGGAGTGTCTGGACAGCCTCCTTGTGCTACAAAATTTGGAATCACTCTATTAAAAGATAGTGAATCCCAATACCCACTGTTTGCCAACTCTATAAAGCTTTTTTTATGGTTTGGTGTTTCGTTGTACAGCCAAAGCAGTATCTCGCCTTTTGGTGTTTTTATTTGACCTATGTCGTATGTTTTTTCAGAAGCACATGAAATGGCAAAGAGGATAATAAAAAGAATTGCTGGTTTTTTCATTTTGGTTCGTTTGAGTTTAAAATTAGTAAATAAATACTGCTTAATGTTAAAAATACTTTTTTTCGTAAACAGTATTTGACCGTTTATGAAGTTTTAAGTAATTTCATAACTTCTTTAAACAACCAACCAAAATGAAAAATATTAAGATAGCTCTACTCCTAAACCTTTTTGTTCTTTTTAATGTAATTGCTCAGGAATCCATTGTAAAAAATGTCCCTTTTACAAATATTGGCCCAACTATAATGAGCGGTCGTGTGGTGGACTTCGCTGTTAATCCAAATAACCCAACCGAATTTTATGTAGCTTATGCCTCTGGAGGTTTGTGGTACACAAACAATAATGGAACCTCTTTTACTTCAGTTACCGAAAATGCTCCTACACAAAACATGGGAGATATTGCTGTTGACTGGATTAATGGCGCTATTTGGATTGGAACTGGAGAAAGCAATTCATCACGTTCATCATATTCTGGAATTGGTATTTTAAAAAGTACCGATAAAGGTAAAACATGGACAAATGTTGGCTTACCAAATTCGCAACATATAGGTAGAATAGTTATCAACCCAAACAATCCTGATGATGTCACTGTGGCTGTTGTAGGTAATTTGTACACCTCTAGCTCTAATAGAGGCATTTACAAAACTACTGATGGTGGGAAAACTTGGAAAAATGTATTATACATAAACGATGGTACTGGAGCTATTGACATAAGTGTATCACCAACAAACCCTAATGTGATGTTTGCTGCCATGTGGGAACGCGAAAGGAAAGCATGGAATTTTGATGGTGATGGCGAAAATTCAGGAATCTATAAAAGTACCGATGGTGGACTTACATGGACAAACATGACTCCTAAAGGTAGTGGTTTCCCAACAGGTACTGGTGTTGGTCGTATTGGTGTTTCTGTTTTTAACGACAACATTATTTATGCGCTTTTGGATAATCAATTTAGACGTCCTGCAGAAAAAGCCAGAACCACTCAAGGATTACAAAAAGATGATTTTAAAACCATGAGTAGTGATGCATTTTTAAAATTGGAAGATAAAAGTTTAAATAATTATTTACGCAACAACAGGTTTCCTAGTAAATATGATGCGAAAAATGTAAAAGCATCAGTAAGAAACGGAAAAGTAAAACCAAGTGATTTAGCGTTATACTTAGAAAATGCTAATTCAGCATTGTTTAATTCACCAGTAATTGGTGCCGAAGTGTATAAATCTACAGATGGTGGAAAAACCTGGAAAAAAACACACGAAGGTTATTTAGATGGTGTGTATAGTTCTTATGGGTATTATTTTGGAGTTATAGCTGTAAACCCCTCAAACCAAAGCAAGATATATATTTTAGGTGTGCCTTTATTAAAATCGGACGATGGCGGAAAAACATTTGCTTCAATTGGCAAAGAAAACGTACACAGCGACCATCAAGCTATTTGGGTAAACCCTAACAAGGAAGGACACTTAATCAATGGTAACGATGGTGGCGTAAATATTACCTATGATGATGGCGATAACTGGACAAAAAACAACTCTCCAGCAGTTGGTCAATTCTATTATATAAATGTAGATAATCAAAAACCATATAACGTATATGGTGGCTTGCAGGATAATGGTGTATGGTTTGGTCCTAGCACATATAGCGCTTCAAAACGTTGGGAAAGCAATGGCAACTATCCATATAAAGGCATTGGTGGAGGTGATGGTATGCAAGTGCAAATAGACAGCAGAAATAACAATATTGTGTATTCTGGTTCTCAATTTGGATTTTACTCACGTCAAAATTTAGAAACTGGTGAACGCATAAGCATCAATCCTAAGCATGAACTAGGGGATTCTCCATATCGTTACAATTGGCAAACTCCAATTTTATTATCTCCTCACAATCAAGATATTTTGTACATGGGTTCAAATAAATTATTGCGCTCTTTGGATAAAGGCGAAACATTTGAGGTCATTTCTAGCGATTTGACCACAGGCGGAAAAAAAGGAAATGTCCCTTACGGAACACTAACAACCATTTCCGAAAGCCCTTTTAAATTTGGTATGATTTACACAGGAAGCGACGATGGTTATATTAACCTAACCACTAATGGAGGAGGCAATTGGACAAGAATATCCAATAATTTACCTCAAGGCCTTTGGGTATCTAGGGTAATTGCATCGCAACACCAGCAAGAACGAGTCTATGCAACACTTAACGGTTATAGAAATGATGATTTTAAAGTATATGTTTTTGTAAGCGAAGATTTAGGAAAAACATGGACATCTATTACCAACGGAATTTTAGATGCACCTGTAAACGTTATAAAAGAAGATACTAAAGACGAAAACATTTTATACCTAGGAACAGATAATGGTGTATATGTGTCATTTAACAAAGGGAATAATTGGCATGCTTTTTCAAATGGTTTAACCAAAGTTGCAGTACATGATTTAGTAGTACATCCTGAAGCAAATGACCTAGTGGTCGGCACACATGGACGTTCTATTTATAAAGCAGATATTTCTGCTTTGCAAAAATACAGCACGATAGGTACAAAAGCTATAACCGTTTTTGAAACAGCTCCTGTACAATCTTCTAGGCGCTGGGGAAATTCATTTAGACAATTTTCACAAACGTTTGAGCCATCTACAACAATAACATTTTACTCTAGCGCAAAAGCAACCCAAGGTATCAATATATTATCTAAAGGAGGTGCGTTGCTCAACGCCATAAAAGTCAATACTGATATTGGCTTTAATTATGCAGATTATGATTTAACCATAACCAGTGGTGGAAGAAAAGATTTAATGAAAGAAAACAGCAAACTCAATATAAACAAAGCTCAAAATGGTAAATATTATTTACCTAAAGGCATCTATACTATAGAAATTGGAAGCCAAAAAACAACTTTAGAGATTAAATAGCTTACCTGTGGATAACAAAAAGAGTAGGATTTTTAAACCAATTTTGATGTCTAACTCTTTTTGTTTAATTCTATTTATTAGTTTCTCTCTATCTTTTTTTAACAGTGATTGACACTTCTTTGGCACTTTTTTAACAGTTCCTTCCTAAAATCAGTTTAGTTTTACCATAGAAACAAATCATTTTAAAATAAAACTGGATAAGTCAAAGTCTATTTTGGAATAATCTTTGTGTCATAGAGCAAACTAACCAAAACATCAATCAATGTCAAAATCATTTTTAGTACTTATTTTAATGTGCTTAACTTTCTTTAACCAATCACATTCACAAGAAGTAACAACCGAAGAGCTAAAAATATACCTTGATTGCAGATTTTGTGATAATACATTTTTAAAACAAAACTTGGGGAATGTACAATTTGTTCGTGACCAAGCTCAAGGTGATGTTCATTTGTTTTTCCTTGCACAAGGTACTGGAAGTGGAGGTAGGCGTTACGATGTTGATTTTATTGGTAAAAATAGCTTTGAATCTATTAATTATAAATTGTCATTTTCAACCGATTCAAATATGACTCGCGATGATGTTAGGAAACGTATTCTTGAATATATTAAATTAGGTTTAGTACGTTTCTGGATAGAAAAAGGAACTTTAGAAGGTATTTCAGTCTCTGCTCCAACGCCTAAAACCGAAGATGAGCTTAAAAAAACTGTAGTAAAAGACCCTTGGAATTATTGGTTTTTTAGAGTTGGTGCTGGTGGGTGGTTTAACGGTCAAGAAACTCAAAAATCCAGTAGTATGAATTTTAACATGTCGGCAAGACGTATTACCGAAAAAAATAAATTTTTTATGCGTGTTGGATTTAACGAACGGAAACAAACATATAAATATGAAGGTGATGATAAAATATATATAAACAGTAATAAATCTATAAATATTAATGATGTATTAAGCATCAACGACCATTGGTCCTACGGTTTTTTTGGAGGCTTAGGGACTTCTACATATAGTAATTACTCACTGTATTGGAACTTTAAACCTGCCCTAGAATATAACTTTTTTGAATACGACGATTCTGCAAAGAAGCAATTAATACTTAGCTATAGCAACGGCATTAGATATAACGATTACATAGAACGATCGGTATATGCTAAAGACAGTGAGTACCTCTGGGAACATTCTATTTTGCTTGGAGGCAGTATAAGGCAAGAATGGGGCGATGTAAATGGCGAAGTGTCTTTCGATCAATATTTGCATGATACAAGCCTTAATGCTTTAAACTTTAATTTTAGAACAAATGTGAGGCTTTTTGAAGGTTTTTATTTTAACATTGGAGGCAGCTACAGCATTACAAGAAACCAAATTAATATACCTGTTGGGGATATATCGTTAGAGGATTTATTACTAGAACAACAACAGCTGGAATCTGGCTATAATTATTCTTTTAATGTTGGCTTTAATTACTCTTTTGGATCTATTTACAACTCTATTGTAAATCCAAGGTTTAATTTCTAAATTAAAACCATTCTAAATAGCAAAAACAACACACCTGTTTTTTGCTAGAAACTCCACCCTGAAGTATTTTTGTTACAACTTATAAATCAAAATACATTATGAGTGGATTTTTTAAATCTTCGATTGGAAGAAAGGTAGCCATGGCACTTTCTGCTTTCTTCCTAATGTTTTTCTTAATTATACATTTGGCTGTTAATATTACTTCCTTATTTAGTGTAGAACTTTTTAATCAACTATCCCACTTTATGGGAACCAATCCTTTAGTGCAACTGGCATTACAACCTGTTTTAATTTTTGGTGTGATATTTCATTTTGTAATGGGCTTTATTTTAGAGTTAAAAAACCGAAAGGCCATAGGTGTTGCTTATGCTAAAAACAATGGTGCCGCCAATTCCACTTGGATGAGTAGAAATATGATTTACAGCGGACTTGTTATTTTAGCTTTTTTGGTATTGCACTTTATAGATTTTTGGTTTCCAGAAATGAAACTAAAATATATTGAAGGAGACATGACAGGAATGATTGCTGGCACACAAGAATTTAGATATTTTGATGAGTTACAGCACAAGTTTCTTGAACCTTGGAGAGTAGGAGCTTATGTAATAGCATTTGTATTTCTGGCATTGCACTTATTGCATGGGTTTACTTCGGCATTTCAATCAATGGGTTCTACCGCAGGGCGTAAAAAAGCATTACAAACCTTTGGTAAAATATATGCTTATGTAATACCATTAGGATTTATAATAATTGCTGTTTGGCATCATTTTAATCACCTGTAATATTTTAAACTATGAGTGTTTTAAATTCAAAAGTACCTAAGGGTCCAATTAAAGACAAATGGACAACTTATAAAGATAAAATCGATTTAGTAAACCCTGCCAACAAACGTCATATAGACATTATTGTGGTTGGCACAGGTTTAGCTGGAGGTTCTGCTGCTGCAACCTTAGCAGAATTAGGATATAACGTAAAAGCATTTTGCTATCAAGACTCTCCAAGACGCGCACACTCAATTGCTGCGCAAGGAGGTATAAATGCTGCCAAAAACTACCAAGGTGATGGCGATTCAACCTATAGATTGTTTTACGATACAGTAAAAGGTGGCGATTACCGTTCACGTGAAGCTAATGTGTATCGTTTGGCAGAAGTGTCTGGAAATATTATAGACCAATGTGTGGCACAAGGCGTACCTTTTGCTCGTGATTATGGTGGATTACTTGACAACCGTTCGTTTGGCGGTGTATTGGTTTCAAGAACTTTTTACGCCAAAGGACAAACAGGGCAACAATTATTGCTTGGTGCATACTCGGCAATGAATAGACAAATTGCTCGTGGAAAAATTCAAATGTACAACCGTCACGAAATGTTAGACGTTGTAAAAGTTGATGGAAAAGCAAGAGGAATTATAGCACGCGATTTGATTACTGGAAAAATTGAACGCCATTCAGCTCACGCAGTTGTAATTGCTTCTGGAGGTTATGGAAATGTGTATTTCCTATCAACCAATGCAATGGGAAGTAATGCTACTGCTGCATGGAAAATTCATAAAAAAGGAGCGTTTTTTGCAAATCCTTGCTATACACAAATTCACCCAACATGTATTCCGCGTTCTGGAGATTATCAGTCTAAATTAACATTGATGTCTGAATCACTTCGTAACGATGGACGTATTTGGGTGCCAAAAAACATGGACGATGTATTGGCAATTCGAGAAGGTCGTAAAAAACCTACCGAATTATCGGAAGATGAAAGAGACTATTATTTAGAGCGTCGTTATCCAGCCTTTGGCAACTTAGTGCCTCGTGATGTGGCCTCAAGAGCTGCTAAAGAGCGCTGTGATGCTGGCTATGGCGTAAACGCAACAGGTGAAGCTGTATATTTAGATTTTGCATCGGCTATAGAGCGTTATGGGAAAGAACAAGCTAAAATTCATGGGATTTCAAATCCTTCCGAAGAAAAAATATATAAACTAGGTCAAGCTATAGTTGAAGCTAAATACGGCAATTTATTCCAAATGTATGAGAAAATTGTTGATGAGAACCCATACAAAACACCAATGATGATTTATCCAGCAACCCATTACACCATGGGAGGTGTTTGGGTAGATTATAACTTAATGACAACCGTTGATGGTTTGTATTGTATTGGAGAAGCTAACTTCTCAGATCATGGTGCAAACCGTTTAGGAGCGTCGGCTTTAATGCAAGGCTTAGCAGATGGTTACTTTGTGTTACCTTATACTATAGGAGATTATTTAGCCGATGATATTAGAACTGGGGAAATTTCTACCGATACAAAAGAATTTGAATACGCTGAAAAAGAAGTAACCGATAGAATTAACTTCTTTATGAACAACAACGGAACAAAATCGGTTGATCACTTTCACAAAAGGCTTGGAAAAGTAATGTGGGACAAAGTAGGGATGGCACGTAATGAAAAAGGTTTAAAAGAAGCCATGGCCGAGATTAAGCAAATTCGAGAAGAATTCTGGAAAGACGTAAAAGTCCCAGGCGATGCTAACGAGATGAACCCTGAATTAGAAAAAGCTGGTCGTGTTGCAGATTTCCTTGAACTTGGAGAGTTATTTGCTAAAGATGCTCTAATGCGTGAAGAATCTTGCGGTGGACACTTTAGGGAAGAATCTGTAGAACTTGATGGCGAACAAAAAGGCGAAGCGAAACGTAACGATAAAGATTACGCTTTTGTGGCTGCTTGGGAATACAAAGGAGAACCAGCAGATGCGGTTTTACATAAAGAAGAGTTAGAATTTAAAGATATTGAATTGAAGCAACGTAGTTATAAGTAATTTAGGCAATAGGCAAAAATCCAATGAGTAAAATAAGCACATATAAGGATTTATTGATTTGGCAAAAGGGGGTACAAATTGTCAAAGAGATTTATATAATATGCAAAGATTTTCCTAAAGATGAATTGTTTGGGTTGCAAAGTCAAATTAAACGATCTTCAATATCAATACCTTCAAATATAGCAGAAGGTTGGGGAAGAAATTACACAAAAAATTATCTTCAATTTTTAAAATACTCAAGAGGCTCTTTGTTAGAATTAGAAACTCAAATAATAATAGCTAAAGAATTAAACTTTATTTCAACAGAAAAATTTAATATAATTCAAGATTTAATAACCGAAGAAAGTAAAATGTTAAACGCCTTTATTAAATCAATAGACAAATAAACTTTTGCCTGTTGGCTTTTGGCTAATAATAAAAGAATGAATCTAACACTTAAAATTTGGAGACAAAAAGACTCAAATGCAAAGGGTCAAATGGTCGATTATAAAGTTACTGATATTTCGGAGCACATGTCTTTTCTAGAAATGATGGATGTTTTGAATGAGCAATTGGTAAATTCTGGTGACGAGCCAGTAGCCTTCGATCATGATTGCCGTGAAGGTATATGTGGCATGTGCTCAATGTACATTAATGGAGAAGCTCATGGTCCAGATCGAGGTATTACCACCTGCCAATTACACATGCGTATGTTTAAAGATGGAGATACCATTACTATAGAACCATTTAGGGCAAAAGCATTTCCGGTTATAAAAGATTTGGTTGTAGATAGAATGGCTTTTGAGCGTATTCAACAAGCTGGTGGTTATATATCGGTAAATACTTCTGGAAATACGCAAGACGCTAATGGAATTCCAATTTCAAAGCATGCAGCCGATGAAGCTATGGATGCAGCCACTTGTATTGGTTGTGGTGCTTGTGTGGCTACTTGTAAAAACTCATCGGCAATGTTGTTTGTTGGCGCTAAAGTATCTCAATACGCTTTATTGCCACAAGGGCAAATTGAAGCTGTAGACCGTGTTAAAAACATGGTTGCTCAAATGGATGCCGAAGGTTTTGGTAACTGTACCAATACTGGAGCTTGCGAAATAGAATGTCCTAAAGGCATTTCATTAGAAAACATTGCACGCATGAATAGAGAGCTAATGAAAGCCCATTTAAAATAGGTTAAAACAATTTTATATAATTAACATAGAGGTTGTCTAAAAAGTAATAAAGAACTCTAATTTGTAATTTTGAGTACAGTCGAAGAATCTTAAATTTAAGTAAATTAGATATTTCGATTGCGCTTAATATAACATTGAAAATTACTTTTTAAACAGCCTTTTTTTATTAGCTTTGGTTTCCAAAAAACCGAATGAGATTAAAACTTTATTGCCTTGTATTAATTACTTTACTCGCTTTTTCTTGCAAAGGTCAACCTAACCAAACAACAAAAGAAACTGAAACACTAGAGAAAACAGTTCAATTATTTGACTCGAATGCACTTTTAGAACGTGTTAGGTTTCTGTCCTTAGACTCATTAGAAGGAAGAAAAACTGGTTCAAAAGGAGGGTTAATAGCAAGAGAATATTTAATAAGCCAGTTCAAAAAACATGGTATAGCTCCTTTATTGGATAATTATGAACAACCTTTTAGTTTTGAAGGTCATCGAGATAAAAAAGCCTATAAAGGCGCCAATGTTTTGGGTATCATTAAAGGCTCTGAACACACTAAAAAATGCATTGTAATTTCAGCACATTACGATCATGTTGGTGTTAACAATGGTAAAGTTTTTAATGGTGCTGACGATGATGCTTCAGGTACTAGCGCACTATTTGCTTTGGCTGAATATTTTAAAAACAAACCTCCAAAACACTCTATTGTAATCGCAGCATTTGATGCCGAAGAAATAGGTTTACAAGGAGCTTCTCACTTTTTAACAGCCAATACCTTACCAAAAGATCAAATTGTTATGAACATTAATTTGGATATGATTAGCCGTAACGATGATAATGAATTGTATGTGGTTGGAACCAATCTTTACAAACAACTGCAACCAGCAATTGATAACTTAAAATTACCGGAAAATTTCAAACTATTAACTGGCCATGATGGATTAGATGGCAAACAAAACTGGACGTTCTCATCTGATCATGGACCATTTCACAAACAAAAAATCCCGTTTTTATATTTTGGTGTAGAAGACCATAAAGATTACCACAAACCAACCGACGATTTTGAAAATATTCAACCAAAATTTTTTGTGAAAGCTGTAACTGCTATTATAACTGTGCTTGAGAAGGTAGATGAGATGAGTTTTTAGTAAAAATGAAGATTGTTTAATCTAAAGTCACAAACTATATAAAAATTATGTAATTTTCGGTTAATAATTTTTTGTATGAACCACCAATCGAAACTTCCAAATTTAGAAACCACGATTTTTTCGGTTATGAGTGCATTGGCACATAAACACAAGGCTATAAATTTATCGCAAGGTTTTCCAGATTTTAAAGGCGACCAAAAATTAATAGACCTAGTTTCTGCTAATATGAGTGCAGGTTATAATTATTATGCACCAATGCCTGGAGTTTTTAAGTTACGCGAAGCCATAGCCAAAAAATACGATGCCCTTTACAGTTCTAGCTATCATCCAGAAAATGAAATTACGGTTACAGCAGGTGCAACACAAGCAATTTACACTGCAATTACTGCATTTATAAGACCTGGAGACGAAGTAATTGTATTTCGCCCTGCTTATGATTGTTATATTCCTTCTATTGAATTAAACGGTGGAAAAGCCATTTCAATACAACTACATAAACCAATGTATAAGATTGATTGGAATGAGGTAGCTTCAGCTATTAATAATAATACCAAAATGATTATTATCAACACACCTCACAACCCAAGTGGTACTGTGTTTTCAGAAGATGATATGCTTCAATTGCAAAAGCTAACTAATAACACTAACATCATCGTTTTAAGCGACGAGGTCTATGAGCATATTATTTTTGATAGTGAGAAACACCAAAGCGTTTGTTTATTTGCCAGTTTAAAATCACGTAGTTTTATTACGGCATCTTTTGGAAAAACGTTTCATAATACGGG
>TARA_R110002073_G_scaffold277643_5_pt1 | contig 17893 bp, 29 predicted proteins | sample TARA_R110002073 | Tara Oceans TARA_R110002073 (sample SAMEA4397174) | marine metagenome | biome: Polar Biome; feature: [DCM] deep chlorophyll maximum layer (ENVO:01000326); material: water (ENVO:00002006), including particulate matter (ENVO:01000060) such as... | depth 40 m
CAATCAATGAATCAAAGACCTAATTTGTCTCCTCAGCAAATGCAAGCTATGCAAATGCAAGGACAACAAATGCAAGAGCAACAAATAATGGAGATGATGCAACAAATAAAAATGCAAAATGATTCTTTGGTAGAGCAAAATGAATTACTTAAAATACAAATTGACAAAAACGATCTTATAAATAGTGCAAGAACTACTAAACAAACACCAGGTGCTTCCTCTTCACCTAAAAGAAAAGGGGGATCAAATAAAAAAATATATCCAGCTAATGGATTTGCAGGAAATTCAATGAGAATGGGTGGTAGTTGTTTACCAGGAGGAGCATATTCAAAGAAAAAACGTAGATAAAATAAATAAAAATAATTAAAATTAGAAAAAATGGCAACAGTAAATGCAACATTAACAATAAATTCTAGTGATCTTACTTCAGATGCTATATCACTATCAGTTTTAAATACTCTAACATCTGCAACACAAGGTGGTGTTTCAAGAGTAAAATTAGCAACAACAGCAATTGCAGGTGCAACAGTACTTGCACCAGCAGCAAAATTCACAGAAGGAGCAAGAATATGGCTTTATAATCCTTCTACAACTACAGATGGTACAGAAAGAATATATGTTTCATTAGATGAAGCAACTAGTACTGTTGTATTAAAAGGAGGAGATTGGGCAGTAATTCCATGGAGTGGATCAACAAGAACTACAGATAAGAATCTTGAAGCTTATGGGCAAACAGCAGATGCAATTGTAGAATTTGGTGTATTTCAATAAGTAATTAATATATAAAAAAGAAAAAATGGCAACTATAAATTTAACATCAACTATTAATTCTACTGGTCTTACTAGTGATTCAATAGCATTAAATATTTTAAAACAAGCAACTGTTACTACAGGTGGTATTTCTAGAATGAGTACTACAGCAGTAGTAGGTAGTAAAACAATTTTATTAGCTGGAGCAGATTATCCTAATCCTACAGCAACAAGTAGTGTTTATGCATATATTAAAAATGCAGGCACAACTACAATAAGATTATCTGTATTAAACAATACAGCTTCTAATGCTGAAGATGAAATGTCTCTTGCACCAGGTGTATGGACTTTATTTCCTTGGGATTCAGTTGCAAACATTACAGTTTATCAAACTGCAGCTGGTACAGCTTTAATTGAGCATGGAGTATTTGCATAACGAAAGATTCTTACTTTAAATTAGGCATTAACTATGTTATATTTTAACATAATTTTTTGTATATTATAGTATAAACATAATACAAAACAAAATGATAAATTGGATAAACTCTTGGAGAAGTGGTAACAAAAAACAAAAATTTGAAATTTCTATTAGATTAGGTAAATTAACTTTAATTGAAGCAAAAGCATGTTTATTATGTGAAGACAATTGCAAAGCTAAAAGATTTAGGTTTATAATTTTTAATTTTGGATTTGAAATATAATGGCAAATAAAAATCTTGATATAAAAAGTGTATTGACTGCTATAGATCCTATTAATGGAATTTTAACTTTAGCTGATACTGAAAATCAAACTGTTATATATAATGATCAAGCAGTTTCAAGTGCAAGTAGAAGTGTCTCTACAGGTACTGCGGCACAGTTAATTGCAAATACAATAGCTAAAGTTACTTATGTTTGGATTAAAAACACAGATATTACAAATTATGTTTTATTAAAAAATGATGCGGGTAATATTTGGGGACGTTTACTACCTGGAGAGTTTAATATATTTTCTGTTGCTCCAAGTGTAGGACTTGAAGTTCAAGCTAATACAGCAGCAGTAATAGTAGAATATGCTTTATTTCAAGCACCTTAATAATAACTGACAAAAAAAAGATATGGATTTTAATAAAATTGAAGGACTTAAAAATGTAACAGTAACTAATAACAGAGCTGAAATGACATTCTGTGCAAATTGTAAATCTTGCCCAGCCATTGATATTTCTGCTGACTCAGATAAAGTAATTGTAGGTGGTGATGACGAAGGATACACTGAATTCACTAAAGATCAATTTGCTTTATTCATGGATGTTGTTAAAAAAGGAACATTTGATAAATATTTGTAATGGCAAAAGATTGGATTAAAGGTGCAATAAAAAAACCAGGATCTCTTACTGCTGCTGCTAAAGCTTCAGGTAAGAGTATATCTGAGTATTGCCAAAGTCCACCGTCAACACTAGCTAAACAAAGATGTAATTTAGCTAAAACATTAAAAAGTTTTAAGTATGGAGGACAAACACAAGGCCTACAAGGTTGCGGTTGTCCTTATGGAATGGAAATAGGACCAAATGGATTATTATGAGTATACTAGGTAAAATATTTTCAGCGGGAGCTACTAAACTTGTTGAGGGTGTAGGAGGAGTTATAGATAGCTTACATACATCTAAAGAAGAAAAGTTAGAAGCAGAATTAAAGATAAAAGAATTAATTGCTAACTATGAAATAGAGATAGAAAAACAGATCACTTCTAGATGGGAAGCTGATATGAAATCTGATTCATGGTTGTCAAAAAATATTAGACCATTAGTTTTGGCCTTCTTAGTTGTAAGCACTGTATTATTAATTTTTATAGATGCTGGTGTTATCAACTTTATAGTAGAAGCAAAATGGACGGATTTATTACAATTAGTATTAATTACTGTGATAGGTGCCTACTTTGGTGGCAGGTCTATTGAAAAAATAAAAAAATAGAAATTATGAAAAAAATGAAATATGCATATGGTGGATCAACAGTTAAAAATGCTAAAAGATATGCTAAGTATGGAAAAGAGTTTAAAGATATTCCTGCAGGTAATAAAGGATTAGTTGAATTGCCTACAGCTGTACGTAATAACATGGGTTATGCTAAAAAAGGAAAAGAAATAAAAGATTACTATGGTGGAGGATCTAATATGGCTCCTTCAATGGATAAAAAAGGTAGAAGAATTCCTGGTATGTTTGATAGATAGTATTAAAAAATGGCAAAAGTAAATATAGATATATACAGTAAACCAAGTAAAAAAAAAAGACCTGGTATACATTCAAAAACTAAACAAAGTAAAAGTAAACAAGGTAAGCATTATAAAAAAGCTTATGTTGGACAAGGAAGATAAAAAATAATATCATGGCAACAACATTATCATCAACGTTTAGATTAGCTAGCCTTACTGGTACAGATCCAGTAAGTATTAATATTGCACCTACATTAAGTATAGGTGATCCATCAGGGTCAGGTAGTTTAACTACTTATTCTTTAAGTAATGATGAAGTAGTTGGTATTTCAGCAGCTAAAGATGCCTATGTATTTATTAGAAACACAGGAGCAAGTACTGCAGGTAATGTTTTAATAACAGATGGAAGTTCAAATACTATTGGATTACTTAAACCTCAAGATTTTTTATTTTTACCTTTAAAAGCATTAACTGGATGTAGAGTTCTTTATGATACAACAGTGACAACAGTAGATTGGTTTTATTGGACTAGATCAAAATAAAAAAGCCAGTAGGAAATGGAAATAAACCTACTGACTTTTCTTAAAAATATAAAATGTTGGTTTTATATTTCTTTATTAACTCTTTCTTTCAGAAGACCTTCTATTATAATTAAATAATTAATTGCATCACCAAATTTCTCATTGATGAGTTCATATCTAGGTGTTTCTTCAGGAAGCTTTTTAAGTATAGATTGAATTGACTCAAGATGTTTACATAAGTATTCATAAGCAACTTGTTCTGGTTCATCATGAAATGAAAAACCAACTCCATTTTTAAGTGACTTAAATACATCTTGATTGTGTGCATATTCATGTTTTTTTTTATTGAATGTGCTTTCAGTTCTATTAAAGATTCCTTTAAGAAGTAATTGAAATTTATTTAATTCCATTTCTTTTGACTAAATCAGCATTGTATATTGTATTTGCATTATTTCTAAATAAAGTTTCTTCCACTTCTTCTATTAATGCATTTTCAATATTTGGATCATTGTCCATAACTACATTTGTTGGTACATTAGGCTCATTGGCACTCTGTACATTTTTTAGGTTTTCATTCATATATATATGATTTTAATTAATAATTACTTTTTTAAAAGATATATCTAATAGTTTCCAAATTAAAGTATTTTTTATAAATATCTTTAAAGTTTTGTAAAGCTATAGTTTTTTTTTTAATTGGGTATCTCATTACACCTATTTGTTTTTTGATATTTTATGGCCATATAACAATTATATTATTAATCCCAATAGCAAAAAACAAATCCTTCTCCTTCTTCTTCTTCATTATTTTTTTTTGATTTTAATTTATTTTTTTTGTTTATCTCTTTTTCTTCTTTATCAGTTTTTATTTTAGTTACTTTTTTTTTATTTTTCATTTTATTACAATTAAAAAGAATTAAGGCATCTCCACATACAAGTTTCATTTAATAGTCTTCTGATAGACTAACCTTATTCTTATCTGACATGACTCAGATTAAATTAAAAACATATCTAAATTTGTTAATTCTTTTTTTATCCTTCTAACTTGTTCTAATGTCATTATTTTACTATATCCATTAGATTTGTTTGCTCTTATTCCTATTTGAGAAATAATAAGATAATTCTTAAGATTTTTTTTATAAAGTTTAAGTTTTTCATAATCATCTTTTTGCATCACACCAGCCATTCTACTTTCTTCTCCTCTTAATTCCAAAGAATTATAGTATTCATGTTTTACTTCATTGTAATTGTACATTATATAAAATTAAATTTCAAATTCTCCAAATACTTCATCTTGTGCCTCTTTGTCTACATCAAAATCATTTCCTGTATTTAATATTGAAGTTTGATTTGGGTCAACAATTTCTGGATCTTGATCAAAGTTATGTAAATTTTTATGACTAAGCAATTCTGCCGTCATAAAATCATGAAACTTTTTTTGATCACTCATCCAAGTTTTTGGATGTGAAACTTTTAAAGAATGTGTAACATGATTATAAAAAGTCCATGCATTATCTAAATCACAATTGTAATCATAAGAAGGTTTAGTCATTTCTTTTTTTAATATTCCCATTTGTGCACCACTAATTAGATTTTCATCTAAAAAAAGTCTACCTGCTAGTTCAGACTGTGCTTTTTTATTTAAAAAATATTTTTTAAGACTGTCCCTGTCTTTTATTAAAGTAATAAAATGTTTATTAGCTTTTTTAATTTGATTACCTATATGATTAAATGCTTCTTGATCTGCATTACCTGTGTGTTTTCTTGCATATGATGCCATATCTCCTGCAATCATACCGTTTCCACACACAAATACCTGTGCACCTATACCACACTGAAACCTTGTACTTTTATCATAAGAATTTGTCCAGGCAAACATCATTCCTAGTTCTTTATCTTTAGTTGATTCTATATAATAAATTCCTTGTGCAACATTAGAACCGTGATTATTTCTATATATTTCATTTGTTATAATGAAGCCGTGTGTTGCTAACAGACTTCTTGTAGCGTCAATAATAAATTTATGACGAATTATTGTATATGTATCCCCATCATATGTAGGAAGAGGAGCTAAAGATAATTCTTCAGCAGTTGTTGTACTTGGTTTTGAATATCCCATAATTTAATTTTTTAAAATAATAATAATTGATTTTTTTTTATTCCCATAATATTATCTATTTCTTTTTCAATAGCATCTAAATAATATTTTTCATTAATATCATAATCTTTCCATTCTTTTTCTTGTATATCATTAAAAACAGTTTGCATCCATTTTCCTGATTCAAGTTGAATTTCTCTTTTATCTGTTTTATTAACTTTAACTATCTTAACACCTTTATTAGAAATAAAATATCTATTAATTTTTTGAAGATTTTCTTCATGACCTATATTTTCTTTAATAGATCTAGCAACTTGTTGCCAATTGCCTTTGGATTTACCTCCTATACAATAATCAAGAATATTTCTGTTATTTTTTATTGTATATTCAGGAAGTGTACCATCAACAAAATATGCATATATAGCTTTTGGAATAATTAATTTAGATTTATTTTTATGAAGAGCCAAGTTGTTAAACTCAAATCTTCCTTTACATTTAGCTTTACCATTTTCATCTACACCTATATAATTATTTACATCTGCTAATATTAACTTTTTATATGTATCATGTTCAAGATTAAGATGAGTTATTTCTTCCCAGTCTTTACATACTTTATTATAAAGATCTATTTTTGATCTAGGTATTATTGTCTCAACACCATCAGTATTTTGTAATAATGGTATTGCTTCTGGTATTGCTTTTACAATCATTTCATAAAGCATCATCAGTGTAAGTTGACCATTTACTGTTATAAACATAGTAAACTGTGGATCATATAAGAAAGAATTTTTATCATTACTAAGCCCATATGTACTATTAAGTATAATTTTATAAACATAGTTCATAGGATTACTTTTAGGAATTTTTTTCCTTTCATTAAAAAACCACTCATACAAATCACAAAAAGCTTTTTTCTCTAAATGTGCAGGTGCGATTTTATTCATAATGGCTAGATTAGGGTAAAAACTTGTAACATCAGATGACATTATTATATTATCATCATCAGATTCATATACACCAGGTTTAGCAGCACCATGAGCACCTCCAAGACCAAAATGAGTTTTAACACCTTTATAGTTTACAAAGTATTTAAAGCCTCCTTTTGTCTGATTAGGATTAATTTCTACTGTTTTAAACTTTTCAAGTAAATTATTAAACTCTATTGTATCAAACTTAATATAATCAAGTATTAAATCTTTAATCTTAATAACATTTCTAAATGTTCTTAATTTTTTAAGATCATACTTTGGTATTTTAAGTTCTTTACTTAAATAATAAGCAAATAATTCTTTACTTATTCTTGGCTCAGAAGCACTGTATAAATTAATATTATATTGATCAGTAAGATCTTTACGCAAAGTAATTAAAGGTTTACATCTATTAAATATTTCTTTAGTTGCTGCAACATCATTAATACAATAATCAATAATAACATCTAGTTGTTGTTGAGTAGTTATATCTGTCTCATGATGAATAGGCATGTCAAGAATATTATCCCAATCCATAGTATATTCAATCCATTTTAAACTAGAACGTTTAGCTGGATTATCCCAGTGATTAAGTTTAAATAAATCAATTTGTTGTATAGTCATTTTCCACTCAGGAAAATCTTGGAATTCTTTATTGTTAGAGTTAGTAATTGCTCTTTGTGCATAACCATATATTTCTTCAGCTATAGATTCACCATTCATTAATAACAAATTTTTATGATTATTTATTATATTATGTGTAACCTGTGCATCAAATGCTAATCCATTATAAGATATATGCCATTCATTATTTTTTTTATTCTTATTTAAAAATTTAATAAATTCTTTGTATTCATTTTTTAATCTACAAATAGAAAAAATATAAGTTTCTTCAGTTTTATAATGTTTAAATACTGCTACAAAACAATTTTTTAATGTTTCATAATCCATTATCCAATGATTCATATCATGTCAATTTTTAATCCAAAAAAAAAGGGCTATAAAGCCCTTTCTTTAATAGAAAATTATTAATTATGCAATGATGATACCAGTATCTTTAATTGTGTCAGTACCAACTAAACCGTTTTCAACTAAGAAAAATTCATCAAGATCTAATGCATCTGGGTTAACAGTAAACATTTCTACTAACTCTCTGATTTCTTCTTCTGTCACAACATAGTGTTCTGAACATGTATCCATTGCTCTTCTTTCTTCTTTTATTTTCTTTTTTCCATCAGTTCTAGGTTTTCCTTTAACAGGAACCTGATCTCCATTATCATCTAATTTTGGAACCATATGATATGAAGATTTCATAAATTTAGAAATTACTACTAAAATTCTTTCACTTGGTGAAAATAAACATTCTACATATGGACAATCATTGCTAATAGGAAGCAATTTAAAACTTTTCATACTGCCAAATGCAGATTTAATTAACATCATAGTTTTAGGATTTTCATCCACATAATTTTTGGTTTTTTTAGCCATTTTTTAAATTTTTTTAATTAAACAATTGCAAATATAAAAAATTATTTAAATAATTCAATATTTACAAAATCTTTTTTAAGATCTTCTTTTTTCATATTAGGTCTATCACACAACTCACCAACATCTATTAAAGTATTAATGTCAACATTAAGAATATCTGAATAATCATCCCAATAATAATTTGGGTAAAGATAACTTTCTACAAAGTCAGCTATAGTTCCCTTTTCACCAAAAAAATCACATATTATTTCTTTTGATTTTTTTGTCATTTCTGAATATTTCCCCTCTTTAAATTTATCAATATCTTCTTTAAATTCTGACAGGTCAAAAACATATAAATGATTTATATTATCAATAACGTGGTATTCTTCAAAATTTTTATGTGTTCTTAAATGTAACTTTTGAAAATTTTCAAATTCAAGATCATTTGTGTCTATAGAATAAAGACATAAGAATTTGTTCATATTCTCAGTATAATACCCATTCCAGGATAAATACGTTTGAATAGGAACAAACCTTACACCTTTCTTAATACCCAATAAAGGATAAAGAAAAACTTTACTTTTTTGAAAGTATTCTTTGTATATTTTTTTCACTTATAAAATTACATTACCGTTAGCAAATTCATATGGTAAATTATAATCTTTATTTGTATAATGATAGTCTGCTATTTTTAATATTTCTACTTCAAAAAGAGAATACCAATCAGCTTTAGTAGCATTTGACACATCAAACACATATATTTGATCATAATTATCTATGACAACAAAATTAAAGTTTATTTTGTAATTAGAAACTTTTTCTTTCATATTTTTCATTACAAGAGTAATATATATGACGGCTTGCATCCAATATCTATAAAAATCAACTGTCTCAGCAAACTTTTCTAAACCTTTTGACGTAGTTTTTAAATCAATAATTGTAATTTCTTTTTTATCATGGTCTATAGTAAATCTATCTATATATCCTTTTAACCCAAATTTGTAATTTTTTAATTTACATTCAAGATATTTTTCATTGTATATTTCAATAGGATCTATTTCAAAATCAGTTACCTTATGATTCATTATTTTCATTACATTTTTATTAGCTTTCATTAATTCAACTCTTTCAGTAGCTTTTGCTAACATATCATTATCTATAATATCTTTGCCTTCTTCAAGTAAAAAATGAAAATATTGAGCATTTTCAGGTGTTTGAATCTTGTCTAATCTTTTTGAATCTTCTTTATAGGATTGATACAAATTATGAAATTCTAGTATTTTTAAAATTTCATCATCTAATTCAGACATATTTGGGTTATTATGTTTTTTAAGATCATTTAAGACTTTACGAACATTATCTGATGGTATTTTACTAGGAACAATAGAAAACTCATCATTGAGCTTCTCAGGTTGCAAAAACAATAGGTGAAGTAGTTTACCTTCAATTAAATGTTTGTCAGTTCTTGTTTCCCTTTCTTTAAGGATATAATCTTTGTAAAAAAATTTTGGAGAAAATAATAATTTGTTTAATGAAGAATAACTAAAATTAAAATCTTTAGCATAAAATTCTTCTTCTTTTATTGTATTTTTCATATTTATTTTTTATATTAAATGATCAGGAAGTGAGGGAATTTATCAAAAACCTCACTTCCATCACATTTTTGTTAAAACAGTAAATCAATTGCATTTAAACTTGACTGACCTGCATTTTTAACAATATTACTAATGTTTTCAGATTCATCTTTTGAATCTTGTAATTCATTTTTATATTCTTCTTTTAATTGAAGTGACTCTTTATCTATTGTGAAGACACAACCGCTTCCAACACCAAAATTATTTTGAAGTACACCAATAAACATTTTATTTGCAATGTATCTGGATGCATATACAGTTAAACAATCATCTTTAATTAACTGTTTAACTAATGTATCATAAGCATGTCCCCAATTAGTAGGTGATATATTTATATAACTGCTAAACTCTTTTCTAAGATATTTAAAATTAACTTGATTCCAAATTTTATTATTTTTAATAAGATCAGAATAAAATGAAAATAATATACTTAAAAAAGTTTTAGATTCTGCAACATTACAATTAGCCATTAATGTCAATCCTACACTAACATTATCTACATCTGCAGATGATAATAATTGTTCTAATCTTTCAAAATCTTCAACAGTCAAAGTAACAGAATCTCCTGTACAAAGTTTATTTAAATCAACATCTAACATCAATTTATGCTGATTGTTCGCCAACCATTGATAATTTGCATAATTTTTATATGTATAATGATATTGACCTGAATTTAGTTTCTTTAAAATTTGTAAAGACTTTTCAAAATTTTTTTCAAAAACTAATCCTTTGATATGGCCGCTCATTGAATTTATAGAGAAGTAATTACTATTACAAATAAATAATGAATTATCATCTAATTCTTTTATAGTATTTAAAGTTTTTTCAACACTACGATCATATAACATAATATCTTCATAAAACTGTATCATAGTATTTTTAGTTACAGAAACTCCCCATTTACCATCCAATTCTTTCTCAAAAAATTTCTCAGAAACAATGCATACATCTGCCAAATCTTTATTCCTAGTAATTTTAAAATCAGCTTTCTCTTGATAAATAGCTAATTTATCTCTTGATAAAGACAAGTTTGAAAATCTATAAATATTATTTACATTATTTTTTATATATGCATTATCAAATTTTTTAGAATTATCGTTTAAACTCATATAAGTTTTAGATTCTGCAACTTTAAAATTATTTGACCATCTTGTTGAAATATCTGCTATAATAGAATAATTATAATCTATAAAAATAAAGTCTTCTGCGTCATTTTTATCATTAAGAAATGTATTGTATGTATATAATTTTGTCATATCATTAATTTTTTATATTCTGGTTTAACTTCTACTCTAAAAGTATAAAGATCCCTATTTTCAATCCTTATTTCTTTTCTTACAATAGGTTCTAAATACTTAAATGCTATTTTATCTAATTTTTCTCTATTTTCAAGACGATGAATCATATCTAAAGCACTTATATTTTTATAATCTTCAAAATCAGATGCTTTTAACCAATATTGAACATCTTTATTTCTATTAAATCTATAAAGATCACACCCAATTTCCTGAGCCAAAACCCATTGTAAATGATAATTTAAATTAAAATCAATAGTTGGAAGTATTGCTCCAACAAATTGTATACCATCATGTCCTTGTTTTACTTGAGATACAATGTCATCTATCATTTGTTTAGTTAATTCTGTTTTAGTTGCAGATTGATGCATTATTTTTTCAACATCATAACAAGCTTTATTATTAACTTCTATTTCATAAGCTGCATTAATAGCAAGACCTGTTATAAGCCAACAATCATAAGGCATAGAATATCTTGTTGCATTATACATGCTAACAAAATTTTCAACTTTATTATCATATATAACTCTAGCTAATTTACCATTTCTACTATTAAGTTCACAATATTCATTTATAATAAAATGACCATCTTCAATTGCATCAAAATTCCATATTTGACCTAACATAGCTCTACTACTTATATTTTCACCATTATTTGTATCTTTAGAAAGATCATAATGTGTCAAATACAAATCTGCTTCATTATAATCATTTGTTAAAGTGATTTTATGTTCTTTTAATGCTGATTTTACTCTTTCTTGTGATATAGGTGAATTAGGGAACAAGAATGCTTTTTTATAAAGCTTCATATCTGGTTGACCATTTTTACCTTCAAGTATTTTATCTATTTTTTTAGATAAATAATTTGATTCATCTATATATACTGTTTCTATTAATCCTGAGTTATTAACCATGATCCCATAAGGATCACAGTTAATATCAAAGTGTTTTACAGCATCATTATTAAATATTTGATGTACTGTTTTATTTGCCATATTATTTAATTGTCATTTTAATTATTTCTGGATTCATCATCATTTTGTTAAATTTACTTTTATTACCATTAAAGATTGTTCTTACAACTAAATATTTAAGATCATTAGTAAAATAATCTTTAGTACATAATGCAATTAATCTATCAGTAATTTTTTGTGATACAGTTTTCTCTTTTGAATATACCACAGCATAATTTGCTAATCTTGTTGCTAATGTTGAAGCAATATCTGCTCTATATGCATCATCTTTACCAACACATGATCCAAGTTCTCCAAGAATATATGATTCATTTTCATGAGTCAATAAATCTTTTGGTGTTACTAATTTGTCTAATTTATTATTAATAAATGTAGTAAACATAGATGCAAATGTATCTCCAACAGAACCTTCACCAATCATTTGAATTAATGATAAGTTATCTTCAAAACTTTCAAAGCTTGATATTGCATTAAAGAAAGCAGTGATAGATCTTGCATTAGTTTCTTGTGTTACTAATTCTGGATTAAGTAATAAAAAATTAATACATCTTGAATCTATATTGGCACTTTCTGCCCAACGAGCCCATACTTCAATATCAAATTTAAGATTAGCAGTTATGTATCTTGTTTTTTGTGCTGAGTCAATACTATTAACCATATAATCTCCGTTATCAGGATTAGAAGTTAATATAATATGCCAGTCTTTTGGTAAAACCCAAGAAATATATGTTTGTCTATCTACAAGTTCCATAACTGCTTGAATAAATCTCATATCTGCACGGTTCCAATCATCAAGAAGTAAAATACCACCTTCTTTTGCATCAGCAATCCATTCAGGTGCACAATATGACATTCTATTCTTGCTTGTCATTTTCCAACCTTGTCTAAGATATTCTTCAACAGCTAATTCATCAACCCATTGACCAACTTTCTTTGTTATAGTTGAATTTGCAACTTGTGCAGAAGCTGCAGCTTTTTGTGCAGCTGTATAATTAAGATCATCTATCTTTTTTGGAGTTATATTCTTTTCTTTATACATTTGAAATTGTCTAACTGGAAAACCAACTAAATCACCTAACTCTTCAATTTGTGCTAAATTTAATTTAACAAAATTTAAATTATTTTCTTTAGCTAAGTCAACAACTGCTGAAGTCTTACCAATACCTGATTCTCCAACAATCTCTACTGCAACAGGATTTTTACCTCCTTCTTGTAAGAACCTATTGTTCTTAATTATATGATTTACGAAATCTTTACATTCATCAATATTTAAATTTACTTGTGCCATGTCTTTTTAGTTTTTATTTTATTAATTAATTTGAATTTTTTGTCCCGGTAAACTTTCATTTACATTACATTTTGAACTATGTACCCATAATGTATTTGCTGGACAATCTTCTGGTGGATAAGCTTCACCATCTGTTAAATATATAAGGGCTGTATACAATCCTTTTTTTTTATTAAATAAATCTATTACAGGTTGAAAAGATGTACCTCCTCTACCTTTTACTTCCCAATCCTTTCTAGGATTAAATTTTTCTACACTATTAATTTGTGTATCACATTGAGCAACAGTAATTTCATGACCAGTTTTATGCATATGAGCCATCTCATTCATAAATTCTTTTAATTCATCATTACTTACTGATCCTGATGTGTCAACACCTACAAGAATATTATTTTTAAATTTAATTTTCAATCCTGGATTAGCAGCATATCTTTTATTAAATTTACGTTTAAGTTTTTTTGTATATGTTATAGTTGAATTACCAATAAATCTTTTAAGATAACCTTTCCAATCAAATGATGCTGGTTTAATATATCTTAATCTTTCAATTAAACCAGCAAGTTCACCAGGAAGACTACCTTGTCTTTTTTCAGTTTGCTCTGCGGTTTCTTTTAATTGATGTTCTACTTGTTTTTGTACAAGTTTTTTATCAGCTTCAGATAAATCATCAAACTCATCCCATGTCTTATGATCATATTGACTATCACCATCCATTTGATTCATTATATCATTTAATGCAGAACAATTACCATCTTCTTGGGCTTGTTCTAAAAGTCTATAATATTCTTTTGTCCCTGCTTTTGTAGGAAGATTTAAATCTGGAAAAGTATCTAACATTAAACCTCCTTCTGGTAGATATGATTCATCTATATATTGATTAATTTCTAAATCAGCAGCTATATTAAATAACTTATGATCAGAATATAAATCTCTCATTATCATATGACCAAAAGAAACATGAAGTAATTCATGTTTAATTAAACCTATTTGATGTTTGTCAGATAAATTTATAAAAAAATCTGGGTTAATAGATAGTTGAATACCTATACCATTTTTACTCACACCTGCTGTAGGTATGTCTTTTCTTATTACTTTATTTAGACCAACCAAAAAGAGCCCGTAAAAGGGCTCTGATAATATTAATGTCTTACTAGCTCTTGCTAGTTTTTCTGCTACCATTTTAATTGAATTTTAATTTCACTTACAAAACTATGATGTTCTTTAATAACATCTATACAAGAATTTGAAAACTCTTGTTCAACCAGTTCTTTACTCAAAGCATCAGGTTTTAACTTTTTAATTATTGGAAATAAATCATTCCACGGGACTAAATATTTTTTTATTTCAGGAAATTCTTTTACATATTCATGTCTTTTATAAGTACTTAAATATTTACCTAATAATATTTTTTGTATTAATGTAGAGTCTATGTTTTTTAAAGCTTCCATGCCAACAGAACGATCATCATTATTTGCTGATAATAATATTTTAAATTTATTATATTCTTTATTAGTCATTTATTTTAATTGTTTTTACTGCCCATAAAGGCATTTCCTTATCACTTATTACTTTAATCCATTCTTTAGCAGAAGGTATGTAATTATTACAATCTTCTTTAACATGTTGTTCTGCAACATATCTTGTATATACGGTTTTTCCATTTGAATTAATAAACTCTGAACCAAATTTCTTTTCACATTCAAATATACCTTCACTGTGATGACGAAACATTCTATGCAAGTGATTACCCACCCAACTTTTTGTGTCATCCATCCAATGATGTATATCTATGTAGTCTTCTGGTACACCACCAAATTTCTTTGCAGAAGATTTGGCATGTATATTAGGATGCGCCATTTAATACTTTAAATATTTTATTACAATCTGGTGAATATTCATATGATTCAGTATGACGTTGATAATGATTAATATCTATTTCATTTTTTGATATATCAATAATTAATGTACCATAACCACCATCATTATTTATCCAATCCCATTCAATATTTTTACATATATAAGAATAAAAATATTCTACTAAACATTCTTTAATATCAAAATTTATTACTTCATCATTTATGTCAAAGTAATCTATATTGTCAATCATACCATCATCACCACCACCAGAATATTCTACATCAATTCTGGCAATATCATAATCTTTTATCCTTTTTAGTTCTATTTTTTGTTTTAGATTTAATTCTTCCATTTTTTTTTATAATTTTAATTTCAACGCCAGGACTTTCTTTACTGTATTCAAATTCTTCAAATTTTGGTATTATAAATTCACAATTATCATCTTCAATCCATCCGTGTTTTACCATATCATCTTGTACTGTTTGTGCAGGATTAAGATAATCAAACTTGTGACGGCTACCTCTAAAAAATTTAAAAGATATTATAACGGGTAATTCATGTTTAGAAAGTTCTTTAGCAAAAGATTTAGCTTGTTTTTTATAAACGTTAGCTGTATCCTTTCTATACTTCATAACAGTTTTACTTGATATAAGATATTTTCCTGTCCATCTTTTTCCGTTTTTACTACTTGGGACGTTACCTGGTATAAACCATTTCATAATTTTAAAGTTTTATTTAATAAATGTTTTAATTCATGATGTACTTTATCAAATCCATATTCTTTATATGCATCTGATAAATCTTTACTTAAATTAATATAAAAACCATTAATATCATACATACTCTTGTATTTATTAATTGCACTTATACCTGCTGTATCATTATCAAACAAAGTTATAACTTTTTTATACTTAGATTTTAAGTTTTCTATTATATATGGTTTTATCAATGTATTCTCTGAGTCAGGAGCAACAACTTCTAAATTGTAGCCAAACTGTTTTAAACACATTGCGTCTTTTAATGAAGAGCATATAACTAAATATGGTTCATTATATTGTAGTTGATCAAGACCCTGTAAATGAGCTTTAACTTTAATGAATTTATATTTTTTATGACCAGGTTGATATATTTTATATACATTACCTTCTTTATCAAAATATCCATATAATTTTGGATTACTTATTTGAAGTGTCTTAAGACCATCATCATCTTCCTTTGACATATTATAGTATTCTAAAGCTTTAACGTTATATTCTTCTAATATAGTTTTACCTACATTAAATGATAACCAAAATCTTTCATCTAATTTATTCCACGACCTGCTATTACAGAAGTCTACTTTATATTTAGCATGATGTTTTGTTTCAGCTTGAGAATATTTTCCTTTGTCTAATGTAAATTTATTGTACTCTTGTACTAATTTAAATACTGCTTTTGAATAATTTAAATTAAATATTTCCTTTATTATGTCTATCTTACTGCCATAATTGCCAGTAGAAAAATCTTTATACTTATACTCATTATTCTTAGTGTCTAAAAATATCCACATACTTGGAGTCTTCTCAGTTGGATTAAATATAGATTGAATTTTTACATTCTGTCCTGTTAATCTTTCTGGTAGATCTAAATAATATTCAAACACCCAGGTACTGGGTATATTACTTTCATCTAATATTAAATTCTTTGTGCTTATCATATATAAAAAGGGGGACAGTTTCCCATCCCCCATTTAATTTTACAATTCAAAATCTGAACCAGTTCCACTTTGTCCTTCAAAGTTTGTTGTAGTTTGATTTGTGTCAGTTTCTTTTTTTGCTAAAGCTCTAACATGTGTAGATTTATCAAATTTAAGAAGTCTAGATGGTTCCTTACCTATAGTTTCTACAGGTATTCCATCTTTAGACATTCTTGGTAAATAAAGATCATCATTAACATAACCATCTTTGTTTTCCCATTCTCTTGATCCAATACATACATTAAAGAATGCACTGTTACCTAATTGAACATCACATTTAGTCATAAAATCTTCAATAGTTCCTGCCTCAATAGCATCTAATTCTGATCTTTTACCTAGTTGTTCAGATAAAAATATCATTGATTTAAGAACTTCTTGATCTCTTTCAATTTCACGACCACTAGGTAATATAGTATCTTTAAATGGATAAGGGCTATATCTAATTCTACCTACTTGTCCTTTATATCTACCTGCACCATGATTGTTCATGTCCTTATAAAATCCTTCAAACTCACCATTTACTGGTTCTGATTCAACATGTAACATAATATTAAATGCATCTGCATCATATGGTGTTTTGTCAAATGTAATTGAATTAATTTTTATTACATGATTTCCTGGTCCCAATACTGGTTTAATTCGTCCACTTCCTGCAGACATGTCTTTAGTACTTAACATAGTTTTTGTGTTTTTTGTTTCTAACATTTTAATTAATTTAATTTTCATAGTTGATTATACAATCTTTAACAAATTGTAGATCATTATTTATAAAGGATTCTTCAAACATGTCCATTGGTGATTTACAAGTATTTTCACCATTGTTTTGAGTATCAAATCCATACTCTAGACCATCTTCAGTCTTTTTAACTCTTCCAAATAACACTATAGAAAATAGACCTTCTAAAGTTAATGCATTATCAATCATTTTACCAACTGTTTTTGCTTTTACTTTTCTGTGTCCATTTACATCAGTACTTTCTTCTGAGTGTGTCAAAAAGAATATTGTCAAATCTTCTCTCATATCTTTAGGCATCTTAGCTACTTGAGCCAAATTTGCTGCAATTGAGGTAAATTTATCATAACCTTTTTCATTAGCTCTATCAAAATATTCAAA
>TARA_R110002073_G_scaffold45311_3_pt1 | contig 17892 bp, 15 predicted proteins | sample TARA_R110002073 | Tara Oceans TARA_R110002073 (sample SAMEA4397174) | marine metagenome | biome: Polar Biome; feature: [DCM] deep chlorophyll maximum layer (ENVO:01000326); material: water (ENVO:00002006), including particulate matter (ENVO:01000060) such as... | depth 40 m
CAAATTCTGTGGCAAAATCATTCTTGCTTGTTCTCGACAAACACCATTTGACATAAGATCTCGATAAACTTCCAAAGCTCTATTTGTTTGCATTTCTAAAATCTCAGAAGCACGAATGCCTTCGCCATAATCAGACCAATCATGAACTATAACAGGATTGGCTAACTCATCTGGGTTGGAGGCTTGTCTGTTGGATTTGTGCTGGGTTCTAAATTCTTTTGGAAGATAGAATTGTAAACCCTTGTCGGTATACCGACGAGAAATTTCATTATACGACCATGTTCTGTGTCTGTGGTGTTGCGAACGAACAAATAAAGGCACAGTAAATTTAAAGGTAACAGCACAATGCTCCAGTGTAGAAGTGTGCCTGTGTCTAATAAGGTACTTAATAAGTTTTCTGTCCCTGTTATCCAACTCAGACTTTTCGACACCAAAGCTAACGCGAGCAGAATTGACGACGGTAAGGTCACTGCCCATATGACTAATGTAGTCCACACGACCAATCCCGTCATCATATAAGAGAACAGACTTTTCATATTTGTTCACTTATTCCTCCGCACAAATTTAATTTTCTTGCCTTTGTGCATCTCTGCCTTAATCATTGCTTCAATAACAGAGTTTGGAGCATCAACTTCAACAACCTCTTCTTGTTCTTCTTTGAATACAAATGTTGATCCACGAACTCTGGACCAGAAATTAGCATCTTTTTCAATTGGTTCAAGACTTGTCCAAGGACCACCATATTCAACACGACTACCATCTGGTGCAAATGCATCGATGTATCGTTTACCGGAGCGGGAACCCATCTCACCAAAAATGAAAGCATCTTGTTCATATTTTGAACTTAGTTGTTTGGCCATATCAAAAAGATCTGATTCTCCTTTTTCAACATCGCCTCTCTCTTCATCTGTAACAACAATTGACTTTTCAATAACACGAACTTCGTTACCCTCTTCGTCTTTTTCAACCCAAGAGCCATCAATCTCAGTGAAAGGAAAACCAGCGGCTTTCCAAGCAGCTTTTAATTCTTGACTTCTTTGATCGTTTTCGTTTCTTGATTTCTCATGTCTATCAGCAGACATAACAACAAAAGAAACATCTGAATTGTCTACCTTGCCCTTAATGCGATTGAAAGAGGATTCAGTGATAACTGGTTCTTCCAAAAGCATAGACGGACCAGCCGCCTCTTTGATTAATTCTTTGATCACTTTAGCATCTAATTTCATTTTGTAAATCTCCCCATTACATAATTGTCTAGAACTAAATAGATTTCTTTACCTTTCATCTCTATTTTTTCTAGCATTCTTCTTTCAACAATTATGGTGTCATTCTGATGAACTGAGTCAATAAGCTTGCTGTCGCTCGCTACTGCGAGGACAGAACAAGCCAGATAAGGTGATTCTTGTTTTTTATAATCATCGGGGAGCATAATTAAAGAATTTTTTTCTTCTTTCTTCTCCTCGATGGGGTTAACTAAAATGTGACGGTTAGTTGGTTCAAAATTCATTATCCCTCCACTTCATTTTTAGCATCTTGAATGTCTTTTCTCATTTGTTTAAGTAAAGCGATGGCTTCTTGACAAGCCTTTCTTGCTCTAACAGCAGAGGACTTGTAGCCATACTTTTTATTTTCAATCTTATCAATATCATCGGCTGTGCCGTTTAGTATACTGATTATTTCTAACATTTTATCATTCATTGTTCTTCTCCAAAGTTAATGTCGCACGAATCATTCGTACAGTATTTAGAACCAATTCCTTCTTCTTCTGTATCAATTCTTTGTATAGGGGTGACACCCTTTATCATTTCGTTATATTCTTCTTCTGTAATTGGCTCGTAAGGAGCCTGTTCATATCCCGTTTCTTGGTATCTCAAAAAAGATACTGCTTTTAGTCGCGATTCATATAATTCTAAAGCATCTTTGATTTGAGGTGCCTCGTTAGCATTAAAAGTAACCGTGATACTTACACTATTATCAGCCCAATAATGCTGATATTGAGAGGCAATTTCTAATTGTTCCCACATAGAAACATCTTTCTTTCCTTTTACAAAAAAAGGCTCCTTAACGGGAAATTCTACACAAACAGTATTCGGTGAATATTTGTCGTCTTCAGTTTTGTAACCCGCTTCTTTCAAAGCCGGTAATAAATCCGAATCTTTTCCAAAGCGGATTCTTCTAATATAGAATTCATTCTCTGGAAAGTGGATACCCGGTGTTGAACCATTAAGGAGAGATACTGTTCCGCTTGGCTTAATAGAAGTCATTCTAACAGATCGTGGAATACATAGCCAATCAGCATATTCTTTATCCATATCAGTTACATGTTTATAAGCATCATCACACCACTGTAACATGGTTCTTCGTGTGTGTTTATTGAAAGCCTGTATTACACCCGATTGGGATAGTCCAATACGGCGGTTTTTTAACATAATTGCATTAGTCTCTCTCCAGTGAGTGTTCACTAAAGTGACTGTTTTGCCGTACATGTATGCAATTTCTAATGTCTTTATATAGTCTTCATAGGAGTCATGTTTTGCTGGGAAGGTCTCAACCAAACAACAAAGCTCTCCGTCTTCCAATTGTTGCTCGACACAAGGATTAAATCCCATAACTTTTGTATCGTCATACCTTTTACCATCTTTCATGCGACCATAATAACGAGCATTATGGAGCCAGATATAGCCCGGTTCACCATTCTTTTGTGATTGTTCGGCATGCCAAGAGTAATCCATACCAATTTTTGCTTCAAAAGAGTTATTAGAGCCCCAACGATGGTGGTAAAGCTTTTCTCGATCGTTTTTCATTGTCAAATATTCCCGATCGTCGGCTTGTCCCAGAGCAAGAGCAGCGGAACGGCGAACATTACCAGCGACAACACATCGACCAATAAGGTTTTCGGTATCAACAATATCAATTGATGTAATCAATTCGCCAATTTTTTCGTTATATAATTGTTTTAAATTATTATGAAGCTCGATCAGTGGTCCGGGGCCACTTGAAGTTCCACCGAAACCTTTAATCGCAGCACCTTCGGGACGAATTTGTGAATAATCAAAATTAGGAACTTTTTTACCTTGCAGATATCCATCAAGAAGCATATGAACAGAGTCAACCCAACCTTCGCGACTATCATCAATTGTTAAAGTATCGGGCACCCATTGTGGCTCTTTGATTGTTAGAGTTTTGGCTCCGAGAGTATCAAAACCAACTCCGATACCAACCATCAAGGCATCCATCATCCAAGCAAAAAGATAACCACCTTTAGTGTTGATATCTTTTGTTGAGCGGAAAGCACAATTAAAAAGCCCAGCACCTGTTCTTTCATAAATAAATTTAGTTCCCATCATCCATAGGCCGCGACCGGGTGGGGTCCATTTTAAATTAAACAAGCGGTCATAAGCTTCTTTGGATGTTCTTTGTGCCTTGGCATCATTCCATTCCAAACCAAGAGCAAATACATGTCTTTTTTGAATGTCAAACATTCCCTCGATGACTCGGCGACAAGTTTGATACCACTCTTCTGTGCCTTTAGCATTTGGGTCTGTCTCGTTTAAACGACGAGCATAGGTTCGCTTATAGGTAATATACCCAACTGGGCCCCATGGGACCTCTTTATCTTTATATTGCTCAATAAATTGGTCTGATAAACCAAATTTGCGAACACTAATATTTCCAATCTTTAACATCTAAAAACTCCTTTACTTTTTCATATTTTTGTACTTATTTTTTAAAAACTGCACAGTTGACCCAGCGGAGGATTGCACTGCATCGTCCATTGTTTCATCTTGTCTCTCTAATACTTTCATATCAACTCTCGACCAATCAGCGAAGATTGGGAACACAAGACCGTCCGGGCCATTTCTATTTTTGGCGACAAAGACTCTTCCAGTGTTCGCATTCTTGTCTTCGATGGTTCTCGACAACGAAAATATAAAATCAGAGACAAAGCATTTATTGAAGGCTTCCGAGATTGCCTCCATGGTGATGACTTCCGCATTTAAACCCGACCTGTTCGTTTGTGATGCCGTCCAAAGAGGGCAGTCATAAATTTGTGCGATTCCTCGCAATTCTTCATAGATATTTTCAAGATCGTGTCTTTTCTCACGGGTCTCCTTAACTGGTCTCAAGAGATCGGCATAATCGACAATAATCATGTCGGGCTCGATACCTCTCTTTTTTAATCTTTCAATGTGATTCTTAATTGTTTCCGTCGAAGCAGATTTCGTTGGATACTCTTTAATAATTAGAGTGCCTTCAACATCTTTCACAACATCGAGAATTTTTTGTTTATTCGACATTAGATCCCCAAGAGGAACACCAGTTATCGACGAATCATATCTTGATCCAACTACTGTGTCGGCCAACTCAAGTGTGTAATGAACGACTGTTTTACCCTGCTTTAAAGCATTGGCACCAAGGCAAGCAAGTATCATCGATTTCCCAGCCCCGGTAGGGGCGATCGCGACTCCAAGCTCCCTTTTGCCAAGGCCACCCTTGCAAATATCATCGATTCTATCCCACCCGGTTGGGACTGGATCACGATTTTTTATTGAGAATCTTTCCTCAAAGTCTTTGAGATAATCATGGCCGAAATTGTTGTCGGTTCCGAGTTTTAGGGCATCTTGGATAACTTTCTGTATCTCGTCGAAAGATGAAGTTTTGATGAGTTTTACCGATTTCATCATGGCCCCTTTTAGAACCTGTTTGCGGCAAAAGTCAAGGGCATTATCTTTAATATATTGAGCCCCATCTATTTCCGAATCGGAAAGCACTTTTGCATAGAATTGCCTTATTTGCTTTTGGAGAGCATCGGAGTATTCATCAAGACCTGATGAAATGTGTGTGGCCATAATTTTGTATGACGGGTGCATTTTATAATTGTGGCGGTAATCTAATATTGTCTTAGTGAACACTCGTAAATGCTCATATTGCAAAAACTCAAGACTTAATACTTCTGTGATTTGATCACAAAAGGGGCGGTCTTGAAGCATCAAATGACACAAGTCCTCTTGAAATGATTTTCCGAATCTTTGAAATGTTTCTTTGGTATGTTCCATCTTTCCTCCAATGCTTTTTTAACTATGTAACAACTTTTCGTAACCTTGTCAAGTTACTCTTTTATCTTTCAAGTTTTTTTATTAAATTCCATAAGTCCGTGAAATTTATAGAACCTTGTCCGTCTTCAAAGAGCATTTTTGTGAAATTCATCTTATTACTCTCTGCCTCAAAACTGGCTATGGTGTAGTCAATTTTCTTTCTATTGAGTACCGAAATAGAGGGGTCGTATAGCTGCATAATTGAGTAGTTATTTTCTACGAGCTTTTGATTCTCGATAATCTTATTGTGTGCAACTTTCTTTTTTTCTACACTCTCACAAAATTCTACTAATTCTTCCAATTCGTATTGTTTCGACTCGGAGAGGAATGTAAAATTTTTGGCGATGGTTTTTAGCCCTACTCTACCGACTCCCTTGAGATTATCTGAAGCATCACCTGCTATTGCTCTGGCTAGTGCAAAGTTATTGGGGTGGATTCCAAACCTATATGCAATTGTTCCCTGTGTTTCTAAAACATCTTGGACTGGGCGGTAAACTGCTGTGTCTTCATCGCATAACTGAAAGAAGTCCTTGTCGCTTGAGATAATGATCTTCTGCCAATCTTCATAGTGCTTGTGGCGAGCAACAATAGCAATTACATCATCTGCCTCTACACCGTCATAAGTCAATTGTATCATCGGCAACTCGTTTAAATATTCAAACAAGCGGATCTGTTGGTGGATTTTGTTCTGCTCTTGACTCTTTGGGTCCAAATCAATCATACGACGATTAAAACGAAGAGGTTTTCTACCTTCTTTGTAGTTCTCATTCTGTTGTTTCTTTCTTTGTGAGCCACCGATACCATCCCAGCAGATAATCACTTCATGGGGTCGGCATTGTCTCATTATCTTCTGTAGGGACTTAAGAAACCCTATGGTTCCTCCGATTGGAATACCGGAGGGGTCCATTGTGGGGATCACCACATAGCTTCTTATAAAAAGGTTAAGAGCATCAACCAATAATAGCCTTTTCTTTTCACTCATAATCTCTCCGGTGAGTTTGAGAGGTAAACATGCTTGGCTAATGAATCAGATTGACCAACTTTATCGGTAATGTAACTTGTTAATTTGTGATAAGAAGAAAATTCTTTTAACTCTCCTCCGCTATAACATTTAAACACCCCCAGTTCTCTAATCACATCGCATTTATTAATGACCAAATGAGTTGTTCCTGTTCGTCTTGCGGCATCAATCATTAAATCAACATTGAGCCAGTTGCACTTTCTTTTCCGTCCGGTTGTTACTCCAATTTCACCCCCTAGATCGCCCAATTTAGCCAATTCTTTGTCTTTTAAGAGCTTATCGGGGAATAGTGGGTCCACACCAGAACGGGTATCATACAACTTGGATATGCCCCATATACGACGAATTTTCTGTGGAGGGAACCCAAGGGAACAAGCACCATAAGGAAGAGTAATGGATGAGGTAACATAAGGATAATTACCGTGATCTATGTCTAGATAATAACCTTGTGCTCCTTCGCAGAGAATGGTTCCACTTAATTGTTCATCCCATATTAACTCTTCTGGAAGGACATCTTTTGCTAATTGTCCGGTTCTAGCCATCTTGTCTGAATAGCATGGGGCAATTCCTTTTGAGGTTGTCCCAAGTTTCTTTGCTAATTTCTTTTTATCGTCTTTGATATGTTTATCGGTGACGATATGGGCTCTTGGAGAAACCTTAACCAAAGAAGTATCAAAACCGTGCTCTTTAAGGTAGTCCAACTCTTCTTGTAGGGACTTTGGGTGAACTACACACTGAGGTCCGATAATTGATTTGATCCCGTGGAATACACCAGAGGGAACAAGATGAGTCTTGTATTTTTTACCTTTGAGGAACACAGTATGTCCCGCATTATTTCCGCCAGCCCAGCGGCAAACATAATCATATGATTTGTTTTTTGCAAGATGTGAAGTTATTTTTCCTTTGCCAGTGTCTCCCCAAGAGAGATCGGCAACAATATCTACATAATGTATTTCTTTCATGAATACCTCCGTTGTTTTTATATTATATCACAATATTATCATTTGTCAAATAAAAAACCCCGAAATTAATCGGGGCTCTTGTTATCCAAACATAGAAGACCTATTACGAATCTTTTTTATACTTGTTGACAAACTCATCCTCTAAAACTCCCATTACGGCGGCTTTAAAGTTTTTATCTTTTAGTTTCTCAAGCCAATCTTTGGATTGAAACTTATACTCTTTGCCTTTCTTATCTATGATGGTTTTCCAAGCTCCAGCGACCTTATAACGATCGCTTTTAACCGTTCCCAAAGCATGAAGCCATGATTCTTCATCTGCGATTCTAACATTTTGACCACCCCAAAGCACATCAAATGTACATTGCCTACCATAACCGGCAGAACGAACCTTCTTGATCTGAGCTTTAACCTCGGACCCAATTTGTGTTCCATTCTCATCAAGTACCTTACCGGCTTTTGCTTTACGACGGGTAAGCCAAATACGAAGAGCACAATGGAACTCAATAGCTTTACCGCCGGGGGCAAAATAAGGTGTGGTCATTGCTTCTGCTACATTAGTTGTAATATTAGTTTTCAACTGATTAATAAGCAAAAGTGTTGACTGTGTTCTTTCCAAAGGAACTTGCAATTTAGCAAATGCTTTTGAAAAGATCCTCGGCTTCATAGCCATACTTGATTGGGGGTTAAAATCTCCCTCTACATCTTTCTCCGCCGGGGTTGCAGCAATAGAGTCCCAAATAAACAGTAGCTGTTCGTCGGGCCATTGTTCCATTAGATATTCAATAGAGGTAAGAACCATCTCTACTGATGTCGCTTGAATATATAGGATTTCATTTTTATCGCAGCCTGCTTTCTCCAAGAAATCAGCATCAACTGCTGCCTCTGAATCAAAGTATACAACCTTCATTCCCTTCTTGTTAGCATTCGCAGCAATAACAGCAGCCATAAAAGACTTACCTGCTGCGGATAGACCCGCTAACTCTGTGATTCTTCCTACGGGAATTCCAGCGGTTTTCCCCGGATAGATCATCCAATCTAGAATAGTTGAACCCGTTGAAATCCAATCTTTAATACATGCTGGATTTTCATGATTTAAATCATATGCGACTTCAATACCAAGCTTTTTATTAATTGCTTTCTTCATGTCGCCGATACTAATTTTTCCCGGTTTAGTCGCCATTTGTATTACCTTTCCCAATTGTTTTCTCCGTTAAATAGAATGAGGCATCTGTAAACCCATGCCTCCCTGTGGTGTTTTTTTATTCTATTCAGCTTCTACTGCTGAATCTTCTTCTACTGCTACTTCTGCTTCTTCGCCTGTATCTTTGTCCCAACATGCGACAAGTAGTGCAGCTATCATGAAATACTTCATGTTTCTCCTCCTGTTGTTTCATTATTCTCGCCAGTTTGTACCACTTCGATTTCAAAATTAAGTGTTTGTCCAGACAAGGGGTGATTAAAATCTAGTGTTACATCCTCATCAGTAAACTCTACCATCTTAGCTGGAAAGGGCTTGCCTTGAGGTGACTTCATTTCCACCATCACACCAGCTTTAAAAGCAAAATCTGGTGGAAAATTAGATTTAGGCACTTGGCGCAAGAGGTTTGGATCGGGGGGGCCATATGCTTGATCCGATGTAATGGAAACTTTTTTGGTATCTCCGACTTTCATTCCAATAACCGCATTATCAAAGCCATTAATGACTTGGCGGTCGCCCACTTTGAAGAACAAAGGGTTTCCTCTGGTTCTAGAGTTGTCGAATTCAGTTCCATCATCAAGTGTTCCAACATAGTGAACACCTATTACTTCGCCTTTTGTTACTACATTCATTTATATCTCTCTTTAAAAATTAAAAGAGGCATCTGTAAACCCATGCCTCCCTGCGGTAAGAACGGGGCGCAATTTATAATCCGCTGCGCCCCTATAGCGGATTTGTACTTAACCGTTCATAAACTTTTGAAAAGCGGCATCTACCTTGCTTTCAGTATTATATTTTTCTGTCTCCGAAGACCGGGACTCACTATTTGCATCGGAGGAAAGATAATCATCCAACAAGGCTTGTACCTCTACGGTAGTATGTCGTTGGAAGAGAGTATCAATCTCTGGGACAGAATTAACCAAATCATCACAATTTGCCACAGCATCATCACATAAAACGGATGGTCGCCTTCTTGGTTTCAATTGTGTCTTTGGAAACGATCCCGGTGTGTTCGGAACCGTATAGGTTAGTACAATATCTGTACCAGTTTCAGGGTGTGTCATATCACCATAATCAGGATCCAACACATAACCCAGAAGAGTTTCATATGCCATCTTGCCATAAGACCACACTTTTACTCCCGCTGATTCGTTGCCACGAACCAAGATTGGGGAATAATAACGTTTGCGAACGAAAAGTTTCTTTGCTTCTCTTTTTGCGGTATCGTTATTATTTTGAACACCGTCTCGCCATAAGGATGATGCGAATTCACAGATAGGACAGTTTTCGCCGTCATTCTTCTTTGGGCAGTAAATGCCGGGGTTTCTACCTACATTATAATGAAAATGGTACTCCTTAAAGGGGTCGCCATCTTCTGTTGGCATAAGGCGAATGGTTTGATCGCCCTCTTGTGGGCGCCATTTGGTGCTATTTTCTTGCTTCTTGCCGCCATTTTTGGAAGCTTCAAGCTTTTCTCTCATTTTATCTAAATTTAAAGCCATTGTGGTTTCTCCTAAGTAATTAAAGTTTTTGCCATTTCAGGCTAAAGTCGGGGGACAAAAGTCCCCCGCTATTTATATTATAGCATATTTATGCTTAACTGTCAAATGAAAATTCAACTGTTTTTTGTGAAAGTTGGCCAATTTGTGTGTTACTGTTAAATGTTCGCCAACCATTCGCTTGTACATCGTAAACTGTTTCCATACCCTCCGAAAGTTTACGCTTTTGTCCTCCACTAAATACAGAACTTGGAACATCACTCTCACGAATGAAAGTCATTTCACGGGTGTTACCTCGTTTAGTTACAAAAGTTCCGGTATATGCAGTGTAATTTTTCATTTTTTCTCCTATTTTGTTGTTTTTTTGTTTTGTCTTTATTGACTCTTTGAATATAACATAAAACTATCTTTTGTCAAATAATTTTTTTATATTTTTTCTTGAATGAAGTGTGTAGACTTAATTGAATAGAAAAATGATCTCTCATGTGGAGAAGAGAAAATAACAAAAGACGAGAAAAGATTCTTTTCTTTATCTTGGGCTACTCTATCTTTAATCGACATTAACAAACCACTCTCCTGATGTAACTCATCTTCATTGATACTATACATGTAACCAGATTCAGTTATGTTGTCAAGAGGAAATAACAACTTTTCTTCATCTTCTTCAAGAAGACCAATTGAAAATGTTCTTATTCGAGAAACCTCTTTTGTCTCGGCTATTGTTCCAAGGACTGGCTCTGATTCTTTAAAATATTCAAAGGTCTCAATGATGTTTGCGAGTGTGCTGTTTGCGCTTCTATAAACATCACTAATTGGCCCTTCACCTACTATTTCTACCAATGCTGCATTAGAAACAAGATAGACAGCATTTATAAGACCTGAACGAGCAAATTGTTGTAAAATATTAAATGCTACTTTATCTTGTTTTGTTTGAGTCGGAGTTGATAGTAAATTGTCCGGGGTCATATAAACAACATTTAACTTTTTATTTTTTATCTTCTCCAAGATTCTCAAGGTCGCACCCGAAGTTTTGGAAGCCCCACAAACAAATATCCAACACTCTTTTGCTGAAAATGTCAGTTCTTTTTTCAACGAGGGGCACTTGTTTTCGTAATCCTCAACAGTTTTGCAAGTCTTTGGAAACTTATCGGGACCAATGAAGACCTTCTTGTGACCCTTTCCAAATGAATAAGCGACTTTACAACCCGCTGTTCCTATACCTATAACTACCATTGTACTTCCTCCAAGTCTTTTAAGTTATGTCCGATTTGAATCGATGTTTTAAATCTTCCAAGGGTTGTGTCGCTAAACAACTCAACCAACATTGGAAGCAAATTTCTTTCTGATAAATCCATATCAATTGTAACACAATCATGAACAACTGACTGGACGAATGATTTCTTGTTCTTGAGAGATTTATTAACCTTAACTGCTGATTGTACACAATTGTCTGAAGAAGAAGACTGTAACAGATAATTTAAAGCATGGAAGTTATCTGATTGTATTGTTCTTCCGAATGGAGTTGATACTATTTCTCCATTATAGTGTTTATTTAATATCTGTTCTCTCGTATAATGCTTCTCTGTCTCAGAGTCATTTGAATTGGGATTGTATAGCCAAGCAAAGAACCTCTGTTTTGCTTTTGATCTCTCGGTTATATTATGGTATATGTTATTCATATTCCATTCGTGGATATCTTCTTCTGGTTGTTCTTTGCCAGCAAGAGAAATTAGGGTTCTAATCTCTGCTCCGTTAAAGTCAAGCTGAACAAAGACATCATTGGTTGGAACAACACAATCAGCGATTTCTTTCTTGAGATTTAGGATCGGAAAAGACCCTTGTTTCGTTGTCAATCTTCCCGTCACAGATCCCCATACATCGTACAGAATGGGGGTATTTTCGCCTTTAACTTGCTCAAAAAGATACCTAGCCTTCCTATCATGCTTGCTATGTCTATATAGCCGATTTAGGTCGATTGCGGGGATTTTTTGTGAAATATCATCGCACAACTCCATTACATCCACCATGTTTTGGTGGTTCTGTGGTTTTTCATGATTCTCAAATACCCAATTGGTTATATCGTTTTTGATCTCGCAATAGTGCCGGAGGTGTTGTTGAGGTATAATCTCAAACAAACAAACATCATCATAATTTATCTTAGCATGTGCCGTTGCTCTTAAAAAGCTCCGAACCTTGCGAGAATAGATCTCATACCGATCTTGAAGGTGGACGGGGCCGACTTTACCAATCTCTGAGCCGCCACAAAAGATAGAACCATAATTGATGTTGTGACCAACAAGATGAGAAGACCACTCCCAAGTCCGATCAAGGTTGCTTGGGAAACTGTCGTAAATAAAATTTCCGTTATAATAGATTCCATAGCACTCTCTCCTATCGTCAAGTATTTGGAATGTCATTAGTAGCCTCCACTTGACCCTCCGTTGTTTATCTTTGAAGCACCTGAAGTTGATTCAGTGGAGGGCTCGGTATCTTTATTTCTTTCTTCTTCCCTGTGAATGAAGTAATTCAAACCACCATACTTAGATTTGTATGTATCTCGGAAAGTATTATTAATATACCTCATTGCTTGAGAACTGTCAAGGTATTTTGTCTTATTTATTTTTTCTATCAACATTTTCTTTGTTTGTTGTTTTAATGCTCCCTTTTCCTCAATGGATCTGATTTCCATGTACAATGATAGCCACATAGATATGGAAATGATTTGTTGTGCTTGCAATACGGTAACCGCTGTTCTTTCTTTGATAACAGAAGAGACTGTTTTGGGGCACTTAGATGTGGTTATTTTTTCAATTGGATAGTTTCCAACAAAAAGATTGTAACCGTCAACAAGGTTAACTTGCATAAAATCATAATCAACCATGTAAGCATAATTAAATTGTCTTAAAAATATATCCTCTGTGGTGTACAGTTGGTTTGCTTTGGCATAAGGAAGAAGGCCGGGTGATAAAATGTCAGCAACCATTAATGTTGGTGCGAGGCGAGAAACAGAAAAACCGTTTGCTCGGCAAACTTTTAAATAATATGGAAAACATACACTGCTTAACACTCTTTGCTCTATTAATTCATCTTTGCCATACTCCAGCCCACCAATGTCAATGGCGATTCCAGAAGTAAATATGCTTGAGGTTGTTGACCTTTGCCAAGAAGTAAAAGTAAAAGAATTAGGGCCGCTTTGTTCTTTGAAAAATTTTATAAAATGGTTTACAAATTCATTAAAACCAATGACATGCTTTTTCATATTCTTTCCAACTAAATAATTGGATATATATTTATTCATTAATGTTGTTGAATAATTATTATATAATTCAATTGGAGATTGGTAGGCTTTTCTAATACTAAACTTGGAAAATATTGGCTCATCACTTGGGATAGTATTATTTTCTCTGGCTGCATTCATAGAATTTTTAACAGCCATAAATGCATCAGAGGCGAAATCTAACAAACGATAAGATGATTCTGTTTCATTCTCGGAAACTATGATTTTCATTTTTTCTTCTTTAGGATATACAGTGTTTAGCCTCGTATCAACTCTTCCATACAAAACATCTTCAGCAAAACTAAAGTCTCTAACTTCTGGTTTTCTTTCGATTCCTTCAAAGGCATCTCGCTTGTACAACCCTCTATAATAAAAGGCTTCCCAAGGAGATTCCGTTGTGTTGTCTGCTTTGTATTTTGCCATTTATTTTCTCCTATTATTTATTGTTCTTTTTCGCTTGGTGATTCAATTTTATTGAGTTTTGAATTGAGGAGTTCAGCACCTCAACACACCTAACACTCTTTCTAGGAGTTGCGGTATCGACTTCATCCCCCGGTCCATCTTTACTTTTTGGCGGATCATCTATGTTATAAGCAACACTGTTTGTTGTTTGTCCATCAAGAGCCATCGTTCTTGACTCTTGGTCACCACTATATTGAAACACCGCTTCAACTGTGGTTGTAAAACCAGATGTTGAAATATTAGAACTAACTTTCGTTATAATATGATACCCGCCGATTCCAAGGGCATTTGCGACAGACCGATTGGCGCCGCCAGCGGTTGGATCCCAGTTGGGCCCTCCAAAAGATCTAGGATCAATAAAAATCTCCATGCCGGGATAAAACAATGTATTTCCAAACAATTCTAATGTAACATTGTAAACTGCTCCAAGTTGCAGTAGGCCATAATTCCCTTGATTATAAAATCTAGCTTCACGAAGATAGGCCATATCTGTTTTTGAGAAATTGACTGTCTTGAGTATTCCTCGGCTTGAGCCGATTTGAAAATGATAAGTTCCTCTTTTTTCGTCTTTAGATCTAATGCCTTCGCCCCGGTGACCGGTAGACATTAAAGGTGAAACTGCATACAAAAGAGTGTAATTAAAATAATTTCCTATTGGATTTATTTTTCCATTTAAATCTGTATCACTTGATGTAAATGGCAACACAGAATCTTTTTTATTATACTCACTGTTGACATCGAATATTAATTCTGATCCAAACCCTTTGGCAGTTTCTTGTCTCTGAACTGTAAGAGGATCATAATAAAGATTTTTGTATTTTTTTCCAAGTGCGGTGTACTGGGCTGTCTGAAACATCAATGATGTGTCAATTTGTCTGTTTATGCATGCATCCGTCATTAAATCGATGACAGCTTTAAGCAAATCTCTAATGAAATCCATCAAAGGGTATACAGTCCTTTCAGGCTTAACTACATGTTCAACATACCATTCATTGAAATATCTAACAGAAATTGGAATATCTGCTATATTGGCACTAAAAATAGGAGTGCTGCTTTCTTTTTTTTCATTATAATCGCTATATGTAAATGAAGACAACAACGGTACAAAGCTTCTTAATTCTGGTCTCCTTTTATTATATTTTATAGTATTATCATATTCAGGATTATATCTTTCTCCTAATTTTCCGGGCTCATATAAACAATCCATTAAAGTGTACAACAAATCTCCTAAAAAATAAAAATTAACTTCTTTTTGGCCTTTCTTTCTTCTTCTTGACTGGGCCAAATTCAAATTCTTGAGTTCTGGTGGTGTTGAAGAATAATCTTTCAAGTATTCTTTGACGCTCTTTTCATCAAAAAAAACGGTTCTTTGAAGTTTTCTCAAAATCATCCGTCGTCCTATTGAACCTTGGGCCGCACGAATATATGCACTTTCATTGCTAGCTTGCAGTCTCAATAATGTATTAATCTCAGAAGACTCACATTTACCTGTTTCTAACAATTTTCTTATTTCCATGGTTTGTTTTTTTCTAAAAAATTCTATTTGTGGTGTAGAGAGAGCATTGACATTAGACGATCTTGTCTCAGATTCAATATAAGCGGCATAAGTGATTTTAATTTCAACGGTGCCATCGTTTCTAAAGTCAATATCGTGATCTATCATGTTCAAAAGAAAAGTTTTATTTATCTTGAATAGCGATTTGTTAAAATCCTCTAGTTTAATACCCCTTCCAGATAAAATGCTTTTAAATGAGTCATCGGTTCGTGGATTCCAACCGACATCAGCACGAATTCTAAAATTTGATGGCTTAAATTGATTTGGGTGAACAGTCTCGCTTGGTTTGACATTCTCATCGTTATGGGGATATAGTAGTAAATCAATATACCGGTATCTTTTTTTACGACCAATGGAGCCTCTTTCTTTTGTTAATTCATTAAATGACTGAAAAAATAGAACCAACTCTGCTTGAATGTCTTTTTTAGCTGTTGCTGGTGTTCCTCCTTCATAAGAAAAACTGAAACTTTTAATTCCGGCTCCTCTTCCTTTCTCAAAATTTTGAGAATTCTGAAGAGAAATTACTTCATCTTGTGAGACATAATTGTTAAATACAAATTCTGTTTCCACATCCTTGCCATTAAGGTCAGTAATGATCCTATGAAGTCTTATTTTCGGTGTTAAAGCAGACATTATATCGGGTGTCATTTGCAAAAAAGAAGCAATTTCATTTCCGGGGGGAGACCCTATATAATTTGGAATAGAAGTGTGTTGTCCCTCACCATGTTCCAAAAGATGAAACCTGCCTCCGAAGGGCTCTGAAGTAGTAAATTTCAAATTTTGACTGTTGGTAAGCCAATGAATGCTGTCTTTTAGATCGCCTTTTCCTCTCATTTCGAGATCTATCAAAGAGCGATAAGCATTTTTCAACGGCTCTATATTGGTTGATAATAAACATTGATCAATGTTCTTTCTTCTTTGTTTTACTTTTTCGTCAAGTTCATCTTTTGTTAGTTTTTTTTGTGCTGCTGACGGTGGCGGTTTAAGATCAATTTTATATGGTGTGTTAGATTGAGAAGTTGGTTTATCTTTATCCAATCCTTTGTCTTTTAGCAATTCTGCTATTTGATCATTCGTTTTATTTTGTTTTGCATAATAGCGAACAACAAGCCATCGCAACATTGATTCAGAATTTGCCTGAGATACCATCAACCATTCATATGCCTTCCTTGCGGCGACATTTACAGCATCAATCCACAATTGTACAACAAATGCGGTAGTGGGGTTATCATCATCATATGGCTCTAGAGTTAAATTAAGACTGCTCAGAGTGTAGAACTGGGTGGTTTGGACCGTTGTTCGATATTTTTCATATCTTTTCTGGAATGCTTGGAATTCCTTTTGTATAACCTTCGATACCATTTGTATAGGTTTCCACATAGCATCATTGCCAGATGTTGGGTAATCCTCGTCAGACGTGACTTGCACCCCGCCGCCCAGTTCATTTGCAAGAGCTTGGCCCAGTTCAGAAGCCAATTTATCACGGACACCTTTATCAGAATATTGCAGTAGATTTTTGTCTTTAGGAATTTTAAAAAGAGGTCCGGCTGGAGGGCCCACAAAACGACCTGTCTGCCATTTTTGACCTACATCTGCTGCTACTAATTTAGATTTGACCCATGTATCGGTGGAACTGTCGAAACCGATAGCTGTAAGGGCACTTTTGATTTCAGATTTGCTTCCAAGTGCAGTCTTGGGTATAAAAGTAAGCTTTGCATTTTTTAGTTGCTCGATGCGGTCTTCGCCAATCAGATATTTCATGTTGAGACTTACAACATCGGTGGTTGTGGCTTTTGGAAAATTCTTTTGATATTCCGAGTTGTTTTCTATAGGTATGCTTACTTTGTCTTCGGGGCCGAATTTTGTTCTTTCCGCATATGATTTATCACGGAAGCCATAGCTTGGAAGACACATTGTGAGCAATTTGTCTATTTGAATCTTTCCGACCAAAGGGGGCAAGAGCGTCGGAGCCGATAAAAATTTTGTATATGGGACGATTTTTGTTTTCAAATCATCGTTGTCTGATCCGTGAGTAATGTGGTTTGCAAATGTTTGTAAATCTATTTGTCCTATATAGTCTTTAAGAGCTTTCAATTCGGGGGTTTCTTGAGCACCCTCTATGGTCGCGGCGGCATTGAAATTATCATGCCAGAATTTAAGTACTTTGGTGCCGTAAAAATTTTCAAATACGGGTCCGGGGTTGGCGGCGGGGGTGTCCATTAAATTCAAATATCCCAAATCATTTTTAGCATAATGTTGACCGGACATTAAGAGAAATAATCGTCTTTCTTTTTCTGTCCAATCTAAGGGTTCTCTAGCTACTAAATGGTCGTGAAATAATTCAACGAGACCTTTTTTACGGAATTGGAGTTCTGTGGGATTGACCATTAAGTAAGGATTTATTCGCTTTGCAAGGAAAGCATTGGACTTATCATATGCGATCGTTGTTGTAAAATAAACCTGATAGTGTTGGAGTAAATTGCGAGCATATAGAAATGCCGATTGTTTTTTGTTGATTCTAGGGATCTTAATGTCTTCTATCGGTTCAGGACCTTGTTCAACACTGGTTCCGTTGTCTAATATTTTAATATTGCTATACATTGCAAGCATATAATCTAAAAATAACGAATCTTTAAAATAAGCCAATCCATCTTCGACCAGTGCACTACGATTGAGAAAATTTGATATTTGCAAACCACCAACGGTGGCCTTGTGTTCGGGTGGTGCATTGTAAGCGATGTCGGCACCGATGTCAGCGCCTCCGTCGCCTTTTTCCCAATTGGCATTGCCAAAAGTCGAAGTATAAAATTCAGCCCTAGTTG
>TARA_R110002073_G_scaffold91682_2_pt1 | contig 17880 bp, 11 predicted proteins | sample TARA_R110002073 | Tara Oceans TARA_R110002073 (sample SAMEA4397174) | marine metagenome | biome: Polar Biome; feature: [DCM] deep chlorophyll maximum layer (ENVO:01000326); material: water (ENVO:00002006), including particulate matter (ENVO:01000060) such as... | depth 40 m
GCATGTTGATTCTTATCACCTAACTCAAATGTTAGGATCAGCTGAACCTATGGATATGGGTCCAATTGATTTATGGGCAATGACACAAAAGGTAGAAATGCCTTTGTATCAAATGGCTTCATTTGGTGGAAAGAATACAATTATGGTGGATAACGCACGTGGTGAGTACAAGTGGCAAACTCCTATTGCACAAGATCTTCCTTACTCTCTAGGAAAAATAGACAGTTTTTCTGACACTACAAGAGGAGTAGATGGAAACACATTCAAAATTCTTTTAAGCAAAAGAACATTTGGACACGGTGATATTATCACTTATGACAAGTACAATGGTTTAGAAATGTATATTACTGCGGATGATATTCTTCCTTCAGGTGATGGCTTTGTATATACTGTTCAACTTGTAAATAATAACAATACTCAAGCATTAGCAGAGAAGTACCTAACTTCAGGAACTAAATTCTTTAGAAAAGGTTCTGCACGTGGTGAGTATGGTGAAAGATTCTCAGATTTAACAACAGGAACAGGTTTCCGTGAATTCTACAATTTTGTAGGTGGAGCAGAAGCACATGTACATTACACAATTTCTTCTAGAGCAGACTTAATGCTTAAAGGTGGAATGAATGCAGATGGTACTATTCCAGTTACAGAAATTTGGAGAACTTATGATCAAGATGTTGATCCTTCTGTATCTTCATTAGAAAGTATGGTAGAAATTATGGGTGCTGAATATGTAAAAAGAGCATTTGATAATGGTAACTTATCTAGAACATTCTTAACTAATATGGAAGCTGCTCACTTGAATAAAATTGCAAGTGATATTGAAACTTACTTAATGTGGGGTCACGGTGGAAGAGTTAAACAAGATGGTCCAGATGATATTAGAATGTCAGTTGGTCTTTGGAGACAATTAGACAACTCTTACAAGAGAATTTATAACAAATCTTCTTTCAGTTTAGACATGTTTAAAACTGAATTATACAACTTCTACCAAGGTAAAGTTGAATTAGAAGGTCCAGATCCAAAACGTACATTAATTGTACAAACTGGAATTGGTGGTATGAAGCTTGTAAATGATGCTATTGCAAAAGAAGCAGCAGGATTAGGAAGTGCTTATGTAACAAATACTGATCAAGTTGGTATGGTTACAGGTTCAGGAATGGATATGGGCTTTGGATATGCATTCACATCTTATGTGATTCCATTCTTAGCTAATGTTAGATTTGTTCTTAACCCAGCATTTGATAATCTACATACTAATGACATTGAAAATCCACTTATTGACGGAAGACCATTAAGCTCTTATAGCTTTATAATCTTTGACGTTACTGAGTCAGGAAATGACAACATTCACTTGTTGAAACTTTCATGGGATAATGCATTGAAATGGTTCTACCAAAATGGTACTATGGACTATATGGGAAGAACTCAAGGATTTGCATCATCAGGTAACTTTAATGGATACCGAGTTATGATGACACAAACTATGCCGGCTGTTTGGGTAAAAGATCCAACTAAGGTGTTAAAAATTGTAATGAAAAATCCAGTAACAGGAGGTTCATTCTAATATTCATATATGATTTAGAGAGGGGACTTGCTCCCCTCTTTATTTCTTTTTATCAATTTTAATTAAAACCAAATTTAAAATGGCAAAACCAACCAAAAAAGTAAAAGAAATAACTTCTGTTGAACCAACATACACAACAGAAGCAATAAGGGAAGTAACTATGATTGAGAAATACCAAGAAGGTAAAAATCAAGCAATAGCAATAAGAACATATTTTGATGGGACTAATGAAAACATGGGTCTTGAATCATATAGTATGTCACTATTTGATGGTGTAGTTCATGAAGAAGAGTTATCATGTCTTGAAATGAATGGAATTAAAAGATATATAACTGGACTAAATGAGTTTGCTCCTGAAATTAGAAAACTTTCTGCAGATAAAAGAGAAGCAAAAGTTATAGAAATTAGAAAAGCAGTTGCAGTTTTAGAAAGAGATTTAGCTGCTAATATTTTAGATGAAGAAGATCCAGAATTTTGGAATAAGGTGAAATTACTAAGACATGATAATCATGAGTTCTGGGGTAAAATTAGTATTAGATGTGGAAATGATCCAGTTTTTTTAGATCCATCTACTGATCCTTATGATTTAATTAAACTATATGCTATTGAAGCAGGTGGTTTTTCTATTGTAGCAAAAAATCTTAAAGATGCTAGAAATAAGCAAGGGTGTAAATTTTATTTAGATAAATTAGAAGATACTGTAAGTACAAGAACTGAAATTTCTAAACTAAGAAATAGAGCACTTTCTGCATTAACTTCATTATATGATTCAGAAAATACTAAATTATTTTATGTTGCTAAAATTGTAGATGCAAATAGTACACAATATAATAAGTCTACTGCTAATGATATAGTCTATGAAAACATGGATGCGTTTATTCATGGAGATGGTCATGATAGAAATGCAAGAAGATCTGCTGAAAAATTCTTAGCTGCTTCAAGAATGTCTATGGAAGATTTAAAGTTAAAAGCAATACTTATTGATGCTGCTGGTTATTCTGTAATTACAACTAAATCAGATGGTTGGATTTATTTTGGATCAGTTAGAATGGGTAAAACAAATGAACATTGTTTAGAATGGTTAAAAAATCCATTAAATGAAGAACATTTAGCTGGCTTATTAAGTCAGATTGAATATTTTTGGAACATGTAATTATGAATAATACTACACTACAAATAAAATTTAAACAAAGACTAAATAAATTAGCCAGTAATGACTATGATAATTTAGAATGTTGGCAAATAGTTGAAGCTTTTAACAAAGCTCAGGTAGAGTGGTGCAGAAGACAGTTGCATGGAAATAATATATATAAAGAAGGGGATGAAATGTCTAAGAGACGTATAGATGATTTACAAATTCTTTTAACTGATTTAGGTTTAACCTTTATAGTAGAAGATGATTATGTTGAGTCAACTAACTTTCCTGTCAATTACTTAGAATATAAAAGAATTTCAACTGAAGCATATGACGAATGTTGTCCGTATTCTGTTGATAAACGTGGTAACTATATAGGAAGATCTATGACAGTTTATTTATCAGAAGAAGCTAATGTAGATCTAATCATGAGAGATCCTTTAAAAAGGCCTGATTTTGATTGGGGAGAAACCTATTGTACTATTCAAGGTAATAAAATAAGAATATACAAAAGAGATTTTGATATAATAGCTCCTCTCTTAACATATTATAGACAACCAAGAAATATTGAAATTTTAGGATGTGTTGATCCATATACATTAGTAGAATCACCAGCAGAAATAGAATCAGAATTTAAAGATGACATAGTAGAATTAATAATTGATGAAGCATGTTCTATAATTGCTGGAGATATTAATGATGTAAATACCTATATGAGAGGTTCTGCAAGTGCTGAAAAAAATAATTAATATATAAAATAAATGATAAATATTTTGTATATTATTAATGTAACACAATGTTACAAACTATATCAATATAAATATTAATTAAAAAACAAAAATTATGGCTTATTTTAACCATGCATTTGGTAAAGCATTTTATGGTGCTACACTAAATACAACTACTACAGAAACATCTGTTGACCTAACGGCAGTAGGTGAGTTTGCATTTTTAGGAGCAGATTTTAAAGTACTAGACTCAATTGGTGTTGCTGGACTAGGAAACAAAGGATTTTACCTTGGGCAAGCTTCTTTTCATCCAAATGACAAAATTGGAAACAATCCAGGTCACGGTGGATATAAAGAAAGTACAAAATCAAAAATGATTCTGACTAAATATATCTCTGATATGTGGATTACAGAATGTAACAATGAAACAGCTGCGGTTCATGTAACAGAAATTCACCCTATCTTAGCTGATAGTAATTCAGGTGGTGCTGCTGCAACTATTGCAAAATCTTGTTTCCCATGTGGAACTGATCCAATCATGAGAGTGGATGTTAAAGGTACTGCTGCATTAAGATTACTAAATCACAATGCTTACCAATCTTTATCAGGTTCATTACCAATGCCAAATGCTGCAGCTATTGCTAATGCTAGTTTCCCAGCAAATGGTGTAGACATGTGTTGTTTAGCTCAGGATTTAAATGCTGCTGGTACTACTGGTCACTCAGGTATTGCTCCATCTATTGTAGCATTAAACTTTAGAGATCAATTTAACAATGATCCTATTATGAGTACATTAGGAACTGCATCTGTTTATGTAAATAGATTGGCTGCTCCAACTGGAGTTCCAGCTGATTTAATTGTTGCAGGTTCTGCTCAGGAAATGGCTATCTATAATGGTGGTGCAAGAGGTGTTGTTGCTACAACTACAGGTGGTGCAGATACATTTGTTGCAATTGCTGCTGGTGCTACAGGTGCTGGATCATTCTTTAGTAAGAATAGATTTTCACTAGTAATTACTTTAAAAACAAGTTGTGAGTTACAAACTCAATTTACTTCTTGTTCATTTGATACAAGAGATTTCTATTTATTAGGAGGTCTTTCAGTATCAGCTGATTTACAAGATGAAGTTGGTAACCCATGTGTTGCTTGTCAAGGTTTTGTATTAGATGGTGTTGTAGGTGCAAATGCATACAACACACAATTATTTAAACAAAGAAGAACTTCTTCTGAAACAGGAATTAATGATATTCTTTTAACTGAAAACTACAGACAATCTCCTTACAATCAAGGAAACAGAGACTCTAGCAGATTCAGAGAACAAGAAGGAATGTCAACTATTGTAACTGATTTAGGAAGAGATAATACTACAAGTACTTGTAATGGTCACTTTAAAGTTTATCACTTACTACATAATGTTCCAAGATTTAATAATCCTTCTGGAATATTTGATAATGATCAATATCATTACAGAGTATACACTAAATGTTCTGGAGGTAGTACATTATTAGATGCTCAGTGGTTAAGAATTGCTATCCAAGCTGGTGTTCGGACAATGGACGGTGGTGCTGAAGTTAGTCAGTTAGGAGATCTAATTGAAAAAGGTGGTAACTTATAATAGTTAGCATTATATAATTATACAAAAAGGGGGCAGATGAAAATCTGCTCCTTTTTTATTTCATTTAATCTAGAAAATTTTGTATATTATTAATGAATAGTACATCTAACAAAATATATATTTATGGCTTCTAAACATATTTTAAGCTTAGAAATCCCTGAAAGTGCAAATTGTTCAGTTTTTTCTGTTATAGACACAAGTGTTTATAGTAGTAGCATTCCAGTTGAATGTGAAGAACTTTTGATTACTCCACCAGGATTTGCTCAGTCAACATTAATAACCGTACAACAAGGTTTTAATTTACCAATAACAGCGTGTGCAATTGGTTTGCAAACAACAAGCTGTAATACTACTATTAATACTATGCCTGATGGTATATATATTGTTAAATACAGTGTATCACCAAATGATAAAGTATATGTAGAGTATAATCATCTAAGAGTTACTGAACTATTAAGTACATACTATAGAAAATTATGTGAATTAGATGTCACACCATGTGAACCTACATCAACTAGGAAAAATACATTAAATGAAATGTATTATATAAGAACCCTTATAGATGCTGCAAAAGCAAAAGTTGAATTTTGTCAAAGTCCAAATGAAGGAATGGAACTTTATAATTTTGCAAAAAAGAAATTAAAAAAGATAACTTGTGAAGTATGTTGTTAAGTCATAAACTATAAAAATGGGATTTAAGAAAAAAACACATGAGGAATTAGTTAAGCAAATAAACATAAAAACAGAATTTGCTGATAAAGTATTTAAAAAAATGAGGTCTGATAGATATGGCTTAACATTTTGTTGTCCTTTAGATCTTGATAAAATCAGTATTAAAAGTAAGTTATGTGGGTGGGATGACTTAACAGTTCCAGTATTACCTGAAGTATATGAAAGAGCAATATTAATTGACCCTAGTACAACATCATGTGTACCTCCAGGTGTTTTTAATACTTCAACAGGTTTATGTGAATCATCTGCAGAAGCAATACAAGTTGGATCTGTAGAATTTTCATATTCAAATGCTTTACCTTCAGGTACACCCGTAACTGTAGAAGCAGCTAGTGTATGGAGATTTGGTAGAGATTGTCCAATTATAATGAATAGTATAGCAGGTATAGCAGGTGGTGGGTCAGCACCAGTTCAAATTGTTGATGGAGCTAATGCAGGACCTAATGCAAGTTGGTGGACAACATATGATGCTACACCTGGAGGACCTGTTTTACAACAAGTACCAGGAGTAACAGAAACAAGTTTTGTAAATGCACTTGCAAGAGCTCCAGTTGGAGGTTGGCCAGGTAATACAGAACTTTCTTTTTCAGTACCTCTACAAACAGATATAGTAAAAAATGTTTATATATTTTTATCAGGTGATAATGCATTTGGAGTAAAATTAAATAATGATATACTAATAGATGCTAATGCTGTATATGATAGTCAAGATTATACTGCTATACAAGCAGTAATTAATATAGCTAATGGTTTAGCAAGTAATGCTTCAATAGATGATTTAGAAAATGCAGGTACAGTATGTAATTCACAAACAATAGCTGGGAATGAATGGGGAAATAATATTCGTGCTACATATTCAAGAGGATTCATTTATCCTATAAGACTAGAAGCTGGTTGTAATACATTAACTCTTTCAAATCTTAATATAAATGGTGGAGGTATGTTTGCATTTGCCGTATTTGATAATACATCAGCAGAAATAATTGCATCTACACAAAGATCAGATTTAACAGAACTTATATCTTCAGATACAATAACAAAATTTTATAGTTCTACTATTGAATCTGAGCCATGGGCTTGTATAGCCCCTGCTATATTACAACCAGCTGCTGGAAATGCATGTCCACTTTGTGCTATAGAAACTAATACAATTTCATTTAGCTGTCCAGATGGATATACTTTAATTGACAGTGATTCTGGACAACCTACATGTTTTTTAAATCCCGTGCCCCCATGTGACACAGAAACATTACTTATTAATGTTGTAAATCAAAATGGTGAAGTAGTGTCAAATTATGATATAATATTTGATGGTGGTAATTATATAACAGATGAACTTGGAAACGTTACTATTGTTATAGAAGATGCATCTATAAATACATTACATACATTTAATTTATGTGAATGCTTTACTACAAGTGGAGGTTGTGCTGTTCAACAAGTTAATATTACAGTAACTGATCCAGATGTAGAAACATGTACTACTATTAATCCATTATGTAATTGTATTGCACCATCATTTAAATCTGAAGTGTTTAAAGATCCTATACTGACATTATCATTTACAGATGCAAATTACGCATCTGGTAATACTGTTACAGCTGTAACTTATACAATATATTGGAGATTACAAGGTCAAACATCTTGGAATATAATAAGTGGTTTAACAATGGGAGCAAATGGATTTATTTCATATAGCTTTGATAAAAAATTAGAAGTTGGTGAATATGAATATAAAATAAAAAGTATATGTGCTGATGAAGAGTCTAATTGGTCAGCAACAAATATTTTTAGAAGAAACTTATAGCTTAAGTTAAAGAAAATAAACAAAATGAATAACTTGGTTGTATCATAAAAATTCTGTATATTATAATGTATACATGTATTAGATACACCTATAAAGAAATAAACATTTATGATACCTAATAAATCAAATACAACAAACGGTTGTGACAGCACGTCATCTAACTGTGTAGTTTGGCAAGGTCCGGATCTTACATGTGTCGATGTATGCAATGGTGATACGGTAAGTGATATAATTGCAAAACTTTGTGATATAATAAAACAAACTACAGTAGAATCACCAGGTGTAAATATAAGTACAATAAATCAATTGTGTCTTGAGACTACATATGGTAGTGCAAACACTATTCAAGAACTTACGCAAAACATAATCACAGAATTATGCACTCATAACTCTACTGCATCAGATCCTTGTTCTTGTAATATACCTTTACCATCATGCCTACAGTACACAGATGAACAAGGTAATAATATTGTTTCACTTCCTTTACATGATAGTTCAACAGGTACAGGATATGCTACTTATCTTGCAAATACACTTTGTGATAATATAGGTATAACAAATCAAATACAAAATACTGTTCGTTCTCTTGATGGTAGGGTTACTAAATTAGAAACTAGAAGTAGTGCAAAAACATATGTTCCACCATTAGGAATGTTAAAATATGTAGCACCAATTAGAACTCCTATGAGTTTGGAAAGAATGATTGCTCTAACTGAAGAGGCATTTGGAGAATCAAGAAGAGCATTAGGTAGTGTACAAGATATGAATAAATCTGTAGGATTTGCTCAAAATAATTTAGCATCAATAAATAAATTAAGTGGTAATGGAACTTATTCCTCACAACCTGGTTGGATTACATCACCACAAAATGTTGCACAATCATTTCAAAATTTATGGTTAACAACAAATGACATAAGAAATGCAGTTGAAAGTATTAAAGAAACTGTAGCAAATCCGTTATGTTCAAGCATAACTAATTCTGCTACAGCTAATATTTTAAGAACAACAAAAGGTGTATTTCAAAAGTTTGAAATAGATTTTACAGGATCAACAATTCCAACAGGGTATGTTGCATGTAATGGTCAAGGAACAAAAGTAACAATAACTGATGCATCATTAAATACATTAGTAAAATATGTAGATGTAGTTGGTCAATATCAAAATACAGGCGTATATTCATTAACAGAAAATGATTTTGGAAATTTAGATACAGGAAGTAATTATTCTGTTAAAATAGAATTTTGTTTTGAAAATTCAGACAATCAATGTGCTGAAACTTTAACATTAAATGTAGAAAATAAAACAGCATGTCCAAGTGTATCTATTGGAACTGTAACAGGTGAAACAATTCCTTTTACTGTTTTAGCACCATCATTACCTCGTAATTCTGGATATACACTTACTGTTTCTGTATCAACAAATGGAGGTTCATTAATTGATTCACGTTCAACAACAAAAGTTTCTGGTTCTTTTACAGGAACTTTTACTGGATTAATTGGTAGTACACAATATAGAATTGGTACAAGAATAACTAAAGAAGGAAGTACAACAGTACAGGAATGTCCTGATCAACTTGTTTCAACTGTAGCTCCTGTTTGTATTTCAGAAGCACTAATATCAAGTAGTACAACTTGGAAAACCTCTGGGGCATTTAGAACTGGTTCAGCAACTCAACTTCTTGCAACAAGATATGATGGTACTAATAAATTAACATGGACTGCAGGTTATAATGATTCTAATCAACTTATTGTACTTTATGATTCAACAACAGATAGTACAACAGCTAAATCAATTATTCCTGAAGGAGAAAATGTAGATAATCAAAATGCAGTTACACCTATTATTTGCGGTGGAAATACAATACCAGTTAATGGTGGAATAACACAATCAACTAAAAACGATGGTAGTGGATGGAGATTTATAGGTTCATTAACAAGTTCTACTGGAAATAAACATTATGTATTTGCTTGTGTAAATGTTAGTTCTAATATTGTAACACAAGTTTATTTCTGTTGTGATTGTAGTCAACTAAGTTTAACAATTCCACAAGATGTATATTTTGTAAGAAAAGTTGGAAATTCTATAAATATTCCAGTAACAGCTGTTGGAAGTGTAGAAGGAAGTTATACTTGGACTGTTTCAACTTCACCTTCACATGGTACTGCAATACTTGCAACAAGTCCAACTCAAACAGGAACTTCAGCAACATTTACATATCAAGTAAATTCTTCTGCTGAAAACTTTACATATGATTCATTCTCAGTTGTTTTAACAAATAGTTGTGGAACATCAACTATATTAACTATACCAATAGTTAGAAATTTTGGTTTAGAATATACTGATACAGATGTAACAATTATGGTTGATTCAGCGAGTATGTCCATTGGAGATGCTATTAAGATAAAATCATCATTTGAGTTAGTAAAAACGTACATGAAATCAAATAATTCTAATTGGACAGGTACATTTAATTATGTTGCTATAAATAGTGCTACAAACAGATCTGGTGATTATATAAAACATGTTATGGGCATGGTAGAAGAAATAGGAACAGCTACTGCTCTTACTATTCCAGCTTTAAATATATATACATCAGGAACATGGTATGTAAGTTTTATGAATAATGGAGCAACATTACCAAGTTATTGGTCAGGAGCAACTGCTGCATATCCATCTTCTATATTTGTAATATCATTTGTTAACACAACTAATACTACAGGTACATATGGAGCAGCTACATTAGGTAGTGCACCATCAGGATGGAGTACTCCAACACAACCTACAACTAATGGTGGATCTGGAGCAACTCAATATCAAGAAGATTATGATGCCTTAATAGATATTACTTCTGGTTTAGCTCCAACAAGTGCTTGGGGAATTGAAGCTTCAGGAAGTAAAAATACATATTGGACTGCAGGTTCTATACCATTTTCATTCAAACAAGTTGTTGTAAATCAAATAACAGGAAGTACTAATGTTACTGCAGCAACAGCATTACAAATGGTAAGTGCATTAACAGGTCCTACTGATTTAACTTTACAAGAGTATAATGGTGCAAAAATAGGTGGTTCTGTATATCCAGTAAATTTATCTTCATATTTATTAGAAGGTGTTTCAGCAACAAGTAATCCTTATAATACATCTGTAACTACACCAGCAGGTAATACATTAAATGGGTTACAGGAATCTTTTGAGATGGCTGCACATTTATATATAGAAAATGGAGTAGATTGGGTAGTAAGAACTGACAATCCTACTATGACAAATTATATGTTAGCTATGGTTGGTCAATTAGAAAATTCATCTATTGGTACTCCTGTAAAAGATTCTGCAGGAAGAATTGGTGGAACAACAGCAGTATTTGGTACAGGAAGTACTTCTTCTAATGCATGTAGTGCTGCTGCTAGTAGTAGTCCAGCTATATGGTCAGCTGCAGCAACAATAGCAAATTCATCACCTGCTACTCCATTTTCTGCTACAGAAGTTATACAATCTAGAGCATATACTAATCAATCTGCAGCAACAAATGGACAAGCAGCATATGAATTAATAAATAATAATTACTACGCTATATATTTAGCAACAGGGGGCAAGGCAGTAGCTAAATATAATACAACAGCTTCATCTGGTAATTACTGGACTTTAATAACAACATGTTAATAATAAGTAAAAATTAAAAAAATGAGTTGTAATAGATGTGGACATACAAAATCATCACCATGTGCATGCAAAGATCATGGTTTAACTACACCTTGTAGTTATACAAATTGTAATGATGGCACACCGTGTGAAGAGGTTGTATGTTCAGAATGTGTAGTAGCATGCAGTGGAAAAAATACTGGACTTAAATCAGGTAATATATCATGGGATGCTGAAACTTCAAATGGCTTAACATCTAGACGCGGTCTTCAAATGAGAATAGGAGATTCAGTAGAAGAAATGTTACAAAGAACAGCATTATTTGTAGCTGATCCAGTTGCAGGATTAAATACAGTATCTTTAGCTATTGCACCACTTACTGTAGGTGCAAGAACAAATAATTCTATTCAATTAAATTGGGCAAATGTTTCTGCTCTTACAGATTCAGTTACAATATATCAAGCTGAAGCAGCATCAACAATATGGACATTTAATTCAACTATAAATACTAAAGTAGCAACAACATTAACAAAAACAATAACTGGCTTAACAGCTAATACCGCATATAAATTTAAGTTAGTTTCTGCAAGTGGAACAATATCTGCAAATAGTGTAGCAATATATGCTAATACATTAGGATAATAATAAAACAAAAGTAGAGAAAGTTTGTTGGTTTTAACTCTGCAATTGTTGGAAGCCCTGGAGAAATCTAGGGCTTCCGTGTTATATAACTTTTTTTTGTATCTTGCAAATAATTTAACAATTAATTAAAAAATCTATGGAATCATTATTTGAAAAAATTAAAGGATCTTTTAAATGGAAAAAAACATCTGATTATTGTGCAGAAAAATTAAATATCTCAATAGACGATTATGAAAAATTAAAAGATTATGTAAAATCACAGGAGTTAATAGAAGATGGTGCCACATCATACGAATATGATTTAGAAAAAGGTCAAGCAAAAATGGAAGCTATTAGTGCTTCAGAACCTAAATCACCAGAAGAAATAATTGATATACTCAATATTGATACAACCCAATGGAAGTTATCAAGTTATTGGAATAAACAAATGGGAGATCATTGGCGTGTTTCAGCAATGGTTACAAGAATTAAAGATACTGATGTAGACAATGTTGCCGAACTATTAAAAGGTTTCAAACCAAAAACATATAAAGAAGTTAAAAGAGTAAAAACTCCAGGTAAAATTAAAACAGCTGGAGTTTTGTCATTACAGGACATACACTTTGGAAAAGAAGGAAATGATACTATAGATGAGTGTTTTGAAAAAACTGTTAAGGATTTAATAGAGAGAGCTTCTAGTTCACACCATTTAGAAAAAATGTATTATGTCATAGGAGGAGATGTAATCAACATGGATACATGGAATGGTTCTACTACTGCAGGAACACCTTTAGACAACTGTATGACAGCCACAGAGGCATACGTACAAGCTTTTGATGCACTACAGTGGAGTATAAACTACATTAAACAGTTTTGTGATGAATTACAAGTTGTATATATACCAGGTAATCATGACAGATTATCATCATTTCATTTAGCCCATGCATTATCTAAGTGTTTTGATAATCCAGAAATAGTATGGGATACTGTTTATTTAGAAAGAAAAGTATTTGTTTATGAAGATAACTTCTTTGCATTTGAACATGGAGACGTTAATACAAAGAATTCATTATTAGTTTACTCTATGGAGTATCCAAGACAATGGGGTAAAACTTTATACAGAACATTGTATACAGGACATTATCACCATAAGAAAAAAATTGAATATATAACTGAACATGAGAATACAGGGTTCATGCTTAAGATATTACCAAGTCTTTCTAAAACAGATTATTATCATTATCATAATAAATTTATAGGTTCAAGAAGATCTGGTGTACTTTCTATACACAGTCCTACCAAAGGTGAAATATGTGAATTAACATATTCACCTAATTAAACTTGAATAATTCCTCTTTTTTTTGTAAATTATAATGTATAGTGATATTATGATAAGTAATTTTAAACAGCCAAATTTAAATGCACCAAGGTACCGTGAAAAGGTCCTAGGTCTTTTGAATGCTAAATTAATAAATGAATTTAAAGATAAGTATCCAATATATTCTAAAGTAGATAATAATAAAATAAAAAAAATTATAACTCTATTTAATGAAAGAATATGGAAAGAAGTTATAGAAAACAGAGATGGCGTTGAGCTTCCTGATTCATTAGGTTATTTATTTATTGGAACATGTCCAGCTGCTAAAAGTGTTAATACTGATTATGCACTATCAAAAAAATATGGTAAAGTTCTGCAAAATAAAAATTGGGAAACAGATGGTAAAGTAGCTAAAATTTTTTATACAAATTACTCTACTAAATACCGTTTTAGAAATAGAGAATTATGGCAATTTAATGCTGTAAGACAATTTAAAAGATCTGTTGCTAAATCTTATCCTAAAAAGTGGACAAAATATATTACTATGGTCAACAAAAAAAAAGTTGCTCATATGTATAAAAAAAATAAATAGAAACACTATGGCAACAATAGGAGAAATAGTCTCTAGAGTTAGAGAATCAATAAAAGCAGAAGTACAAGATGCTTTTGTTACAGATAGATATTTATATAGTCTTATAATAAAGTATGGTCAATTATTAATGAGAAGGCAAGATCACACTAATAAGTTAAAAAAATTTAATAGTGTATGGCAAGCCCTTCCTTTTCTTGAGTTAATTGAAGTAGATAAAGTAGAAGCACAATGTAGTGGAATACAAAGTGGATGTACTATTATGAGAACTAAAGATAAACTCCCAACTTTTATGGAAGGTTACTGGGGGCCATTAATTAGAACTGTTAGTTCAATAGATACTTCAATAGAAGTTCAACCAACTAATCCAGGTACATATACTTCTATGACTAAAACAACTTCACATAAATATAATAAAACAAAATACTATTGGTGGTTAAATGATTACATATATGTTCCAAATGTATTTTGGGATGCAATAAAAGTTGAAGGTGTTTTTGAAGGAGATATTAGTGGTTTTAATTGTGATACAACAGATGATTGTACACCTAGATATTTACAAAAAATATATATACCAGAATTTTTATATGCTGAAATAGAAAATCAAGTTTTAAATCAGTTAATGAATACAATGAAAGTTCCTGCAGAAGATTCAGATAATAAAATAAACATTAACAGATAATGAGTGTATCACATAAATATAGAACGTTTAATCAATTACTAGAAGATGTATCAGTAGATTTTTCTACATATGCATTAGAAGGCATGATTGAACCTCAGCAATTAATTAAAGTTGCTACAAGAGTAAACTATGATCTTGGTTTAAGAATACATAGAACTAAAGAATCTGTTATAGATATAGAACATAGCAAAGGACAATTACCATCAGACTTTGCATATCTAAATTATGCATTTATGTGTGGTACATATACAGTAAGTAATACTATGCCTGCAGGAACAACTGTAGATACAACATATACTAAATATGTTCCTGATCCAGGAGGACCAAATCAATGTGTTACACCTACTGCTTGTACAGATGTTTGTGTAGTTAAAACTTGTCCTACAACAGATTCTCAAACTGGTGCTATAAAAACAGATGAACATATTGTTGTTCAATTTGTTGGTGCCGATCAATATAGAACATTTTCAAATTATATGCCTTTACAGATAGGTCAAACAAACCAAGTACAATGTGATTGTCCAAATGTAAATGTTCAAGCTATAGATATAGCTGAAATTAAAGATAATTTTCTTTTAACTAATTTTAAAACTGGTCATGTTTATTTAAGTTACCAAGGAGCTATGGAAGATACTGATGGAAATTTATTAGTATTAGATCATCCGTATTGTAATGAGTACTATGAATATGCTTTAAAAGAAAGGATATTAGAAAATATGATTTTTGCTGGTGAACAAGTTTCACAACAATTAGGATTAATACAAAATAAATTAAGAGCATCAAGAAATAATGCTTTAAGTTTTGTTAATACACCAGACTTTGCAGAAATGAAAAAAATATGGGATGTGAATAGACGGGCACAATACCATAATTATTATAATATGTTTAAAAGTCATCCTACACTAGGCTAAAATAAAACTTATAATGGCAAAAAAACAAAACGCACCTCAACAACAATCTACCTCAAATATAGATACAGATATATTTGTAAAAGGAATGACCAAAGATCCTAACATTAGTTTAGTTGGAAAGGATCAATGGACACATGCACGTAATGCAATTAATAATTCTGCTGATGGTGATGTAGGTACATTAGGTAATGAACAATCTAATTATGTTTGTGCAGGTGCTCCGTTTACAATTATTGGTGCTATTCATTTATATGCTGATAAATGGGTTTTGTATTCAACTAATAATGAGCAAAGTGAAATAGGTGTTTGGGATGATAGTGAGTGTAAATACGAAACACTTGTAAATGATTATAGTTGTTATCAATGTAATGATGAAACATTTAAACCTTGTTTAAACTTTAATACTCAAAATTTAATAACAGGTGCTTCAAAAGAAAATTTTGATTGTACGTGGCAAGTGTATTGGGATGATGGTATAAATCCATCTAGAACATTAAATTTAGATAATATACCATGGATTCAAACAGTGGTGTCACAAGAATTTAATGATTGTGTAATTTATGAAGATGCTCAACCTTTATGTTTAGATTGTGAAAAAATAAGATTAGCACCATTAATTGAAATACCATGTGTTAAAATTTCTAAATCTGCTGATGGAGGTCAATTGAGAAATGGATCTTATCAAGTTTTTATTGCTTATGTAATAAATGATCAAACAATAGGTGACTTTTATGGTGTATCAAATGTTCAACCATTATGGGAACATGAAGATACTATTTGTGGTTTAGATATTAAACTTTCTAATATAGATAAAGGGTTTGAATATTTTAAACTGGTTATATGTAGCAATAACCAAATGGAAATGCAAGCCAAAGAAATTGGCATATATAGCACAGAGCAAGAATTTATATCTATTGATTATATAAATCAAAAACTAAAAACAGTACCAATTGAATTTTTACCTTTAAGAAATCCTGCATATGAAAAATCTGACAACATGTATGTTGTTAATGATTATCTTATAAGACAAGGTCCTACAGAACAATTTGATTTTAACTATCAACCATTAGCAAATCAAATACATACTCATTGGTCATCATGGAAATTTCCAGCAGATTATTATAAAAAAGGAGGTAGTAAACCAACATTTATGAGAGATGAGGTTTATGCATTTTTTATACGTTTTGTATATAATACTGGTGAAAGATCTTCATCATATCACATTCCTGGAAGAGCTCCAGAAAACTTTTCATTACCTGATGGAACTGTAGTAGATGAATTAGCTCCATTACCAGGAGATCCTAGTGAAATTGCTAGTACTATAGATAATGCTGTTGATTCAGATTTAACTTTTGAAATTTATAATACATCAAATAGTTTTTGGGATGCTTCAGCAGGCACAACTTTTAGTGAACCAGATACTTTTGATGGCGGGGTTAAAACAACAGAAGGCCATATGGCATATTGGCAATCATCAGAAAAGTATCCAAATGATCCAGTTAGATATGGTGATCTTTGTGGTAAATATATAAGACATCATAAATTTCCTGATGAAACACTTAGTTCAGGATCATCTGTTGGAGCAAATGGTTTTTTAGATAGAAGTTCAAATAATAATCAAAATATAAATTTATTAGCTGTAGAATTTGAAAATATACAATGGCCTAGATATAACGGACAATCTGATGAAAACAATAGTTGTGATCCAGTAGACCCAAGTCCAACAGGAGATTTAATACCAAATATAATTGGATATGAAATTTTAGTTGGATCAAGAGAAGGTAATAAATCTATTATAGCAAAGGGTATCTCAAGAAATATGAGAAAGTATAATATACCTGATAGTGCAGTTGGACATGAAGCTGCAACAGGGAACCTAGGAGCTATATCAAATTATCCATTTAATGATTGTAATGCAGATCCTTATCTTTCATCTAATGATAATTTTACGTATACAAATTCAACTGGAACTATTCAAAATAGAAACGAATATCCTGCAGGTGTTTCTGGAACATATCAAAATCTTTTTACTTTTCATTCACCAGAACCAGCTTTTAATAAAATTTATTTAAACCCATATGAAATTAAAACATATGGTGTTACAACAGGAACATCTTTAGGTAGATTTAAAAAATCCGAAAAACATCCACAAGAAAAATTATTAAGAAATATTTCTATGTGGGTAGCTATATTTGTTGGTATGGGTTTTGCTATTGCAGAAATGCGTGGTAAGAAAAAGAAAAAATTTGTTGGACCTAAAGCATTAAATATTGGTCTTAGTGGAACTGGAGGTGCTGTTGCAAATATAATTAATGGGCCAGCTGGAAATGCTCTTGGCTTTGCAACTCCTCCAAGTACTGTAAATACAAAAGTTAGATTTGGTGCTCCTGGAACCGCTGTTACTGGATCAGTCACAAATATAAATTCAGCACAAGGACTTACTTCAAGTCTTGCGCTTGCAGCAACTAATGTTGCGGAGATAGGATTTTCAGCAATTGAATCAACTGCTACAGTTTTGGGAGCTCCAAAATTACTTCAA
>TARA_R110002073_G_scaffold155312_2_pt1 | contig 17855 bp, 16 predicted proteins | sample TARA_R110002073 | Tara Oceans TARA_R110002073 (sample SAMEA4397174) | marine metagenome | biome: Polar Biome; feature: [DCM] deep chlorophyll maximum layer (ENVO:01000326); material: water (ENVO:00002006), including particulate matter (ENVO:01000060) such as... | depth 40 m
TCTATATAAATCTAAATTATCAGTTTTTAAAGTTTCATTTATTTTTAAATTTCCAGTAGGGTTTCCATGTTTATTAAAGATGGTGTCATTATATTCTAAATTTTCATTATTAACATTATTAGTGAAAAATTGAGTATCCATGAGGTCGCTTAAAGGTATTTTCTCAATTAAATTAGTATTTTTAAGTAATGTTCTAACAACTTCAATACTATTTATAAATCGTGTATTACTTTTTTTATATTGACCTTTAAATTGTTTATAAATCTTATTAAAATCTTTAATATGTTTTATTTCTTCGTAATGTTCTAAAGCAAATTTAGTAATTTCAGTTTCTTCAATTAAAATATAATGTTCGTCAATAAGTCCTATTTTAATAATTTCCGTATCCTTCTCACCATAAAAAAAGGTTTTGGTTTTATCATTAATTTTACGACTAACAGAGATACAAATATTTAAAACTTTAGCTATAGCGTTCATTTTTGAAGTGGGAATAATTCCATTTCTAAAATATTCTTTTATTTGATTTAATTTTTTTTCTTCTAATTTATTACTATTTTTTAAAGCAATAAATAAACAATTATCATTATAATTTTTTTGTTTTTCATTATAAATATCATATCTACTTAAATCAAAACAAGTTTTATTATAATATTTAAAGAATGCTCCGCTCGGTGCTTCAGTAATATCATCTTCAAAAGGTCTATTTCTTCTTATAATTATTTTTCCACCATTATTAATAGTTCTCATGATAAAATTAACATCGCTTCCATGTTTAAATTCCTTTTCAGTTGTTAATTCTTTTCTATTAATTAATCTCATTAAATTAACTGGTGATAGAGTAATCCACCCCACACCATCTCCGTAAGCCGTAGCTACATAAGTTTCAGCATTTCCCTTTTCATCATAGGGCAAAATATCAGCTATAGTATTTAATAAATCATTATACTTAATATTTCTTAAATCAACTAATAAATCAGTATCAAATTTAAGAGATAAAAAATCATTTTTAAATTTTTTCTTATATTCTTTAGATGTATTATTTTCTAAAACTGAATAAATAGATTCTATCTTTTTAGTTGTTTCTTTTCTAACAATTTTTTTATCCTTGTATCTTTTATCATATTTATATTTAATAAATTTCCTTGTAATAGGGTTAAAAAAATAATCAGTATCAGCGTAATACTGGGAAAAACCATCTTTAATTAGTTTTTTATTCCATTTTAAAAATTTTGATGTATAGACACCATTAACCATCATTTTTTTAGGTTTATTAGGGTCTTTATCAAGATTAAGAAGAGAAGAAAGATTTTTAAGTTGAGCTTTAATTTGAGCTTTTGAGAACATTATAACATTATCAGACATTTTATAATATATGATTAGATTTTTTTATTTATGTTTTAAACGAATTAAATTAATTAAAAAAAAGTGAATTTCTTAAGTATTCTATATATTTTCAAATTTTAGTGCGTTTCAAAAAATCCTTAAGTATTTATTTTTATTTTATAATTTTCAAGTTTTTTTTCTAATTTTTCATTTAGCTTAATTCTCATTTCTCTTTTTTCTTTATTTTCTATTTTGTCATCATATTTAGATTCAATAAATTCATATGCTCCACCTATTTCTTTTTCCATTTCTTCCATGAATTTATCTGTATAAGCTCTAATAAATGTTAAAAATGGGGTTTTTCCTTTATTTAATCTTTCATAAGCTTTTGTGAATATTGTTTTAGGCATTAATTTAGGGAACTTTAATCTTAAATCAAGTAAGAAGAAAGACCACATACAACAATAACCTCCCACTTCTTTTATAGTTAATTCTGTTGAATCAGTTTTTATTTTAACTCTGGTTTTTTTTCCTTCTCCGCTTTTCCTTCCTTCCTTCGGTTCTAAAGTTTGAAACCCTAATTCTTTATGTAATTCTTTAAATTCTTTAACATTATCTCTAATAGGGTAAAAAAATTCATCTTTAGATTCTGTTTGTTTAAAATATCTTTTTAAAACTCTTTTATAACCATTACTACTATCTTTATCTTTAACTTTTGTATTATAAACTATATATTTTCCATCTGGTTTAATATTTTCAACTTTTTCTAAATCAACATTATCTCCAGCTTCATAAAATTCTAAATCATCTTCTTTTATTTTGTAATGTTTCATAGCTATTTTTATAAATTTTTTTTTAGTAAATCCTATCCATGATTTATTTAATTCATTATTGTAAAAGTCAAATTTTCTGTTTTCTGGTTTTATCCATGCTTTATTTGGTTTATCAGTATTAATACTAAATGTATTAAAATTATCTCCATGACCTATAATAGCTTGTATTGATGATGATGTATCTTTTTTATTTCTAACGAAAGTATATTTAGGTATTTCTTTATCATATATTTCTTCTGTTTTTATTTTATCTAAATTTGCTTTTAATGTTATTGATAATAGTTCTTTAGCTTCTTCCTCTGTATATTTATTTATAACTTCTTCTTTATTAACTACTGATAAGTCTTTAGGTTTGGGGCAATTTTCATTAGGGGGAATATATTGTAATTTTAATTTATATTTTTTATCCCAGTAATCTACAATTTGTTTTAATATTGTATCATATTCTTCACTTGTTAAATAACATAAACTATTTTGACCTAAATAAGTCTTCTGTCCGTGTGGTTCATATCTTTCAAATGTTTTTGTATTTGGGTTAATACATATCATATTTCTATGTGTTGAATTACATTCATCACCTATTCCAGTTCCTATATTCATGGGAATACATAAAATTTTATTATTTTTAGCACATTCTTTATAATTTTCATATAACTTATCAATCCCATCTTTTTCTAAAAATAATCTATCAAAACCCCCTAAATAAGAACCAGTAATTTCTCTTTTTTTCGTTTCTTCTTCTATATTCCCATCTTCATCTCTTATTTTTTTCCCATCTTTATCTGTTTTATCTCTTGTTGTTTCTACTTCTCCTAATTCTACTAAAGGTATATTTTTAAGTCTTTTAAAATTATTAGGTAATTCAAAAGTTAAATTGTATTTTTTCATATTATTTATTAAATCACTATAAGGAATAAATACTTTTTGATAATTTCTGTTATATTCGTTAAATTGTCCTATTTTTATTCCAGCTGTTCTATAACTATAATTCTTAACATTATCATTCCCTAAAATATCATAATAAAGACAAGCATTATCATTATTTTCTAAAATATTTAAATATATGAAATTAGAAACAGAATTAAAACATACAAAGGTGGGAAAAACTTTTTCTCCTTCTTCATATTTTTTTCTTAATAATAAAAGCTCATCAAAAAGTCCCATAGGTAATTTTTTTAAAGATATTTTAGGTGGTTTAGGGAATTTAAATTTATCAGCTTTAATTTCTTCATCATATATCGCAGAAAGTTTTTTTTTAGGGTTTTCTTCTGCTTCAGTAATAACTATTTTAGGAATATCTTTTTTAAATTTTAATTTAACTTTAGGAAATTCAAATTTATCGGCTTTATGTTCTTTTTCTTTTTTAGGTTCTTCTATTTCTTCTTCTTCTGTAATTTGTATTAAATCGGCTTGTTGTTTTAATGTTAAAGGTTTAGGTTTTTCTTTTTTCTTTTCTTTTTTCTTTCGTGGTTTCTTTTCTTTAATTTCTTTGTCTTCTTCCATGATAGTATTAACTACAACAATTTTAACACCTTTTTCAGTTTCGGTAATTTTAATTTTCTTACTATTTCTCAAACCTTTAATTAAATCAACTTTTTTTAATTTAGAATAACCTTTTATAGCTACTAAATGATTATATTTAGATACAATTTTTTTTAATTGTTTAACATTAAAATCCTCTAACTTCATTATAATATATGAAAATAAAAAAAAATTAAAATGTTATAGTATTATATATGAATAATTACTACAAAATTCAACAAAGCAAAGATATAGAATATGGTTCTTATTATGAAAGAATGTTAAAAAAAAGATTATTAGAAAAACATGACATAGAATTAAAACAATATACAGATAAAAATGCTATTCATGATTTTTATATAAATGATAAAGAAGGTAATATAATAGGTTTAGTGGAATTAAAAACACGAAGAATAAAAGTTAATCAATATGATTCATTAATGTTAGGTTTTAATAAAATTCAAGAAGGAAGAAGAAGAGTTAAATTAGAAGGAATAAAGTTTATTGTATATGTATGGTGTTTAGATGGAAAATGTGATAAAGAATATTATTACTGGGTTGAAACATTAGATAAAAAACAAAATGAATATTATATAGAATATAATGGTAATAGAAGCAGAGGTGATAGTGATAAAAAACTTGCTATGATATATACTGATTGTCTAAAAGAAATTAAAGAATTAAAAAAAGATTTAATTATAAATAATTTTATGTAAGCTTTTCATAATTAACTTTTTTCTCTTCAGCTTTCTTTTTAGCGAGTTCTTCAGCTTTCTTTTCTTGTCTTTGTTTTCTAATTTGATTAGGGGTTAAAACTTTATTTTTATTTAATTTTTTTTCTTCTTCTTCTAAATCCTTTTTATCAACAAATAAAATTAAAATTTTATCTAATTTGTTATGTGTTAAACCATCTCCACTATATTTTTTTTTATCTAATTTAAAATATTTTTGTTGTGTTTCATTATATTTTTTAACAATATCTTTAGCTGTCATTTTTGAATCATAGATTTTTATTACTTCATCTCTTTTAGATTTAGGTAATTTCATAATATTTTTTATATACACGGAAATCATAAAATCACTATTAACATGTTTATTCTTAAAATTTTTTTCTACAAGATTTCTCACAACTTTTTCAGTATCCGTTTCTTCTTTTGTTTTAGGTTTTTCTTTTTCCATTTTATATGGTGTAGTTGAAGTTGAAGACATAGAAGATACTTCAAAACCCTTTGCTTCCCATGCCTTTTTAAATAAACTTAAATTATTTGTTGGTGTTCCATCTGGTAATTTTCCCATTCCATTAAATAATATTTGTTTTTTAGGTGTTATATCTTTTTTTATCATTTTAATAAGATTTTTTTTTGCTGAATCTGTTTTATCACTTTTAATTCTACTATTATAAAATTCATAAGCGTTTTTATAGGTAGAGAATTTCCCATATTCTATAGATAATAATTTTTCTTTATTATCTTCAATTAATTTTTTTAATTCATCTTTTTTAGGTTCTGCTTTCTTTTCTACTTCAAAACCCTTTGCTTCCCATGCCTTCTTAAATATACTAAAATTATCTGTTTTAATAAAATTAGGTAATTCACCCATTCCACTCCATATTTTAACTTTCTTTTCTTCTTTCTTTGGTTTTGGTGGTGCTTTTTCTTTCTTTGGTTCAGCTTTTTTAACTAATTTAGAATCTTTAGTATGTTTTTTTCCAGTATGAATATCACCATTCTTCATAATGTGAGTTGATTGTTGTTTATCTTCTTCCATGATAGTATTAACTACAACAATTTTAACACCTTTTTCAGTTTCAGTAATTTTAATGTTTTTACTTTCTCTTAAATGTTTAATTAAAGCATCTTTTTTTAATTTAGAATAACCTTTTACTCCTACAGCTTTATTATATTTAGAAATAATCGCTTTTAATTGCTTAACACTAAAATCCTCTAACTTCATTATATAATATCATAAGATTTTTTTTTTTTCGTTTTTAAACTTAATTGTTTTTTTTCTATAATCTTAATCATTTTATCTTTATCATTAATATTCTCTCCTAATAATTTCAATAATTCTATAATTTCTTTTTCATTTAATAAATTAATCATTATATAAATTTAAAATATATTATATAATTATAAAAATGGTTTGTAAGTTATGTGAAGAAAAAGAAGTTGAGTTTTGGTTTGGAAAATGGTGTAAGTCATGTAGAAGAATTAAACATTATTTAAATTTATATGGTGATAGAGTTTATGAAGTTTTAGATAATGTATTATGTAGAACTGAAGAAAAACAAACTATAAAAGAAGCAGAAGAAATAAAGAAAGAAATTAAATTAAAAGAACATAATTTAAGAAGTAATAAAAAGAGGAATAAATCTATTGGTGATGATTCACATATTCAAAAGTGAATTTCTTAAGTTTTAATAATTATTACTAATTCTCACAAAATTATTTTCTAATAGTATTGTATAAATGAGTGATAGTGATGATGTTTTTATGAATGATGAAGAAGAATATATACCGATTAAGAAACCTAAAAAGGTTAAAGAAAAGAAACCACGAAAGGAAATGACACCAGAAACTAAAGCGAGATTATTAGAAAATTTAAAAAAAGGTAGAGAAACAGCAAAAAAAAATAGAATGAAAACGGCACAATATAATAAAATTATTAAAGATAAAGAAAAGAAAAAAGTAGATGAAGTTTTAGAAGAAGATTATAAAAAAAGAAATACTAAAATAAATTATGAAAAAGAAAATGAAGAATTAAAAAGAAAATTAAAAATGTTTGAAACAGAACAAAAACCATCACCAGAACCTATAAAAATGAAAATAGAAGAACCAGTTAAAATAGAACCAGTTAAAATAGAACAACCAGTAGAAAAAGTTGTAGAAACACCACAAAAACCTAAAATAATTAATAGTGGTAGAATTAAGAGGAACTTTTGGTTATAACATTAAAATCTTTATCTAAATACATATTTTTAAATTTATTACTATAATTTATTACGAGAAAGTCATGTTTCTCTACAACATATTTTCTAAACATTTGTCTAAAAGCTTTCTCACCCCCTTCTAAATAATTATTATCTTCACTTATAGCTTTTAATTGTTTTTCACTTGTATTTCCTAATATTATTCCGCTACTTTGACTTCTACAACTCGGTAATATATGATTATAGAATTGACTTGTGAGAATAATTGAAATATTATGCTTACGACCATTACAGAATATTTTATTCACGATATTAAAACTTCCTTGTCTTAATTTTCCAGACCACGAAATATCGTCCATGATTATAACACTTTGAACTGGTTTCTTTTTCTTTTCAACTGCTTCAGCGAATTCTTCTGTTAATTTATCATATAAAGCCCCTATAACTTCACCATCAAAAGAAGTCATAACATTTTCTTCTGGAATTTGCTTAAAATCTATTAATGAATTTAATTTATTATCATTTATCATGGGGCTTACTATATAAATATCTTCACCTTTAAATTCCTTACCATAAAACTCATCTCTAAATAAATTTCCTATAAAATTTGATTTCCCCCCACCAGTTCTCATAACGAGTAATAAACGGAATGGAACATTAAATAATAACCCCTTATCTAAAGCAAATTTATCACTTTCATCTTTCATTTTTAATATTTTTAATTTATTCATCTTTAATATATATATATATAATATAATAAATATGGATTATAATTATCAACAATTATTAGCACAAGCAAATCAACAAAGAATAGCACAACAAAGTAATATTAATTCTACATTATCTCAAGCTTTAGAAGATAAAAAAAGAGATATATTATTAACAAGTGAAGGTTTATCTACACCTTTAATAGTGGAAGGTGGAAGAGGATTACTTAAAAGAGGTTTTAAAAAAATTAAAGCTAATGCTGATGAAGCTGGTGATGAAACAACAAGCGGAGTAGTAGATGAATTATCAGCCATGAATGATGATTATGCTAAAGGTGGTCTTAAAGCTGTATTAAAAGGAACTAAAACAAGATTACAACAAAGAATTAAAGATAAAGCACAAAATAAATTAAGACAACAAGGACAAGATAATTTAGGTGATAGTGATGAAACAGATAATATATTAGCAAAAGGAACTAAATTATTTAAAAGTAAAGTTAAAGATGCTTTAGGTGATTTCATGGAAGGGAAACCACAATTAGACGATGATATAACAAGAGATTTAGTTAAAGGTGGTAAAACCCCTTCATTACAAGATTATAAAGATGCTGTAAGAAAACAAATTAATAGGAATACTTCTGGTAAAAAGAAAGCTGGTTCTGGTGATGATGATGGAGCTGGAGCTGGTGATGGAGCTGAAGCTGGAGCTGGAGCTGGAGCCGATGATAGTTTAACTAAAGATTCTACAACTTTAGGAGATAATTTAGAAGAAGATGGGACAATAAGAGTTAAAACTTTCGCTAAACAAATTACAGATAGAAGTAAATTAAAACAAAAATCATCTAAATCTCAAAGACAACAAGAAGCAAGTGATAAATTAGAACAACAAAAAAGCGAATATAAACAATTATCACCAGAAAGCAGAGCAGAATATACTAAAGAATATAAATCAATAAGAAAAACACAACAAGATAGAATAGCAAATGAAGATAGATTAAGTGATGCGAGATTAGATTTAAATGATAGTTTATTAGAAAAATATAAGGCGGTTGATGCTAATTCAGCTCAAGAAGCTTCAGAACGAGAACAAGCTTCAGCAAATCAACAACAACAACAAACTAAACCACAAACAGACCCAGAACCAGACACACCACCAGAACCTAAACCACCTAATAACCCAGATAAACCTAAACCTAATGAAGATGGTGATGGAGATGGAGATGGAGGAGGTGATGGAAAATTAAATTTTAAGGAAAGAATGGAGAAATCTGGTGAAAAAATGGGAGAAGAAGAAGTTGAAGGAGGCGGACCAGAAGACCCTTTCGCCGATATAATTTCTTTAGGAACTGGTTTAGCTGGGTTATTAGGTGGGCTTTTTGGTTCAATACATAAAAAAGAAGGATATGTTCCACAAGCACCAGAACAAAACGTATCAGTTCAAGTAGGACAATAAATCTTTTATTTTATGGTTTTTATTTTTTTATTTATTTAAATTTAAAATCTTTTATTAATATATAAAATGAGTATGGATAAAATGATTAAGATTAATTCTAAACAAGGTTCTTTTGATGCTGGGACTGGAAGTAATAAAAAATTATGCGATTTCACACTTCCCAGAGGTAATGTGTATAATTTAAATGATAGTTATATAAATGTGAATCTACAAATAGATTCTACTGATGTTAATGAAACACCAGACTCTTCACCCCCAGTTGAATTTAGTGGTGGAAGAGGAATTCAAATTTTAGATTTATCTTTATATGATAATACTTTAGCTTCTTCCACTACTATTCTTCCTAATGTGGCTTTAGTTAAAAACGCTAATATGAGAAGTCAAAAATTAGGTAGAATTGATGATGTTAGACGATGCGACCATTTAAAATCTATGTTATATGGTTATGAAAAAGATACTAATGATAAAATTGATGCTTCTTATTATTCTTTATCTGGAACAAAACAAGGTAATAACTGGAGAAATTCACCATTTCAAAGATTAGAAAAAGAAGGAAGTAATAATAGTCTTTCTGTTCCTCATGATGTTAGGATAAAATTAGGTGAAATATTTGATATATGTAATGAAGAACAAGTTGATTGTAATAGATTAGGTGATGTTGATATACATTTAGAGTTAAATTTAGACAAATTACGAGTAAATCAACAATTAGGAGGCACTACTGCTACTGGAGCGAGAGATGCTGTATGGACTGAAACAAGGGACGGACAGACTCACGCTAATAATCAAATGGACGATTCAGCTGTAGCTACTGGGGCTACTGATTTAACTTTTCTTATAACTAAAGCAACTTTTAGACCAGATGATTTTAAGACCACATCACCCTTCCATTTGGGACAAAAACTATTAATTACTGGTGAAGTGGGGGCTGGAGCAACTCAAGCCCCATGGACCCCATCACCTAATAGAGAACGAACTATTACTCAAATTGATTATGATAATACAACTGGAAAATTAAAATTAACTCTGGATTCTTCTTTAATAAGTCTTACAAACGGACAAAACGCATCATCTTTGAGTGTTAAAGGAACTAATGTAGCTTCAACTTCTATTGTTGTGAATAAGATTGAAATGGTTGTTAAAGTGGTAATGAACCCTACTAATGTTCCTAATCAATTAACATATTATACTTATAAAACAGAAGAAGATAATTTAAATAATAGAATTGTTGTAAATAAAAATTATTCAGTTCAAGGTGATTGTGAAAATGTATATATTGGTTTCGGTGGTGATTTAGTTGAAACTACAGCTATTCAAGGAACAGCTAATTCGGCTGATATATCATCTTATAGATTTCAGTTAAATAATGTTGATGTAGTTAATAGAAGCATTCAACCACATTTAGCAATTCATAATGATTTAATAAGGAAAACATATCTTAATAATCAAAGAAAACTTAAAGCTATAGGTCATACTGGTATGAGTTTAGAAAAAGAAAATGGTAATAATATAACTTTATCATCAGCAATTATGACACCATTAATAGAAAGAGATGATTTAGAACAAAGTATTTTAGGACTTGAACTTAATTGCGTCACAGCTGGAAGAGGAATTAATGATATTAAAATTTTTCAAGAAGTAATTAAAACAATTTAAATTATTTCGTTTAAAATCAAAATAAAAAAAATATTATAAATATATAATGAGAGGTGTTAAATATAATTTAAGTATTGATATTCCGCATGGAGAACAATTAAGTTTTAATGATATAGATATGAATGAAACATGTGAAACAATTAAAAAGACATTTTTAGAAAAATATTTTATAGATGTTAAATGTAATAATCAAATAATATATAATTTAATAAATAGACCTAAAACTGCTTCATATATTTTAAAATCAAAAGTTTTAATAAATAGAGTCTAATTTTATTTTTTCGTTTTTTTTATAATTAAAAATAACATTAAGAAATTCCTTAATGATTTATATTAATTTTCTTTAATAAAATTTTTTGAATAAGTATATACATATAAATTAAATTTATGTATTAATAAAACATAACATTAATTTTTAAAATCTTTATATATATTATAAAATGAAATTAGTTAGATTAACCAGTAATGATAATGAAGGAAGATTTGAAACATTTTTTAAAACAAATATAGAAATAAAAGAGAAATCACAAGTAGCTTTACAAAACATTTCTTTCACCAGTAATGCTGAAGGTTTTAAAGTTAATGGTGTGAATGGTTTGATTACTTTTACGATAGACGGAAATGTCATGATAGTTAAATTAACAGAAGCAAATTATTCTATAAATGATTATGGAAATTTATTTTTTGATATTCAAGATAAATTAAATGATAAATTAGATTTTACTTCAGTTAAAATGATAGGATTACAATTTTCATGTTCTCTTAATAGAGATGGAAAAATTGAAATTACATATAATATATCACCATACGAATTAGAATCTTATTACTGGAATGAAGAACAACTTTCACTTTTTCCATCTGGAACAACACATATACATAGTAATATAATTGGAGTTAAAAATGATGATTCTTCTAATTATTATTCAACACTTCCATTTATTAAAGGTTGTGGTGTAATGAGAGCTTCTTTATTTACTTATGCTGATACTGGAGCTGATGGAGAAGGATTATTTGTTGGAATGAGTAGAGAAACCCCTTCAACATGGACTTCACCTATTATGACTGACCTTCAAAAAGATATGTATTTACATTTAGATAATGGGAAATATAAATATCAGTATTATACTGGAGGGACTAAAGTTCAAGGAGAAAACGCAACATTACCAGAAGTAGGAGATATTGTAGAAATCTCAAGAAGGGGTGGATTTTTTGTGGGAGGATTTTATAGAAGTGGAACATTTACACAAGTATTTAATATTCCAGACGATAATACATCATTATATTACCCTTATTTGATTTTTAGGAGTGGTTCAACTCAATTAATAGTTGAAGATTTAATAGTTCAATTAAACCCAGAACATTTCTCAACATACGCCCCACCTCTTAAAAAAGATAGAATACAAACTAATTTAGGTGTTGTTCCTATTCCTTCACCTCAAGTCATAGTTTCTAATATATTAAACTTTAATGAAAAAAGTATGTTAGATTATTTAGGATTTGAAAATATTACTTATACTATATTAAGTGCTACACCTAAATTTATTGCTGAAGAAGCTTTTAGTTTAAGTGTTTTTAATGATACTTATATTTTAGTATTAGATAATATGGAATTAGAAAGTTATGATGGTTTTGATGGTGTAAGAAAAAGTATTTTATCTGTTATTCCTTATAGTGATGATAATACAAATAGAGTAGTTCAATATGAACCAGCTAATATTAATTTTATAGATTTAAAAAATATAAAACCTCAAAGTTTAAGAAGTATTAAGGGAAGAATTTTAACAAGTAATTTAAAAACACCTTCTTTAAATGGTTTAATTTCAATAACATTATTAATCAAATGAAATATAACCTAAATCTTCATCTTCTATTCTAAATGTATTTATTTTATAACTATCATTTCTTTTATAATTGATTCTTCTTATAAATAATTTATTTTCTAACATTTTTGAAAAACATTTTCTAATATAATAATCACTCGTTAATTCATCATGGAAATAATATCTAATAATTTTTCGCCATATATAATATCTTAAATATTGTTTATTACTGGAGTATTTACTTAATAAAAACCCATAAATTTCAGTTTCTAAATCATTATACATATATAATAATTAAAGATTTTAATAATTTTATGATTCTTTTATTTTTTTTATTTATTTAAATTTAAAATATTATAGTAATATATAAAATGAGTAGTCTAATTTACCACAGAGCCGAAGTTGAAAACGCTAAATTAAATGGTTATACTGAATTTGATAATTTAGATTTTTATTTAAATCAAGAAGGAAGAGCTTTACAACAAAATAGTTTAAGAATTGAAGGAGAAGTAAGAGTATTAAAAGATGTTGGTGGAACAACTACAAGATTAGAAACAACTGATAAAGTCTTTATTGACATGAGTGTTGGAGCAAATTGTTTCTTTGACACCATGTCAGTTGAATTTCAAAATAGCGGAATGATAGAACATCAAAGCGAAGTTCCCAGATATTATAAAATGACTGAAATAGGTTCTAAAGATAGAAATGATTATCATAATGGAAATGATTTAATACAATTAAAATCACCCAGCCCTAAAGGTGCTACTACTAATATATGTGGGACTATTTCCGCAAATAATAGTGCCGATGCTGGAACAGCTGGATTAGATGGAGATAATATAGATAATTCTTTTTCCATCAAACCTAAATTTTGTTTGAATAAAATGAGTGATGACATGAGTTTTTCTAAATCTGGTTTTGTTAAAGTATCACTTTCAGTAGCTAAAGTTTCAAGTATTCTTTTTGGAGTTGATGAAGCTTCAAGTATGACTATTCAATTAAGAAATGTTAGAGTATGTTATAATTCAGTTCCAGATGTTTCAAATAATCTTCAAATGAGAACAATTATAGGTCTTAAATCTTCTATTAATTCCACATTTTCAAATAATCAATTTAAGGTTAATGGTGTATGTGATGGAGTTTCAGCATGTTTCTTAAGACAAGATAAGGAGAACACATTAACACAGAATAATAATGATATGGACGTTTTAAGTGGTATAAATGAAATTTCTTGGTTATTTAATGACTCAACAGCTCAATATATTTCGTATGTAATACAAGATAAAGGAGAGATGATAAGAGGTTTTGTAGATAGTTTGAAAAATAGCGGTCATAATCAAGTCAATTCAAATCATAATAATTCTAATTTCGGTTTAGGATTAACTTTCCCACCCACAGACTTAACACAACAGAAATTTAATTTACAAATTAATAGTAGCAACCCAGACATTTCAACATCACCTTATATTCTATATATGTTTTTTCATAGTGTAGTTTCTCTTTAAGAGTTGTAAGAATTTTCTTTAATAAAAATATTAAGTTAAGTATATATACATGAATTTAATTTATGGTTTTATTTTTTTTTATTTATTTAAATTTAAAATCTTTTATTAATATATAAAATGAGTATTTATAGTGGAGGACAAGTTAAAACGGAATATATTGACCCAGTTATAGATTTAAAAGATAATAGATGTGAATTTAGGTTAGATAATTATGATGTTGTTATGAGTAATATGAGATTAGCAAATATAGGTTTAGAAGGAACATCTACATCATATAACCCTATATTAGGTTCTTATTCAACTATTAGGAGAATTTCTTTGTTAAACGGACAAACTGAATTAAGTGTATGTAGATTCGCTAATTTATGGTTAGGATTTCAAAATCTTTTAAACCCTAATTCTGTTAATGAAAGTTTAGGACAAGCCTTAAAAAATAATGCTGTAGGATATTATGTTGATAGTGATACTGAAAAAGCTGGGAGTCAAAGAACTACTTTTGATGCTATTGATACAGATGCTACAGAAAACGGACATTTAGACCTTCGCACCATATTTCCCTTATTAGGTCAAGTTTCATCATTAAATAATGTTTTATTTCCTCAATTAAAAATTGTTATAGAATGGGAAACTGATGATAGAAAAATGGTTAAAGATAAATCTGCTGGTGATTATCACACTTTATCACCTCTTCTTATAGTTGATGTAGCACAAGACGAAGGAGTTAGAAATAATGCTATTAAAAATTTCCCTTCTCAAACTATCTATAATGAGATAGAACATGATGAATTTATTATACCAGCCCCAGCGGTTTCAGCTACAGCAGTTAAAGTAGAGCAGAGTTCTTCTTTTAAAATTAATGGTTTTAATAATAAGAGTTTAGGAAGACTTCTTATCATGAAACAAGACGCAAACCCAGATAATTTGATTACTACTAATGTTATTGATGGAGTCGGAAATGTATGTAGTTTAGCGATGAATAATGAAAAAATTAATGTAGTTGTAAATGGTAGAAATCTGTTAAGTGGTGAAGGTTTAGAAACAAACGCACAAAGAACAGCTATGTTATGTGATACATGGGGTTCAGTTAATATTATTCCTAATGGTAATTTAGATGGTGGTAGAACTAATGATACTTTAGTAGATGATGATAAAAAATGCGGACAGATGGATTATGTAGGGATTTTTGTAGGTGATAATATAAATGACTTACAATTAAATTATAAAAGAACTGGGATTTATAATAATGGAACTCAAGCCTCTTCTATTAATGAATTGAGGGTTCATGCTTTCGGTGAAACATCAAAAGTATTAAGTGTTAAAAATGGAACTTTTAATATCGCTTATGTTTAAATTTATTTTCTTTTTATATATTATAAATGAGTTATAGTAAATCATCTGTTATTCAATTAAGAGAGTTAAGTGGTGTAGGAATAGATAAAAGTTTATCTATAGAAGGACAACCGAGCGATTATATTAACGGACAATATGAAGTAGATGTAGCTGAAACTATCTTAAATGATGGTGATATGGTGTCTATAAAGAGTTGTATAATAGATTCAGCTTCCAGCGAAGATGGTAAAATAGTAGTTGAAGATAATGAAACAGATTTTTCTATAACTTTTAATCATTACATTAAAAATTATACAATAACAGATAAAAGATATAATAGAGGTAATGAAACAAGCATAAAACAACCAGACGGCTTACATTATTTTTTATGTGATACAGCTGATTCTATATCTAATACTAAAAAGATAAATTCCGTCACCTTTCATAGGGTAGGTTCAGTTGTAAAAGGTTTCTGGGGTAAATGTAGTGTGGTTTTTAGTTATGTTCCAGCTGGGCAGACGACCGCTAAACCAGTATCATTTTTCACTATGTATATAGATAAACAACATAATAGAAACCCAAGTAAAACTTATGACACAACATCTAAAAACGATGATGGAAAAAATATAGGATTAGGTTTTAATTATAATGGAAATTTTCCTTTTGAATTAAATGCTGATTATAACAATTTAGAAGATTTAGCTGAAAATCATAATTTAGATAGTGGAACAGACCATACTGAAAGAGATGTAGATACTTCAACACAGCGTTCGCCCCATGATTTCACTTTTGATTTTAATGTTGATGCTGGTTCTTATGACCCTACAGAGTTCGCCAGAATTATTACTGATAAATTAACAAATATACGACCAGATGAATCTAATTTTACTGGTGATACACCTATGAAAAACCCTATGATGACAACTAATAAACAATTTGCTACTGATTTTCCTTTATCATGCCCTAATGCTCTTAAAGCTGAATATTGTAGTGAAACTGGAGAAGACTTTTTTGATTTTGATACTACTAATGTTTTAAGTGGAGCTTCTCAATTCGGCTTACAATTTGACCCCTTAATTAACAAATTTAAAATTACATTAATTAATAACCCTTATTTTGAAGGGGGTAATGTAAGTGTTAGAGCAATTAAAAGAGGAACTGATAATGAATACTTTTTAGTTAATAAGACATCTGGATTAACCATGAAGGCTATGACACCTCATAGTGTATGGTTTAAAAAAATGGGGTTTAACCCTAATATTTGTATAAATTCAAATTCAACAATAACAAAAGATTTCGCTTCTGGGACTGCTGGTGCTGGATTAACAAATCAAACCCTTCCAGTATGGGAAGGAATAGCTGAAGGAGTTAATACAACTGGTTCCTATAAGGGTTTAGATATGATAGTTCAAAAAAACGGAGGAGAAACTAACCCTAATGGTTCTTTATGCCCCACAAGTGCTACTATTTCTACTATTACAAGTGATATGAATGTTATTTTCGCTCAACAATCATTACAAAAAATATCTCTTGCTTATGGATATTTCTTAATAGATGTAGGTATGGGATTAGAACAAGATTTTAAAGGAAAAGATTTATATAAAAATAGTATTCATGGTGTAATAGGTCGTTATTATTCTACTGATAGTTTCACAACAGCTTATAATGAAGGTAGTATTCCTTATATTCATAGAGGAACACCTATTAAATTAAGTAGATTTAAGGTAAGGATTCTGGACGATACTGGTAATGTTTCCACAGATGTAGGCAATAATAATACAATATTTTTAGAAATAACTAAATCTGTTGATGCCCCTTCCGCCCCAGCGATAAATATTCCTTTGAAAGATTTTTTAGAATTAAAAAAAAATCAAAAATAATAATTACATTTTCATAACAAACATTATATAAAATATTTAAATAAAAATTCATTATATAAATATTATATTTTATTTATATGTATTTACTCATAATTTAAAATTTATTAAAGAAATTACTTAATAACTTTAATGAAATTTACTTAATATATTCTGTAGGATTAAAGTTTTTCTTTTTTTTACTATAATAATCATATTCTTCATTTAAAGAACATTTTGATTTACAACAACATAACAATTTACATTTTATTTTTTTTATTAAAGATTTAAACATATTTTTATATTATATATTAATATAAATGTTTAGGCAAAGATTAGATTTAAATACTGATGCGACTATACAAAGAAATAGTAATGAGCTTAATAGACAAATTGTAGCTACATCTATTAATAACTGGACTTCTAATAATGGAAATTATGTTGATGATATAACACTTTCCGCTAATGGAATGGCGAACCCTATGGATATGTCATTATTAGAACCATCTGGAACAGCAAGAAAATTATTTTTAATGGGAAAAATGAATATGACGAGTCATGTAGATACTATTTGTTTTTTGTGTTCTAATGGAATCGGTAATTTTTTAGGACAACAAATAAGACCCATGTTAAACCCTATAGATAATATGTATCATTTCACATATCTTATGGAAGGTTATGCTAAATTTGTAAGAGTAGCTAATTTATCTACTTCTACAAATGATATTACTAATTTAACTATTAATTACACATTTTTAAAATAAAAATATAATATATAATTATAAAATGGCTCATACTATTTCTCATACAGAACTAATTTTAGAAACCATAAACGATAATGTAATATTAAATAGAACCCTTAATTTTAACCCTAATACACCTACAACTTATACAAATAATTTTTTAGCACATATAAAATTAAA
>TARA_R110002073_G_scaffold1620_1_pt1 | contig 17840 bp, 12 predicted proteins | sample TARA_R110002073 | Tara Oceans TARA_R110002073 (sample SAMEA4397174) | marine metagenome | biome: Polar Biome; feature: [DCM] deep chlorophyll maximum layer (ENVO:01000326); material: water (ENVO:00002006), including particulate matter (ENVO:01000060) such as... | depth 40 m
AGTCCATCAAACGCCGGATAACCGGCGGGCAGGAAGATGCATTGGGCAGGAAAATATTAAGAATGAAGCACCAATTTGCGGTGTCCGATCTTTTTGCCCCTCATGTTTTTGCCTTATTCAACGGCCAACGTTGACCTCGGCAATAAAATGCCGTAGCTCACTCGACTCGTGGTTCCGGGACGTCTACGAAGCGCCACGCCGCAGGCCGGCAAAAAGATGGAGGGCAAAAACATGTCAGAAAGCAGAACCATCATGCGGCATCCCATTTTCCTGCCCCCTACATGTTCCTGCCCTATTTAGTAACCAACGCTGACCCCGGCAACACAACGCCGCGGCTCAATCGACTCGTGTTTCCGCCACGTCCAACAGACGCCGGATAGCCGGCGGGCAGGAAGATGGGGTGGGCAGGAAAATATTAAGAATGCAGGATCAATTTGCGGTGTCCCATCTTTTTGCCGCCTTCGTATTTCTGCCCAAATCTGTGAACCAAACAAATGTCCGCCACCTTCTTTGGCATTCGCTGAAATCGATAGACCCCATCACCGCATCGTCGCCGATTCACATGAAATCAGCCGCTTGTCAGACCAATTCCGACAGTCCACCGGTCTGTCCGGCGAAGCTTTCGGTTTCGAGGCCCAACTGCTGTAACATCGTGACAAACACCTTTGTCAGAGGCTGATCGTCCTTGGCCGGTTCTCGCATCCAGGGCTCGGGCACCCCGTCGAATAATCCACCGACCGCACCCGATCCGGCGTGATTCAGGAATTGCCCGTGCTTGAACCCCATCGCCTTTCCACCGGCCAGAATGATTGGATAGTTTTGTGAGAGGTGGAATGCACTGGACGCGGATCCGAACAGCAACAGGGTGTTGTCGAGCATCGTCCCCTCGCCAGCCGGTTCGGGGGTTTCGTGAAGCCGAGACGCGAATCGATAGAATTCGCGGTTGAGGAATCCGCAATAGGTCGAGAATCTTTCCCACCCACCAGGCTGCTTGGTTTCGTGCGACAACGCGTGCGCCAAATTGAAACCGACGGCGCGAGCTAAGCGGTCGCTGATTCCAAACGCATTTTCACGACCGATCTGGTAAGTCGCCACCCGCGTCGAATCGGTGCGGAATGCCAAGTAGACCAGCTCGAACATCGTCTGGACGTAACGTTGCGGGTCCTCGGGTGACACGTCCAGATCGAGACCGCCCGACTCGACGGTCGGTAACGGAGTGTTGACCCAGCGTTTGGCTTTTTCAACGCGTTGCTCGGCTTGTCGGACCGAATCCAGATACTCATCCAACCGCTCGCGGTCATTGCCCGCCAAGTCACGCCGCAGTGTTTTGGCATCGGCTAACAATTCATCCAAAGCACTCTTGCTTAACGCCAAGCGTCGTGCGGCATCGGCATCGCGTTTGACGAACAGCATGTCGAAGACACGCTTAGGCCGGTGCTCCGCTGGAATCGCTCGCCCGGTGCGGTTGAACGAAATCGTATGCGTGCCACGCGGTGTTCCGGTGCCTCCATCAGTTGACAACACCAAAGACGAGAACCGCGTCTGATCACCAATGTGGTTTGCGTAAACTTGGTCAAGCGAGATCGAATTTTTATAGGGGCCATCCGATCCAGTGGCAGCCGCCGTCAAAAATTGGTCCGCGTTAGAGTGACCGTGAACTTGACGCACCGCGGGATGAGAAAACCCCGACAACACCGTGACATGATCTCTCAGCGGCTGAAACACCTCCATGCACTTGGTGTAGGTGAAATCGGTGCCATTACCATGAGGGAACCATGACCAATCTTGATAGGCAGGATCCTCGGCCAATGGCATCGGGACACCATCGGGAAAGTAGAAACAGCCTAAACGCTTCACGTCCCGCGGCGAATCTCCATCCGCCCCCGATTGCCCAGTGGCTGCCAAGGCCTCGGACGATGTGCCGGCACTCAGATTCACGGCAGAGCCGAATACGGGCAAGGCGAGCGCGACCCCGGCTCCACGCAGAAAACGTCGGCGGTCCAATGAATCCAGATTCAATTTCATAGTGTCGTTCCTACTGCGGGGACAGGGCAATCTGCGGAATGCGTTTGTCAATCGAGTGGTGGTGGAGTGTGTATCGGCGGAAACGAGTCAGTCGTCCGTGACGAAGACTTGCGTCCGGGGGCAAGTGTCACGCGGCAAGCATCACGGCGCCAAAAACAGTTCGCTAGTGACAAGACAGTGCACCAGGGCTTTCAGTCCATCGCCCTTTTGCCGCACGGCACGTGTCACCTCGTCAACCGCCGCGTTGTCGCTAAAGGCCAACGGTCGGCCCAAGGCAAAGATGGCGAGCTTCTCGACCATCGCGCGAACGAATTGATCCTGGCGACTGGTCAGCAGATAGCGTTTCAGCCCATCAATCCCGTCCAGGACTTGATCGTTGTACAACGCGGAACTGGCATCAACCGGCGTTCCGTTGATCTCTTCTCTCCATTGCCCAATGGCGTCGTAGTTTTCGAAGGCGATCCCCCACGGGTCGATCTTCTTATGGCAAGACATACAGGCGGCCTGATTACGATGGTCTTCGATGCGTTGTTTCAAGGTCAGCTTCGCAATCTCGGGGTCCGCCAAATCGATCTCCGGAACCGCTGCCGGTGGCGGTGGCGGCGGATCGTTCAGCAAACAATTCAGTATCCAGACGCCTCGCTTGAGCGGATGCGAGTGCTCTCCGTCGGAGTTCATTGCCAACAAGCCCGCTTGCGTCAAGACTCCGCCCCGCGACGCTTCGTCGTTTAGCGAGACGCGTTGGAACTGGTTGCCCTCGACACCCGCGATTCCGTAGTGGACCGCCAATCGCTCGTTCACGGTGGCGTAGTCGGCATGGATGATATCCAGCACGCTGGCGTCGGTCCGCAGCAACTCCGCGAAAAACGCAATAGGCTCTTGCTGCATCGCTTCTTTCAAAGACGGATCGAATGTGGTGAAGCTTTTGTCGACCGCCAAGTACGATAACGCTCGCATACCGAGCCACTGCCCTACAAAATGCTGGACAAAACGTTCATGACGAGGATCGGCAAGCATTCGATCGACCTCCGCATGCAGCACCTCTGGCTGATACAGAGTCCCCGAGGCGGCCAATTCCACCAATCGCTTGTCCGGCACACTGCACCACAGGAACAGCGACAGCCGCGTGGCGAGGTCCCCGTCGGCCAGTCGCCGATTCGGTGATGATGCTTTCGTCACCGGTTCGCCATCAATGAAATCTTCCGCCGGCGTGATTGGCTTGGGAGCAACGTACAGGAATTTTGGAGAAGTCAGTACGGTGGCTAGCACTTCGAGCATCGCATCCTGAAAATCGTCACAGCCATCACGCACCGCTTCGAACAGAGCGACTTTCTTTTCGACCGCAGCGGAATCGACCGGCGATCGCCATGCACGGGGCATGAAGCTCGTCAGGATCTCGCGTGCATAAGCAACTTCTTGCTCGCGTGACAGATTCTCGTTGTCTTGGTTGCCAACAAAAATTTGCTGGTGCGATTTTGGCGGCCACTCGTGGTAAATCGGTGCGACGACCTCGACCGACTCGATCACGATATCGGCCGGCTGGTCACGATCTTTGGGAACCGAACTATTGACCAGCCGAATGTATTCCGATGGGCTGGGATATTGCCCCATCGTCGATGTCTTGCGTTCGGCGTTTCGCGGATCGATCTCGCCAAGCGGAATCAACCACTCGTACGTTTCGGTCGATCCTGCTACGGCCGTTACCTCTGTATCTTGTTGGCTGACTCGCACGTCGGCGCGGCCCTCGTTGGTCGCTCGCCAACCGAACACCAACTGCATACTCGGGATTCGTTCTTGGTCGGGGCCACGTGAGGCGCGGACACGTACCCGCAGCAAACCTTCATCCGGAATCTGATTGCCAAGTTCGATTGTCAGATTCGAATTCTTACCCGCCGGGAGCACTGCGACATAAGTTGGCTCGACGTCGGCCGCTTCTTGGGAAGCCGTTTCGGTGGGACTGACAGGCTCAATCGCATACTGAGCTCCGTTATATTCCCATTTCGCGCGGGCCTTTTCTCCGGTCGCAACGTTCAGATAGTAAGGCCTGTCGCCTGGGTTCCGATACAGCCGAGTTGTCGTGCTGATTTGCTTTTCGCGTTTTTCGGCGTCGTCAGCGAAACGTTTTTCAAGCCGCTTGATCTTCGCTTGATACATTCGCTCTTCGATCGCGGCCGCATCCGACATGCGGTGATGCCAGCGAACGAGGTCAGGACGCGGGCCTCGTACGGTCACGCGATCCAGCGCACGTCGTGCAAGTTGCCGATACGTTTCGAACTGCGATACCGAAAGATGCAGTGAGTCGGAACTGTTTTGAAAACCGTCCTCCGAAACCGACTCGGGCGGAAGGTCTTTGGCGAAGTCCCACGGTTGGCCAAGCAAATCTTGTAGCGCGTAGCTGTATTCGTACTTCGTCAATCGACGGAACGACGTGTTGGATTCGCGTGCTCGACGTGCGATGGACGCGAAGTGAATCTCGTTGCTTAGCCACTCGACGACCGTTGCCCGATCCTGATCCTCCATCTCCAACTCATCAGGTGGCGGCATCTCGCCGTTGTTCAGCGCCGCCAACACCTCTTCCCACCACTCGGCATCGCCACCGTTGACCATATCGGGATCGATCGCGGTGATGTCAAAGTTCGCTTCGGCGCCGTAGGGCCCATGACAATCGGTGCAGGCCTGATTCAGAATCGGTTTGATCTTTTGATCAAAGATGGCGGCATCTCGTTGCCGTGGCTGATCCACCGCGATGTGCGACGGTTCGAGGTAGGCGGATTTCTCAGCCCCCAACGCTTTCAGTTCGCTTAACGACGCAGCGTGCGGCAGCGTCGACTCGGAGACGCGACCACTGTCGCTTTCTGGCTCGCCAGCGGTTGTTTTTGATTCGGTTGTTTTCGATTCGGCAGCGGCCGCAACCTCCAGGCCACCATTGATCGAGACAACGCGAAACAGCCCCCATGTGATGAAGGCCAAGATCCACAGAACGCTGGTCAATTTTGGGGTGCAACAGGGCGACCGCATGGAAAAACAACCTCTTGATTTGCCGCCTTACTTGCAAAATGGCCCGTAGCGACCGGGCACCGGTTTGTTCACTCAGTTTAAATTGATACAAGAAATCAACAAGTTGATTAAGTGACGTGGTTCGTTAATGTCGGCCTCACCGCGGCTAAGGGGGACAGTTCTTCGCAACCTTGTCCTGCGGAGCGAAAAGCGGCCTTTCGTTTTTTCGCCAACCTCCGCATCAAGCCGGCACCCCCAGCGTTTCCGGTGGGCGACCGGCAAATACTCACCCGTCTACGAACATGACGCGCCTCCCCCCTGAACGCATCACTCTATTGCATTTGCGACGACGGGACGCCGACTCTTGTTCTGATTCATCCACGAGCCACCGCGTGGAGTGCAATGGGTTGCATCTAGGGCTAGTATGAACTACTAAAACGCTGGGGGCGTGATGTTTGTTGGCGCAATTTCCCAGGACTTCTCCACCAACTTCGAAGACTGCTGATTTAGTAGCAAGCGAGTAGGCCGGAGGCCGACACACTGACGGCAGAGTGTGTCGCCCGCCGGGCTATGTTTTACTAACTCCCCTAGCCGGTGGCTCACGCCACTGGCAGAGGGTGTATCGGCCTCCGGCCTGTAATTAATGCCACTCAATCAGCATTCTTCTTCATCGATGCAGAGGTGACAGCGTCGAACTGAATCACTCGCAATATCCGACTTCAACACCTTCCTGTTATCGGCCACGGGTTGTGGATGCCGAGGAAAGAGCTCCGGCAGCATTTGCGCATTTATCGTGTGGCTGAAGCTGAGAATGCCGTCGAGTCAGATTTTTGAAGTTGCGTTTTTTGTATTTAGGGGCAAAGCCCCGGAAGTTTACCTAGCCCAGCCCAACGGGCTGGGGACAAGAAAACCAATGAATTGTAGGGCCGATGGCTGGGGGAACATCTAAAAACGTAGCTTCTAAAAGTCAGATCAACCAGAATTTACTCCGCATCAAGCCACGCTTGGATTGCTGAAAGTGCGGCTTCGGGTGTTCGGTTGGCCAGAGGAAAACCACCATAGAAAGCCTGGATGCTTGCGCCCGCCGCGAACATTGACTCCAGTTCCTGGCGGCATTGTTCGGGATCGTTAACATAGATCTGATCGCCGAGACGAAAGTAAGATTCGACCATTCCAAAGCGGACGTCTTGATCACCACTGGCCTCGCGGATTTGTTTGACAAGCTCGTGCAAGTTAAAACGAGCTCCGCCGCGATTGTCCATCGTGAACCCAGCGGTCGAGTAGCGATTCACCGCAGTCCAGATCGGAGGACGCGTTGTGCTGGCGGGTTTAACGGTCGCCAGTGCAACAATGTGCGTGTAGACTCGATCCGATGCGATGCCGCGGTCGTGACATGTTTTGGCCAGTGTTTCCATGTAATCGTGCATCGACTCATAACACAACTGGCGAAACTTCGCTTCACGCGAAATTCCTTCCTGCTTAGCGGCCTGCAGCAAGCGTGCTTCGTTCCATCCACGCCAGTGCAAAGAGGCGTAACCCAGCTGCTTGCCAATGAACGAGCGGTCCATTTCGATGCCGCGGGCTGATCGCGGAGCCTCCGCTCGCACGACGCCGTTTTCGCGATCGATCAAACGAAGTAAGGACGGATCGCCAAAGTCGGGCACGTGGACTTCCCAGCCGATATTGATTCCGGCGAACAGATGTTCGAGATCACGATTCCGCCACTGCTGAAGCCGAGCGACCAAGGGCGTTAGCACTCCCTCGTCGAGTTGCGACGAGGCGAAGGCGGTCAGCGACGGTGATCCAAAGGCAGGGATCGCCGGGGCGGGCGAACACCATGGCCCCCAGTTGAACCAGGGCCGCGGAATGCGTTCGGGCAACTTTTCCGCATCGGGAAAACGATCCCACTCTCGCATCTCGGGGTGCTGCCAAAAACGCGTTGGCGGAGCGTCCTCTGGATTGGCCGTGTCTTCGGCGCCCCATCCGTAACAGGAATCGACATGCAGAAACACGGGGATGCCGGTGCGTTCGGCGAGATCCAGTGCCTGCTCGACATCGCGCCGGACGACCTCAGGGGAACGCGACAGAATCCGAAGTTGTTGCACGCCATAGGCCACCATGCGACTCGAGGAGGCGGGCATGGCACCGAATCGACGAGCGACCGAGCGAAAATTGGCGGTGACATCTCGACCAGGCCCCTGGTCAGGCCCACCACCCTCCAGAACAATGTATTGTATGTCCTGGGGCCTCGATTCCGTTGCAAACGAAACGCCACAAACAGGTAACACCGCAGCAAAGGCCAGCACCGCTAGCGAGATCGTCTTGTATGTACGCCAATGATTTTCTTTCATCCCCGGATGCTACTCGCTGGTTATCGTTGCTGGAAGCCTATACACAACGACTGCGGATGGAGTGTCGCACGGGTGATCTGCGTTGCATCTTGATCGTGATCGCAACTTGAAACCTATCCCAAAACGGGGCTCACCAATCAGCGGCCTGGGCATTAGCCCCGGTTGATGCGAATCGAACCGCGGCCAATGTTTTGGGGAAAGGTTCTTATTCCCTATCTCCCTCGGGCGGCACCGCCCACGACGTTGATCGGACGAGCATAGGATTCCGAGCACGAATAGGATTTTTTAGGGACGACCGGCGTTGCGATCGCATCGAATCGGCCGCAGGGAACGGGCCCTACCCAATGAAGTTTCGCCACAGCGGTCGGATTCGCGGCTAGAATGCGGAACACGCCCCGAGGAGACGCAATGAAGTCCTTTACAACGCTGTACCTGCATTTTATGCGGGACCGCGCCAGCCGCCGCAACTTGCGGGTGCTCGCTCAATTCATCTTTTTTCTGGTCGCGATGGTACTCGTCTACAGTGTCATCTTTCATTACCTGATGCAGTGGGAGGGCCATCATTACACGTGGATTACCGGCATCTATTGGACGCTCACGGTGATGTCGACGTTGGGGTTCGGCGACATCACGTTTCACACCGACCTTGGCCGGCTGTTTTCGATGCTGGTTTTGATGAGCGGAACGATGTTCATGCTGATCCTGCTGCCCTTTACCTTCATCCAATTCTTCTATGCACCATGGATCCAAGCCCAGGAGGCCGCGCGTGCTCCTCGCGAGTTACCGGCAAACACCGAAGGGCACGTGATCTTGACTCACTACGGCCCCGTCGACGCTGCTTTGATTAAACAATTGACACAGTACCAATACCCCTACGTCGTGTTGGTCCCGGAAGTCGATGAAGCGCTGCGGCTTCATGATCTGGACATCCAAGTCGTGGTGGGCGAATTAGACGATCCCGAGACCTATCGGCGGTTGCGTACCGACAAGGCGGCGTTGGTCGCGACGGTGGGCACCGATGTCATCAACACCAACGTCGCCTTCACTGCGCGTGAAGTCGCCGAAAAGGTGCCGATTGTTGCCACCGCAGCCGATGTCGCGTCGGTCGACGTCCTGGAACTAGCGGGCTGCACCCGAGTCCTGGAACTGGCTGAGATGATGGGGCGAACGTTGGCCCGGCGTGTGATCGGTCGCGATGCCAAGACGCATGTCATCGGGCAATTTGATGAGTTGTTAATCGCCGAGGCGAGCGCCGCAGGCACGCCGCTGGTCGGCAGAACCCTCCGAGAAATTCGATTGCGGGATCACGTCAGCCTTACCGTTTCGGGCGTTTGGGAACGCGGCCGGTATCAGAACGCGGGTCCCGAGACACTGATTACCGATAACACCGTTTTGGTGCTGGCGGGATCACGCGAGCAACTCGATGAATATGACGCCCTGTTCTGTATCTATCGCACCAGCGAGGTGCCGATCGTGATTCTCGGTTTTGGCCGAGTCGGATCGGCGACCGCGCGTGAACTTGCTCGGCAGTCGATCGACTATCGAATCGTCGAAAAAAATGCCAAACAAAAGACAGAGGACGGCAAACTGATCGTCGGCGACGCCGCCGACTTGGAAATCATCAAGCAAGCCGGAATCATGGAGTCGTCTGCCGTCGTGATTACCACGCATGACGACGCGCTAAACGTTTACTTGACGCTCTATTGCCGGCGACTCCGCGCGGACATTCAGATCATCAGCCGAGCGACGCTCGAACGCAACGTTCACACCTTACACCGCGCCGGCGCCGATTTCGTGATCTCCGAGGCATCGATGGGAGCGAACGCGATCTTTAATCTACTTCGTCGCAGTGACGTGTTGCTGCTCGCTGAGGGGCTGGACGTGTTTAAAGTAAAGATCCCGCTGTCGCTTGCTGGCAAGACACTGACCGAAGCTGCGATCCGCCAAAAGACCGGCTGCAGTATCATCGCCATTCGCACCGACGCTGGAGTCCAAGCCAACCCCGACCCCAACACGCCGCTGCCTGCGGACGGGGAAATGATCGTGATCGGCAGCGACGATTCGCAGCAACTGTTCTTGGATCAGTATTTAAATCGCTAACGGCAGTCGGCAATTTCATTTCCGACGCGATCGATTGCGGAGACCTCTGGGGCGGGACGATTCGACTGGGAATGGAAGGTGACCTCGCCCCGGGCAGTCCCAGCCGCTTCGGAGCCTGGGGCGCATTGGGAACCCGCGCCGCCAACGACTAGATCAAGTGGTGGATAAAAAAAGTGTTAGCCTCCGCTGCCTGTTCGCACGCCTCCGAGGAGAGTGGATGACGGACCGAAAGATGGATGCGGCCGAAAGATTGGCAGGAAGCAGAAGCGAACACCTTCTTGTTCTGCCTTCATCTTTCTGTCAATCATTTTCTTGTTTTTAACGGGGCGTCTTAGGCTGTTGCGTTGTTTGTTGGCCTAGTGGTTGATCGGCAAATCACGCGGGTGAAGTGTCTTCTTTGTAGTGGACGAGTCGACGAGTCCCGTCGTGCCGCTCAGTCGCTGGGACTCGTTGCCTCGTCCACTACCCCCGAAGCTGGGACTCGTAGCCTCGTCCACTACCTCAACTGCTGGCGGTCGAGCTACGCCGATTCCAGTACAGCTCTAGCGGAACGGCCCTAAACGCCACCGGAGGGTTTCGTATCATTCGGGAAACATTTTGAAATGATGGACTTATTTCCGACCGTTTGCTTACCCAATCCACGCTCTGGCGAGCGTTGCTACTGGATGCCGTGAAATTGTTCAGCGTGATCCTCGATCAATGGTTCTTTCGCGCCAGTTCGCTGAAGTACGCTTCCCAACTCTGATGGGGGCGACCGGCGGCTTGGGGGAAGTGGCTTTCGTTGTCCGCGGCACCACCGCGGATGCCTTCGTAAATGCCAGCGATGATCGACCCCATGAACTCGCCCAACTCGGCGATGCGTTCCTCGCGATACTCGGCGACGGACATCGCTCGGTAGGTCAACTGCGTGCCGAATGCGAGATTCAGATAGTCGGCTAGTTGCTGCTGCGTGATCGACGTGCCGTGCAGGTTGTAAGTCTGGCCGTTGTGTTTGGACTCGGTCAACATCCGTGCGTACGCATGGGCCAACTCGGCTCGGGTTGTGTACCCGCACTTGGCGTCGCCCGCACAATTGGCAATCTCACCACGTTGTTTGTAAGTTTCGATGTATTCGACATCTGGTTCGATGTAGATGCCGTTGCGTCCGATCGCCCATTGCAAACCGCTGTTGCGAATGTCCTGTTCGGTTTGCCGATTGCTTTGCACGATCGGTGAGAATGCCGTGCCCTCTTCCGCCCCTTGAATACTGGTGTAGACAATCTTGCTGACGCCAGCGGCCTTGGCGGCTTCGATGACATTGCGATGCTGGCCGATCCGTTTGTCCGGCGTGTCCATGCCGGAGACCAGCAGCAGCGTGTCGACGCCCTGAAGCGACTTTGTCAATGGATCACGCTTCGTGTAGTCCCCAGGCCGAACTTCCACGCCAAGCGACGCGGCTTTGGCCGGAGTTCGCGCCAGACCCACAACGCTCTCGGCGCCGACGATGTCGACGGTGGCTTGGACAATAGCTGCGCCAAGCTGACCGCTGGCTGCCGCGACTGCGATGGTGTTGCCTCTGGACATCGTTTCCTCGATTTCGTGGTACAGGTTGCCAGGAACTGTGACTAGAACCAGATCTCGCTGAGTTGACCTGATTCGAGTTCGTTCGCGTAGCTAAGGTAATAGTTACGGTTGGGGGCGTTGTATTCTCGTGCTGCCAAGCCTCGTAGCGACGCGATTTTCACCTTGCGTGCCAGTTCTCGGTCGGCATCGTCCAACCATTTGACGTGATCGGCCAGTTCCAATGCCCATTGATAGTCATGATCGGCCAAGGCGGATTGCATCTGTTCGGTCAGCTTTTGCGTGCCCCCAGCCAACTCGGCCATCTTCTTCGCTTTGAGCTTAGGCTCAAGCGGATTCAGCGTCGTTGGATTGCCGTCGTACCAGCCCAATAGCCCTGAATAGATGGCGCGGACCGCATGAGGCACCGAACCATAGAACTGGATCAGATACGGTTTGTCCTTGAGATGCTCAGGCAGTTCGACTTCGTGAGCAAGTTGGTCGGGCCCCTTGCCCGCGTTGATGCCTCGCACCGTCTGGTCGTACACGCTGCGAATCGCTTCGCTGTAATCCTTCAGTGCCGTGGTAGCTGCTTCCTGTCCTTGGATTGGCATTGTATGGCCAGGAACCACCGCATGCGGATCGAACTCGGCCATCTTCCCAACGCTTTGGGACCAATTCAGTACGTCGCGATAGGCGGTCCCCCGAATCGCATACAGATTAGGAAAGGAGCTGTAAAAATTGTCGCCCGCGAATAAGACCTTCTCTTTGGGCAGCCAGATGAACATCGCATCATCGGTTTCCCCCGGTGCAAAGTGGAGTTCAATTTCGACACCCGCAATCGATGTTTTCAGTCCGCTGTTGGGGACGGTGACGGTCGGTGGCAGGAATCCTTTGCCGCGATCGCCGTCTTCGGTCCCTGCCGGTGCGACACCTCGATTCGTACTTTCGGCCGCCGACAGTTTCCGTCCGAACTGACGCACGTTCCGCTTGGCCTTGACCGGGTCAACCGCCTTGTTGACGCCTTCGGCAGATCCGAAGCGTTCCGTTGCGTAGATGTCGGGCTGCTCGTCGCCAACGAAGGCACTGGCACCGCCGATGTGATCACCGTGGCTGTGAGTATAGATGATCGCCTTGACCGGTTTGTCGCTGTATTGTCGGAATGCCTCCGCTGCTTCCGTGGCACTCTTAGGCCCAAAAAGCGTATCGATGATGATGACACCGTCGGTGCCGACGATCATCGATGTGTTGGCTCCATGGAAACCCACCGCGGTGAAAACGTTGTCGGCGACTTGGACCACTCCCTTCTCGAATTGATGCTGCTGTGAATTCAGCATTCGCAGAGCGGTTTCGGGTTGGACTTGCGTTTGACCGCGAGCGGGTGCGGCGGTCAGCCCCAAGAGGATCAAAAGACCAAACTTTGTCGTGCTCGCCGTGAGTTGCGAAAGTAGTTGTGGAAAGGCCTTCTTGTTCATCGTGTGTGATCCTTTGCGAGGTCGTTCGTGAAGTTGTTCTGCATTTTTCGCAGGACGTTATGTAAACCGGTTGTCCAAGGTCTCAGTGTACGAGCATGGTCAAATTCGCTAGCGGCATGAGATCCAGCTTCTTCAATCCAAATGCGAATGCCTGTATGCTACAGGTAAAGGCCGTTCGGTCAATGGAAACGTGAAAAAAAATTCTGCATCTTCGGAATGCGAAAACGATGAATGACCGCAGAAATGCTTGTTTAGCAATCAGTTTGCTGTTTTTTAGCGACGAATTTCCACAGACGGGGCAGTTGGCGGGGACAGACGTAGATTGGCGCAAAACGTAATGAACGCTGCGTATCGTAGGCTTCGTCGTAGCAGAATTCGTCAACGGCTTTCGTGGACTGGATCGGATGATGGGGATCGGCTCGAAACTCTCGACGAGTTCTGTGACCAATTGGGGAAGCGTTCTACAAGGGCTTGGGTTTTGGTGCATAATTGATGCACCGAATGAATCGTCAGATCCGATTTCGAAAACTGCCCCCGAACGACTGGAATTCCTCACAGTGACATTGATACGAAAGCTTCCCTCCTTCTTGACTGTTTGCTTGTTGATGTTCGTGTTGCCTGATCGCGGTTTGTCGGCTGCGGAAGTGACGGTCGCTTCGCCGTCGGGAAACCATGAGATTCAGTTTTCATTGCAGAATGGAGTGCCACACTACCGAGTCTCCTACCAAGGAACCACGATCCTTTCCGATTCTGCACTCTCGTTGAACCTTGAGGGTGACGGATTGAGCGACCGCTTCGTGGTCGACAGTACGCGGACTCGGTCACAGATGGGAAGCTGGGTTCCCGTGGTCGGATCGAAGAGTTCGTACCCGGATGCCTACAATGAATGCGTCGTTCAGCTTCGGGATACATCGGAAGCGAAGCGACGGCTCGACCTCACGTTTCGGGCGTACAATGAAGGAGTTGCCTTTCGCTACGCGATTCCACAGCAGCAGGGTGTTGCGAACATCAAACTCCTTTCGGAAGACAGTCAATTCCATTTCACCGGCGATCACTTCGTCTACTGGGACGACTATCCGCAAGCAAAGTATTCCAAGGTGCGGCTGTCGGAGATGCTGGACCAGGCGATCCGGCCGCTACTGCTGGAAACCGGATCGCATTTCGTGGCGATCGCTGAAGCAGGGAATCTTGAACACTACGCGCCGATGATGCTGAATCGATCCGGCGATCTGCAGTTAGTAACGCGGTTCCGCAGCGGCACTGTGACGGCCACTGATTCTCTCACGACTCCATGGCGAGTGATTATGGTTGCCGAACATCCTGGTACACTCGTCGAACACCACTACCTGCTGCAAAATCTTTCGCCACCTTGCGTGCTCGACGACACCTCTTGGATCAAGCCCGGCAAGGTCTGGCGAAGCAATCTATCGACACACGCCGCCAAGGCGATCATCGACTACGCCGCCGCCAACGACTACCAATACGTGCATTATGACGCTGGCTGGTATGGACCGGAACGAGCTGCCGATTCGAACCCGTTGACCGTCATCGACTCGATCGACATGAAGGAGACGATTCGCTATGCGGACGAACATGGAATCGGTTTGATCTGCTACATCAACAAGATTGCGATGTCGCGATACGATCTGGACAAGACGTTTCGCACGTACCATCAATGGGGCATTCGTGGAGTGAAGTTTGGTTTCGTCGACTGGAGGAGCCAATCCGACATGGAGTTCTTGTTCGCTGCGATCAAGACGGCGGCGAAATACAAATTGGTCGTTGACATCCACGATAATTTTCGGCTGACCGGGATCGAACGAACCTACCCTCATGTGTTAACCGTCGAAGGCATCCTGGGCAACGAAGAACAAGCCGACCGAGGGAACCCTCCGAAGAATGTTCTGACCACTTCCTTTGCCCGGATGATCGCGGGAGCCGGCGATTTTACTCCTTGCTACCTGAATGGACGAGTCGTCAGCCGTTCGTTTCAGCTGGCGTTGGGAGTCGTGTTCTACAGCCCGCTGCAGTATCTGCATTGGTACGACCAGGCGGATCGGTATGCCGGGAAATCTTATCCTGAGCTTGAGTTTTGGAAGGAGATGCCGACGACTTGGGATGATTCAAAAGTGGTCAACGGATCGGTCGGAAGCTACATGACCGTTGCCCGGCGAAAAGGCGACCGCTGGTTTGTGGGAACGATTGTCAATGAAGCTCGTAGCCTCGACATTCCACTGGATTACCTCGGCCCAGGAGCGTTCACGGCGACAATCTATGCCGAGCATCCCGACGACAAAAAGCTCGTCACGATCGAATCACGTCAGGTTACTTCGAGTAGTTCGCTGACAGCTAAGATGAGTTCCGGAAGCGGTTGCGCGATCTTGATTTCGCCGACTCCGAGTTCAAGTGAGTGAGCATCATCGCATCTCTCGGTTTAACAACAATCCGGTCTCAAGCCTGGTAATTGCCAATCGCATGAGAAACGGTGCCCCCACCATCGTGCGGTCGTGAATTGGTAGGCGGGGTAAACCTAGCGGTCGTCAGTGTTTGCGAGGCGGTTGCCATGGGACGTCCGTTGCACACAGAGCAAGTGGTCGGTAGGTAGCTGCAACACGCTTGGTTGAGTTTTTAAAAGATGATACGTGAGTAAACAAATGCAGTACGCGCTCGAACCCAATCTAACGCCTGTGGAGTTTATTGATATACTCCGCCGTTCCACACTAGCCGAGCGACGGCCGGTCGGGGACACCGCAAGGATTGCCAAGATGCTGATCAACTGCGACTTGGTCGTCACGGCACGCACGGAGGACGGCGTGCTTGTCGGCGTGGCGCGGTCGATTACGGACTTCGCTTACTGCACGTACCTGGCGGATTTGGCGGTTGATGTTGCTCTGCAGCGGCACGGAATTGGACGCGAGTTAATTCGCGTGACCCATGAAAACGCAGGACTCGAAACGCGATTGATTCTGCTGGCGGCTCCTGCAGCGGCGAGCTACTACCCGCATATCGGCATGGAGAAGCACGAATCGTGCTGGATGATTCCGCCGCAACAAGGCGACAAGTCAGTTCCGAGAGAATCGACGGAACCCTAATTTTCACTCATTAACGCTAATCAAGCCCCGTCTGCTGGTGGAGTGATCGTCGGCGTCAAATTACGTTCTAAGGCAGGTCAGCAGGATATTGGATAACGGGTACATCAATGCGGAATCGATTGGTGTCGTCGGCCCAACGGCTTTTGCTGCCGATGGGGTGAAACACGATCACGCGACGACATCGACGTCGTTGTTCGAACGTGAATCATCAGCAGTCCGATTCGGCTTCAATCTTCTCAAAGAACCGATCAAGATGAAGCCCCGGTTTGGACGGAGTTGGCGTATTCGCTCAAACATCACGCCCGACCGAAATTATCTCACCACCACACAGCCCCACACAAGGCCCAAGCTTCTGGCAGAAAAATGGGACACTGCAGAGTGTTTCCGGTTTATTAATATTTTTGCCATCCATCTTTTTGCCTGCTGGCGGTGCTGCGCTGAGTAGATGTCTCGGATGGTCGAGTCGATCGAGCAGCGGCGTTGTGTCACCGAGGACAGTGTTGGTCACTGGATTGGGCAGGAAAATGTAAGGGGCAGAAAGATGGGATACCGCACCTCGGCCCAGCCTTCTTCATATGTTCCTGCCCATCTCATGTTCCTGCCCGCCGGTTAGCCGGCGTTTGATGATCGTGGCGGTACCATGAGTCTACGGAGTAGCGGCGTCGCAACACCGCTGGCAACATTGGTCACTGGATTGGGCAGGAAAATGTAAAGGGCAGAAAGATGGGATTCCGCAGAGTGGCCCAGCTTTTTTTATATTTTCCTGCCCATCCCATGTTCCTGCCCGCCGGTTAGCCGGCGCTTCGTGCACGTGGCGGAACCATGAATGGATTGATGCAGCGATGGCAAGCATAAGCATGGGGACATAGTAAGCATGGGGACATAGAACGTTGCTGGCTGAGGAGCGAACACCTCGGTCGGATAGAGGCGGAACAAGATGCCATGTCCTAAAGCGATTTCCACTGGTGAAGTGCTGTGGCGGGGGCCGGAACGAACGGGAGATAACGTGGCGTCCCTGTCCATCTCCAACCGAGTTGTGGTCATTCGAGTAAAACGGACGTTGCGTGCACTGCGTGCTGCACGGCGATGTCGCTTGCCCCCATTGCGGTTCTTTGATCCGCCATTACTGGATCACTGCTGCAACGCTTTCTCGAACTCGAGGCGGAAGCGGTCAAACGCTTCGATTTGAGGCATGTGACCGAGCCCCTCCAGTTCATACAGCTGACAATTCGCAATCTCCGCCGCGGTCTGCTTACCGAGGTTTTGATACTGGCCCAATTCCCGCTCGACGCCCGGCCTCTTCCAGCCACGGCCTGGCCCGGTTCGATCGCGAGTTCCAATGATCAACCGTGTGGGAACTGTGATGTTATCCCATTCATTGCAAACCGGTTGCGAGAAAATCATGTCGTAGGTCATCGCGTTGTTCCAAGCAACTCGCTGCCAATCGGAGCCGTTGATCCAGCCGACGTGAATCTTCAACCATTCATCGTACGCGGGGTCCCATTTGCCGTCGTAGTAGTTCTTTAGTTGGTACGCTTTGATGTCCGCGGGCGTCTTCTTGACTTCGTTCTGGTAGAAAAACTGAACGTCTTTGTACTGCACAAATTTTAAATAGTCTTCTAAACCAATCGGGTTCACCAGGATCAAACGCTCGACATCGTTCTGATACATCAGTGTGTACCGCGTTGCCAACATACCGCCCATCGAGTGCCCGACAATGATCGGTTTTTCGATCCCAAGCTTCTCGATCAACTGCCGTGTGTTGTGTGCAAGTTGAGGGAAACCAAATTGGTAGTAGCCAGGTTTAGACGACTTGCCAAATCCGATTTGATCGGGAATCAGGACCGAGTAGCCTCTCGATTGCAGTAGCCTTGCTGTCTGTTCCCAATACGCTCCCGAAAAATTCTTGCCATGCAGCAAGACGACCGTCGGCATCTCCTCAGATCCCTTCAAGTGCATGTAAGCCATCTGCAGTGTTTGTCGTTGCGAGCTGAACTCGAACGTCTCAACCGGGAACGGATATCGATAGCCATCTAGCTGGGCATTGTAGGAAGGCGATTCTTGACCGACCGCCACAACCGACGTGATTGTCACCACAAACAGACTGGCAAGCACGCATCGAATATTTTGACTCATCTAAAGTTTTCCTATTGCTGCACGTTCGTATCGACTCGAATGTAGACATTCGCAGACACGCTCGACCAAACGTGCGGGGGCGCCATGCCGAGCGTCGGGGGGCAATGTCCTTTTGGGTCTAATGC
>TARA_R110002073_G_scaffold35970_17_pt1 | contig 17830 bp, 14 predicted proteins | sample TARA_R110002073 | Tara Oceans TARA_R110002073 (sample SAMEA4397174) | marine metagenome | biome: Polar Biome; feature: [DCM] deep chlorophyll maximum layer (ENVO:01000326); material: water (ENVO:00002006), including particulate matter (ENVO:01000060) such as... | depth 40 m
TGCGGTGGTTTGATCGGTGTTGTGGTAGCCGAGAGCCAAAACGGCAATCTTTACCTTGCCCACCGAGAAGATATGGAACGGCTTGCCCAGGAACGACTGGTTGGTTTCTTGCTCGATGATGTTCGCGCCTCGCAGTGGAAAGCCGGCGAGTTTTTGCAGGTGGCGAGTTTGTTCCACGCCGTAGTCAAAGTCATGGTTGCCTAGCGCCATATAGTCATAGCCGACGGCATTCATCATGCGAATAACGGCTTCCCCCTGAGTGAGGTTACCAAGCAGGTCGTCGCTAAACGTGTCGCCTGCATGAACCAGCAGCACATTTTGCTCGCCCTGTTTCTGACGAACTCTTTCAACGGCCGAAGCCAATGCCTCGAACCCGCCAATCCGGCCCTCTTTCCCGAAACGGTTTTCTGGCTTTTGAGGATTGCCGGTTTGGGACGTTGCATCTTCTGAAACGACACGAAATGGCATATGCCGACCGTGGAAGTCGCAAGTATGCAAGATCGTCACTGCCGCCGGACTGATCACTTTTTGTTTCTCCTCGGCTTCACTCATTGAGCAGCTCAATCCAGCGAACAGAAGACTGAGTATCAGCGATTTTAAGGTTTTCATGGTTGGGAATACGAGTTATTTGAACGAGATGTAGCAATCACCGTCCATTTGGGATGAGACCAACGTCTTGATCCGTGAACGACAGGGTCTCCAGTCTCTGCCTCCGCAAGCAGCGAGGATGCTGGATGCTGGAACGAACCGAAATTGTTCAACGGTAACCCTGTCTTTCAGCGGTAACCCTGTCTGCAAATCATGCGCCCACTCTCTCGCGGGCTTTTTTGATATGTCGGCTGAGAATACGGCGGTGCGGATCGGTGCCGGAGCCTACCTGTCGGTTCGCGATTTCGGAGCGGACCGACGGGCGAAGCGGGCGATGACCAACCAAAGGCGATGGAAAACCAAACGCCATGGCCAACCACACGCCCACGATATCGCCAAAAGAAGAACCATTGGGGCAGACGCAGCTTAGCCGACCTCGCGTCGGCCATTCGCTCGCATCGAGTGTCGCGTGTCGAGCTGCAATTCGCTTGCGACAGCTACGAAAGTTGTCACCGATCGTCCTGTTGACAGATTGTCGAAATCGAGAAAATTCACAACTGCCAACAAGACCTCAGCTCGCTCGAACTTAATTAACAACCAGCCGATAGCGGTGAGACGCCGAGAAAAAAATCCCGTTTCGCGCCCCCGACTCGTCTCTCATTTGCTGGTCAAAGTAAAGCAAGAAACGAGTTCGTGGGGGGCTAACGCAGAGTCTTACTTGACCTCTACTTAGTCACTTCGTATTTGCTCGGGTTCTGATCGAACATCTGTTGTTGTTCTTGGCCGGGGAACAAATATCGCATTCCTTTGTACAGACTGGTGAACTCGGTGACGCCGTCAATGTCCTTGTTCATTTCGACACGACAAACCGTGCACTTACCCCCGAGTGCAATGTCGGCGTGAGCATATTTTTCTTTGTTGGATTGAAACATTCCTTTCGCTTGCTCATTCGAAAAGAGATAAAGATGGTCTTCGTGTAGTGCCGCGAACTGGACACTGCCCGGCACTCGTTTCCCCAACTCCACCAAGGCGACGACGCAGTCGCCACCAAGAATCGGCGTGAACTTCGCAGGATCTTTCAAAAACATTTGCTTCTGTTCTTCGTTAGGGAACAAGTAGGTCTTTCCATCGTATTGTGCCGCGTATTGGGGATCGCCCTTGACCCACTTTTTCATATTAATCACGCACACCGGGCAATAGCCTTGTAGCCCCACCGCGCCGGCGTTGGTTTTGGTTCCGCTTCCCGCTTTGGTTCCACTTCCTGCCTTGGTTCCACTTCCCGCCTTAGTTCCACTTCCTGCTTGGGCGGACTGCGTGCTCGCGGATGACGTGTTTCGCGAGCCTGATTGAGCATGAGCAGAGGTTGCGAACAGCGAGCCGAACATCAGTGTGCTGGCGACGATCGCAAAGCCGTGTGTGATTGACAGGCGTGTTTGGGATTGGTGTTGGTTCATCGTGTCTCTCTTTGAAGATTCGAGTGTTGGAAGGGTTTTCTAAATACAGGGGGAATGACGAAACTCGGGAAGTTTCCTTACACCCAAAAGTTTCGCTTAGAAAAGTTTTTCTGTCTGTGAGGCCACTCACAACGCAGATAAGCGTGTGAGAACAGAATGCAGGCCGTTTAACTTATCGGGAATGCCCTGGCTTCCCATGTTCACTCGATACAGAGGCTCTCTAGATGAAACTTGCTACGAAGTGTTTCGCAAGCGTTGTGTGCGTATTGTTGGTTGGTTCTCTCTGCAATGATGTCCAAGCACAAAGCGGATCACGCGGCGGCGGATACTCGGCACCGGCGATGTCTGCACCTGCATCGCCTCGCATGGCCCCCGCCCCAATGCAGTCCTATGCTCCGCAATCGGTTGCCCCAGTTCCATCGGCACCGATCGCAGTCGGATCGGGATGTGCATCGGGCAATTGTGGTGGCGGTGTTTCCGTCATCCCAACGACCAACTATTCCTCGTCAATCGCGTACCGGAGTTACGCGCCTGTGTACCAATCACCGACGCAATACCACGCAACTCGTCGTCACGCAGCTCCATCAACCTGTAGCAACGGGCACTGCCACACACGGCGTCGGATATTCCGTCACCGCTAACGAAGCAAGCTTCCTGTTGAATGCATCCATCCCCGTCGCCAGCATGTCTGGCGTCCGGGGGCGGCGGCATCCGCGCCGCTCGCGTGAATGATCGCGATATTCACAACGACGACGCGACGCAGTCAGTCCGAATCAACCACTTTCAGCAATACGAAATGCAATGTGAGCAGGCATACGGAAACAATCTGTCGATTTGTCGATTCTTTCCCTGAATGGACGTCGATTGACGTTCGATCGCCTGGACTGCAGCGATGTCAGCGGAAACTGAAACAACTGCGAAACAAAAGGAATTCAGAATGAATCATTTTAGGAAGTTAGCCGTACTCACGTTGATGTTGGTTGGTTTCATGTCCCATCGTCAGCCGATTGCGGCCGCAGAGGTGCGTTGGACTCATTCGCCGGAACAGGCGATCCAAGCGGCGCACTCCACAGGCCGACTGATCATCGTTTCCGTGGGAGCGAATTGGTGCCATTACTGCAAAGAAATGGACCGCGATGTATGGAAACACCCCGCAATCGCCAAGATCATTGCAGAGGAGTACGTGCCGCTGAAACTGACGGACGAACAGCATCAGGAATTGATCGAAACGATGCAAATCAAAGGCTATCCCGCAACTCTGATCTTTACTCAGGATCGCCAACTCGTAACACGCATGGACGGCTATATTTCGGCAGAGAAACTTGCAAACACGATGCGTGCAATACGGTTGTCGCGACAACGGTCACCCCAGTCATCCACTGCGAGATAGCGATGCTGAATCGAGTGTTGGTCGCAAGTCCCTGCTAACAGAGAAACCATGATGAATCATCGAGTGCAGAGTCTAGTTCGACGTACCTGACCCTTGTGAGGGTGCACTCGGTTGATCGTCGGCCTGATCGCCGGCATTGACCGCGGGCGGCGAATCGAGTGGTTCAGGTGAGCTATTCGATGAACATCCGACGAACGGAACGCAACAAATTGCGGCCAAAAATGTGAAACGAATGGTATTGAACATCGATCATTTCCGTTGCAAGTTAGAAAAACTGAGTTTTACAAAAACAAAATATTGCGCACTTCGGCTCCGCCTGTCCGTGAGGCAGCTCACACAATGACGAAAATCACCAACACCTCGATTGATTAAAAGGGAGTAATCCAAAATGGGGATTCAGTCCAATTACGTTCGCAGCGTGCTGCTGTTCACTTCGTTAGCGTTTGCAGTTTCGTGGTCGATCCCACGTCATGTTAAACGCATTTTCCAGTTACAGCCCACTGTCCAACAGGTGCAATTTCCGGTTTTGGGCGGTACTGGGTTTGACTTGAGCCAGGCAACGATTCCGGTTCGGGAGATTCAATCCGGTGGTCCTCCGAAAGACGGCATTCCCGCACTGTCAAATCCAAAGTTGGTATCGGCAGCGGAAGCATCCTACCTCGGGCCGAGTGATCGGGTGGTGGGCGTCGTGTCGGGTCGCGAATCACGTGCCTACCCGCTGGCGATTTTGAACTACCACGAAATCATCAATGATCGAATCGGCGAATTACCGATCGCCGTGACCTATTGTCCGCTCTGTGACTCGGCTGTCGTATTTGATCGTCGGACTCCTCTGGGTGAACGAGAGTTCGGTGTCTCGGGATTGCTCTACAACAGCAACGTATTGATGTACGACCGATCCAACGCGGAAAGTCTCTGGTCGCAGATAAAAGGAGAAGGGGTTTCGGGACCTGGCGCCAGAAAGAAGTTAACCGTTCTGCCGATGGAACTCACCACGTGGGCTGCATGGCAAACTCGCCATCCAAACACCACTGTGATTTCATCGGAAACCGGACATCGGCGAAACTATAGAACCAGCCCGTATGCAGGCTACTTCCAACAGCCCAATTTAATGTTCCCAGCGAAACCGATCAGCAATGCTTTGCCATTGAAGGAACGCATGGTCGGAGTTTGGGATGATACCGCCGCACTGGCGATTCCCGTTTCGGCATTTGCAGGGAAGTCGACGCAGATCGAGAAGTCGCTTGGCAGCAAAAAGTTCACCGTAGCATTCGATGCCAACGATCAAACGATTCGAGTCGTCGAGGCGGATGCTGGACTGCAGTGGATGAATACATTTTGGTTCGCATGGTATGCGTTTCGACCTGGAACCGAGATAGCTGGTCGCTGACGTTGCCCTCCGGCATTTCCTATTTAGAATCGTTTTCACATCGCATACTGGCGCTGGATGGCAATTAAAATTCACGACTTCGAGATTCCGCGTTTTCAAATCGGCATGATGGCGTTATTTGGATTCCCGAATCGATGGAACGACACGTTTGCAACAACCCTTGAACCGGACTGTGCCGCTTTCGCCCAAAAACACCTTGGCGGGTTCGGCTGGGAAATTGGCAGGCACGCGTAGTGTCAAGCCGTGCGAAAACTTAACGCCGCGACCGATACCAGCGGTGCAACGTTTCCGATGGAATGCCCAAGCAAAATCCGGCGATGCAAAGTTGGTTGATGAGGGTGGTTTTTAGAATCCCCAGTCGCAACCACCGGCGTGCGGACGTTGTGACGGCGGCTTTGGTCAGCGAGATGCTGCCGTATTTCCGCAAGCGGCTGCAAATCTCGACGTCTTCCATTAACGGCCAATTTGGAAAACCGCCGATCTTGAAAAAACAGCTTGCGGACACAAACAACCCCTGGTCCCCGTAAGGTCGCCCGAGAAAACGCGACCTCAAGTTCACACCTTTCTCAATCCATCTCAATCCAAGATCGTCACCGTCGATCCGCAATGAGAACGCGCCCGCGATCACGCCGTGCTGGAGTGTCGCCCGAACATGCTGATGAAACGAGTCCGGCACCTGGGTGTCAGCATGCAGAAATAACAGCACGTCGCCAGTCGCGATCGCCGCGCCCGCGTTCATCTGTCTCCCTCTCCCAGGTTTGGCAGAGACGATCGTCGCCCCCATGTGTCGCGCGATGTCGATCGTCGAATCCTCGCTGCCGCCGTCCGCGACAACGACTTCGACATTCGGAATCCCGACCATTCGGCTAAGCGTCTGTTCAATACAGCGTTCTTCATTCAGTGTCGGTACAATCACCGACAAGACACCATCCCGAGTCTGGGGAAGCACGTTGCCGAAGGCCTCGGGATTACGACGACAGACAACCAAGTCCTCGGGATAGTCGACATCCGAAAGCGTTTGCAAACGATGTACTTTGCATTGCGAGTGCTTTGCCTTCGCAATGGTATCTCGCAATACGCTTCCGCTTCCCCAGTCGATCCCATGAAAGAGTTGAGGCTGATTCGTGTTCAGCCCAATCAGGTAGTAACCACCGTCGATTGCCGGCCCCAGGACCACATCGGCGTGTGATAATGCGTTGATTGCTTCGTCGAGAATCGTCGAAGAAATTTCGGGACAGTCTGATCCGATCACGACGACTCGTGTTGCCCCCTCGTTGAACGCGACAGCAAATGCGTCGACTAGTCGCTCTCCCAAACTTACGCCTCGTTGCAGGAGATAGCGTTTTTCCGTTCCAAACGCTTCTCGCATCAACGTTGGATCGCCGCCTACGAACCGAACTTCTAAATCGCAGGGACGGTCCGCGCGATAATCACTCGCCACCCCCAACGTCAAACTCGTCAATGAGTGCTGTAGGCGTGCCGCGCGCTCGGCACCGAGCGCGGGGATCATCCGGGTCTTCGTCACGCCAGGTGTTGGATATCGTGAAAACACGATCACGCGATGAGGCTTCGCCGAAAACGTGGTTGATCCCGACGGGTCGCCAGTGAGTTTCTCGATTTGATTCGCGGTCACTTCGTTACCCCGCCTTGCCATTGACATAGGCTACCGTCAACGGTTGTTGCGGTTTGTCGAATATACAGGCGCCGGTCCCGTGTTCGATCAACGTGCCCGTACCGTCGGTCGCCCAGAAGAAAGCGGCATAATCGGCGACCCGCCGCGCTTGCTGCAAGTTATGGGTCACGATGACAACGGTGTACCGTCCTCGGAAATTCTGCAGCAGCTCTTCAACGACACTGCTAGCCAACGGGTCCAGGGCACTACATGGTTCATCCATCAATAGAACTTCGGGGCGTAAAGCGAGAGCGCGTGCGATGCAAAGCCGTTGCTGTTGGCCGCCCGAAAGTGACAACGCGGATGAATCAAGTCGATCCTTCACCTCTGCCCACAAGCCGACGTCCTCGAGAACGCTTTCGATGATTTCCGTCCGTTCACTTCGCTGCCGAAAACCGTGTTCCTTCAAAGGCATCTCGATATTTTTGCGAATCGAAAGAGGAAAGGGATTTGGTTTTTGAAAGATCATTCCGACACGACGGCGGAGCGAGATCACATCCTTCGTCGCTTGCACGTCGAGCCCGCCAATCGTAATGTTTCCCTCGACACGGCATCCAGGAATCATGTCCGTCATGCGATTCAAACTACTCAAGAAGCTTGTCTTTCCGCAGCCCGATGGCCCAATCAACGCGGTCACACATCCGCGGTTGATCGTCAACGAAATTCCGCTCAAGACGCGAGCATTCCCGTAGTGAACCGCAAGGTCGTCGACTTCGATCAATGGTTCGGGAATACAGCATGGTGGTCCGGTATCGAGGGGACCGAGGGTGAACCCGTTGTGTTCCGGACAATTCGCCTGTTCGCAGCCACCGCGGCTTGGCCGTTCTCTGTTTTCTGATTTCATGTCACCACGATCCTTTTTCTCAACCAACGATTGGCAGTCCAACTCGCACTCGCGTTGATGACGATCAACATCGCAATGAGAACCAATGCGGAGGCATACGCATATCGATCACCGCCAGCAACATTCATCGATAAGTCAAAAATGTGAACGGATAAGGAACGCCCGGAATCGAACAACGAACCGGGGACACGATCCACGTATCCGCTAGTAAAAATCAGCGCCGCGGTCTCCGCTAATGCGCGGCCGATACCCAGCACCAATCCAACGACGATCCCGGGTACCGCGGCTGGCAATAACAGTTGCACAAGCGTCGCAGTTCGAGATAACCCCAACGCCGCCGCACCCATGCGATATTCGTTCGGAACCGAGCGAAAACCTTCCTCGGTCGCTCGTATCAGGATCGGCAGCACCATACACGATAGCGTCAGCCCTCCTGATAAAATCGAAAACCCGAGTTCCAAATAGATACAAAAAAATGCGTTGCCAAACAGCCCGAATACGATCGAAGGCACGCCTGCAAGAACATCCAAACTGCGGCGCACCAGCATTCCAAACGTGCTTTCCGCCCGTGTCAATTCGCTCAGTAAGATCGCGGTTCCCAATCCGAGCGGGACCGAAACGAGCATTGCCACGAACAGGATCAGTAGCGTTGAAATGATGATGGGAAAAATCCCTCCATCGCGTCCCGCATTTCGAGGCGTTTCGGTTAAAAAACTCCAAGAGATCGACGGCAGACCTGCGATGACGAGGTCCGCCAATATCCAAACAAAAATGCCACTGACCAACGCTGCGATGGACCATGCGACACAGGTTGCCAGGGTGTCAAACAATACGCTGACGGCTGAACGCGAATAGGTTTGAGGATGACTAGCCATGAATACGCCCCTGACTGACCCATTCAGCGAAGCCGACGAGCACGATGACCATCGCCATCAACAGCAGCCCCGAAACGAACAATGCCGAGCGATGGCCGTCCATCGCGTAAGCCATCTCCAATGCAATGTTTGCTGTAATCGTTCGGACGGGTTGAAAAATGCGGGTTGGGTTTTGAACGACATTGCCAGCAACCATCAATACCGCCATCGTCTCGCCGATCGCTCGGCCTGTTCCCAGTAGCACCGCCGTGAACAATCCTGACCGAACCGCTGGAAAAACGACGCTAGTGACGGTTCGTCCGCGCGAAAGCCCTAGTGCCGCGGATGCTCGTAGGTACTCCGACGGCAGATTGTCAAAAGCGGCACCGACCAGCAACGCGATCGTCGGTAGAATCATAATCGTCAGGATGATGATCGCCGACAACAGGCTGGTTCCCGGCGGATGCCATCGCGAAATGAGTGGAACAAGCACCACCAGCCCCCACAGGCCATAGACTACCGAAGGAATCCCGGCGAGCAGTTCGATCATTTTACCGTACGCTCGTCTTAATCGTCGCGGTGCATAGAAATGGGCGAATACCGCCGAGCCGATCCCAAGCGGTGCGGCCAATAGAACTGCGCCCGCAGTTGCCAGTGATGTCGCCGCAATCATGGGAACAAGGTTGAATTGTCCCTTCGTCGGTCCCGCCGAAGGATGCCACGATGAGTCGGAAGCAAAACGCGGAACACCGACATCGCGAAACGCGGGTAACGATTCCCAAATCAGAAAGCCTACAATTAGCACGGTGATCGCCCCCGTCAGCAATCCGCAGCCGCGAAGCAGCCAAACGAGAATGGTATCACTGGGAAAGCGGGACAAAGTACTGCTCCAAGATGATCTCATTCACATCGCGTGAGCGAGCAAACGCGATGAACTCCTCCACGATTCCGGTGGGCTCGCTTGTCACGACCAGATTCAACGGCCGCGACAATGGAAACGTGCCGGCTCGTACGTTTTCGATGGACGCCGCAATGCCCGCCAATGGCAGCAGTTTGATCGCGACGTCGTGAGTGGCATCGTATTCGGCGGTTCCAACCGAAACGTAACCAATGGCGTTGGGGTTACCGGCAACGGTCTTGATTCCTTGTTCGTTGTCACCGATCACGGCATCGGCTTTGATCTGTGCGTTGTCCAAATCGAAATGGCTTACGAATAATTCCAGCGTGGATCGACCTTCGGCTTTATTGACGACGGTGATGGGAGCGTCTGATCCGCCAACTTCTTTCCAATTGTTGATGCGGTCTGTATAGATAGCCACAATCTGATCGTCGGTCAGTGATGTAACGGGATTGTCTCGATGCACGATGACACAGATCCCGTCTCGAGCGATCGTGAACGCCGTTAGATCCTGTTCACCGGTCTTCAGGTCTCGCGAGACCATTCCGATATCTGCAAGTCCGCGCCGTGTATCGGCAACGCCTCGTGAGGAGCCGCCGCTTTGCACATCGACCCGCACTCCGGGATGCTGAACTTCAAATTGTTTGGCGATCTCACCGATCAATGGCGCAACCGTGCTCGACCCTGTCAGCACAATTTGCTTCTTGTTCTTATCAGCATCGTTTGACGAGCAACCGAGGAAGACGAAGCACAGTAGTGTCAGGGCGAAATGCGTGGTTGTTCTCAGGAGACGTGGGCGTGGAATCACGATGCCTCCTTCGACGCAAACGTTACCGTGGCTCCCTGGCATCCCGATCCGCAACCGGCGGTGCAGCCAAAGCAATGCCGGCCGGTTTGGATCATGCGGTCGCCAAGTCTCGAGGGATCGAAATCCGAAATATGCTGTGGCAGGTCCGCAGACAATCCCATGTTCAACATCTGGTTGAAATCGCAGTCGAACAGGTATCCCTGCCAATCAACCGAGATCATCCTGCGACACATGACGCCATCGACGGTGAGCGGATTGAAGCTATCGATCAGCTTCTGCATGTACACATCGAGTTGGTCGCCCTGGAGCAGTTCATCGAGAAACCGGCTGATCGGAAGATTGGTAATCGTGTGTAGTTCCGAAAAGACAATGTCGTATCGCGTTTTCAGCTCGTCACGGTAGGTTGCTTCGAGTTCGTGTTGCGACGGCGGCAATGCGGTTCCAGTGGGGTTGTAAACGAGCGTCAATTTCCGCCCCAAACCGGGGTGTCCGTAGCCAAGTTGGTTCAAACGTTTGAGTGCGTCAATGGAACGTTTGAAAACGCCGTTGCCGCGCTGGCTATCACAATTTTCTTCCATGTAACACGGCAAAGAGGCGACAACCTCGACATCATGCTTGGCTAGGAACTCGGGTAAATCCTTGAATCCGTTGGCCATCAAGATCTTTAGGTTGCAGCGGTCAATGACTCGACAACCAAGCTTGTACGCCTGCTCGACGATCCAACGAAAATGGGGATTCATCTCCGGTGCGCCCCCGGTAATATCCAGGGTGGGAATGTCGTTGTTCGCAAGCACGTCGATGATCTGCTCGGCCGTTTCTCGCGACATGCTCTCGCGACGGTCTGGCCCCGCGTCCACGTGGCAGTGCGTGCAAGTTTGATTACACAACTTGCCCACGTTGATTTGCATGACGTCGATGCCAGTGGCACGAAGATTCTCTAAGCCGCTCGACCGCAGCTTCTCGTTAAAGTAGGGTTGTCGCGGTTTCGCTACTCCTTCGAGAATTTCTCGCTGTATGGCTGCGTTAGTGAGTTCGCTTTTTTGCCTTAGCAGTGATAATTGCATGTTGGTTCCTTGCGTAGCCCAGGCTTCCAGCCTGGGACAATTGGATGCATGGATGAGACCCAGGCTGGATGCCTAGGCTACGGTCTAGCAGCACGAACCTTCGTCGCTGCAGCCATTCGTCGCTTCGGTGGTCGCGTGATACTCGAGGCCCTTCGTTTCACGCGGATGACGTCGCGTGCTGCGCCGGCAATCGAGCGGCTTCGCATCTTCCAACGGCACAACGACACGCGGCTCAATCGCGTCAAACATGTTCGTGTACGGTTCTTGCTGAAGCAGATTGAACGTCTTGTCACAAACAACCATCCGCTCGCCCCGGAAATACGTGTGACCATCATCATCCTGGACTTTCTTAAATGGGCCGCGATACGACACCGCTTGCCCGCGTTCCAAACAAGGACCTTGCTTTCCCTTGTGCGCAACGACTGTCACACTGCGAAACTCAATTCCCTCCACCGTCCTCCAAGGCTCGCTTTGTCGCTTGACGATTTCGATTCCGTGAAAGCCTGCATCCTCGAACGCTTCAAGAAACTCATCTTCACGAAACGCGCCAGTGATACAGCCCGACCAAAGTTCCGGGTCCTGTTGCAGACGCTGCGGGACACTTTCGTCGCTGACAATATCGCTGATTGCAGCGCGGCCTCCGCGACGCAAGACGCGGAAAATTTCAGCAAACAATTGTCGGCGATCTTGTTGCCGGACAAGATTCAGTACACAGTTGGACAAGACGCAATCGACCGATTCGTCAGCGACGAGTGGTTGCTCGCGACGTAATCGTTCCTCGGTGTGCCGGAGCTCGAGATAGCCAGCCGGATCGTTCACGGGATGTGCTGACAACTCGCCAGCAAGTTGATCCAGGTCGAGAGCTAAATCCTGAATCAGACCGTAGCGAAAATCGACGTTTGCGTAACCGAGCTGCTCGGCCACCGCGGGTGCATGCTTGCGAGCGAGCCCCAGCATTTCACGGTTACAATCGACCCCAATCACGCGTCCTTCGGGACCGACGACCTGGGCCGCGATGTAACACAACTTGCCACCTCCGCTGCCCAGATCCAGCACCGTTTCGCCTTGGCGAACGTAGGGCGTGGGATCGCCGCATCCATAATCCCGTTCAATGATTTCTTGAGGGATCACCTTCAACAAGTCGGTTGAGTACTGGACCGGGCAGCAAAGCGCGGGTTCAACTGCTTGGGCGGCAGCGGCGTATCGCTGGTAGACCGACGACTCGGCGACTTGTTTTTCGTCTAACAGAGCTGTTTTCATAGGACCGACTTCCCTTCGGATGCGAGTTAAATAATCCGTAGCCTAGGCTTCCAACCTGGGTGTGCTGGCCCCAGGCTGGAAGCCTAGGCTACGGCAAGCCGAAACTTGGTTAATCGCAAGGGAAGACGCTGGACCTACAAAATCCTTACACAATTCCAAAAAGGTTTTTCGCAGTCACCTAACGTGTACCTGAACCTCCAGAAGGTGCAGAACGCGTCCCCGACCCACTCGGAGATGTGTAGCTTTGCGTTGGCGCGGAATAAGAAGACGAAGGCATCGAATTGCTCGAACCAGACCCCTGATAGGCCGGCTGAGAATAAGAGGACGACTCCGAATAGACGGGCGATCCATACCCGGACGAAGGAGCGGAGCAGCTACCGTTGCGACAGGAACCAGCCTGTCGGCACCCTGAAAAAGCAATGCAACCAAAGGCAACGAAGCAACAAAGGGACGCGCTGGCGAGTAATTTACGAGACATGGGTTTCCTTGCGAAAATTCAGCTTGAGATTGCTTGGAACGAGAATTCCTTTCCTCTTCCATCGGACCTGCAGTGCGGTTGACAATGTGAGCCGACACACAAAACGCCCGAATCGAACGGCAAATAGGCGATTGCTGCTGCTTGACCGCTCAGACGATACGAGCTTCTTAATCGCTCCGTCTGTGAAATGGCTTACAATTCGGCGAATGCCAGCGGTGAAAGAGAATGCTGCCGAATCAGGTTTTTGGATGCTTCGTTACAGAGGGCGACCTCGACCACGACCGAGGTCGTCGACGCATCCGATGACAGTGACCGTCGGGTTTCGTTTTAGCTTGCGGTCTTTTTGGCCGTAATCCGGGCTTCCAGTCAGCGGTTTAGCGTGGTCCCACGCTAGAAACCTAGGCTACTACTGAGTTCTTGGATCTCGTGATTTAGAATGCGATCGTTCTCGGAGTAATCGACCGGTACTTCGATCAGATGGACCCCGGGCGAATCCAGGCAGTGGGACAGCAACGGTAGTAGTTCCTCACTCGACGCGACGCGATGCCCGTTTGCGCCATAAGCTTCCGCATACTTGACGAAGTCAGGGTTGCCGTAGTCCAGTCCGAAATTCTTCAGCCCCATGTTCGCCTGCTTCCATTTGATCATGCCATAGGCGTCATCGCGGAGAACAAGGACGACGAGATCGAGATTCAACCGCACGGCTGTTTCCAGTTCCTGTGAATTCATCATGAAGCCGCCGTCGCCGCAGATCGCCATGACTTGCCGATCCGGATGGACCAGCTTGGCTGCCATCGCTGACGGCAACCCGGCTCCCATCGTTGCCAATGCGTTGTCAAGCAACACTGTGTTGGGCGCGGTCGCCTTGTAGTTTCGTGCGAACCAAATCTTATAGACACCATTATCCAGTGCGATGATTCCTCGTTTCTGCACTGCGTTTCGGACATCCGCGACCAACCGTTGTGGATAAATCGGAAAGCGATCATCGTCGGCACCTTGGGCAACGCTGGCCTCGGCCGCGCTGCGAACGGTCATGAAGCGAGAAAAGTCCCAGTTCGGCTGCGGCTCTAGATTCTCCTTCAACCGCCAGATGCTATTGGCGATATCGCCTTCGACTTCGACTTGCGGAAAGTAGACCGGATCGACTGACGCCGACGAGAAGTTGACATGGATGACCTTGACGCCTCCGGCACGCATAAAAAACGGCGGCTTTTCAACCACGTCATGGCCGACGTTGATGATCAGATCCGCCGCCTCGAACGCGCGGTGGACAAAGTCGTTCGACGAAAGAGCGGTGTTACCGAGAAACAACGGGTCTCGCTCGTCAATCACGCCTTTGCCCATCTGAGTCGTTGCGAAGGGAATCCCCAACTTGGCCACGAACTGGCGCAGCATGTTGCATGTCCGTTTGCGGTTCGCGCCGGCCCCCACCAATAACAGGGGCGACTTGGCAGCACGAATCATCTCTACAGCCGCATGAATGGACTTGTCTTCGGCGACCGGTCGCCGGACAAGACTGGCGGGAATCGGTACTTCGTCGACCTGCTCAGCGGCGATGTCTTCCGGCAATTCAAGGTGCACTGCGCCTGGTTTCTCTTCTTGTGCCAACCGCATCGCTTCGCGGACTCGTGATGGAATGTTGGCTCCGCTGACCAGTTGTCTGGTGTACTTCGTCAACGGACGCATCATGTCGACGATGTCAATGATTTGGAACTGGCCTTGCTTACTGGTCTTAACCGGCTTTTGCCCCGTGATCATCAGCATCGGCATACCGCCGAGCTGAGCGTACGCGGCGGCGGTAACCAGATTTGTTGCCCCCGGCCCAAGCGTGGAGAGACAAACTCCGGATTTGCCGGTCAGCCGTCCATAGGTTGCTGCCATGAAACCGGCAGCTTGTTCATGTCTGGTGAGGATCAGCCTGATATTCGACCGCGATAGTGAATCGAGGAAATCGAGATTCTCTTCACCTGGAATGCCGAAGACGAATTCAACGCCTTCCTTCTCTAGGGCTGTCACAAATAGATCGGAGGCTTTCATGATGATTCCTGCTTGAGTAGTCTTTCCGTTTAGACGACACCGTAAGCCATTATGGCATCAGCGACCTTGATGAACCCGGCGATATTTGAGCCACGAACATAATTCACAAATTTGTCGGTCTGACCATACTCAACACACTTGTCGTGGATATCGTGCATGATGGTCTTCAGCTTCTCGTCGACTTTTTCGCGACTCCACGAAAGTCGCAAGGCGTTTTGACTTTGCTCTAACCCCGATACCGCAACACCGCCAGCATTGGCGGCCTTTGACGGACCGTAAAGCACCCCGGCTTTCAGGAACGCATGAGAACCAGCCAGTTCGGTAGGCATGTTGGCACCTTCACAGACGGCTTTGACTCCGTTGCGAATCAACGCTTTCGCATCGTCCCGACTGATCTCGTTCTGCGTGGCACACGGAAAGGCGACATCGCACGGCACATTCCAGGGACGTTCATCGGCATGGAAGGTGACACCATCGAACTTGTCGGCATACTCCGAGATTCGCGCCCGACGCACCTCTTTGAGATCTTTGATGAAAGCGAGTTTCTCGGCATCAATTCCCGCTGGATCGTGAACGAAACCGGATGAATCGGACATGACGACAACCTTTGCGCCCCGTTCGGCAGCTTTCTCTGCAGTATAAATCGCGACGTTTCCCGATCCCGATACGACGCACGTCTTTCCCTCGAGACTATCACCAATGTGGTTGAACATGTTTTCACAGAAGTAGACGCAGCCATAACCGGTCGCCTCGGTCCTGACGAGGCTGCCGCCGAAGGTCTGTCCTTTGCCGGTCAAAATTCCAGCGAAACGATTTTCGAGGCGTTTGTATTGCCCAAATAGATAACTGATCTCACGACCACCAACGCCGATATCGCCGGCCGGAACATCGGTGTCTTCTCCGATGTGGCGATGAAGTTCGATCATCAATGATTGACAGAATCGCATGACTTCGCGATCGCTCTTTCCTTTGGGGTTGAAGTTCGCGCCGCCTTTGGCCCCGCCCATCGGCAGTCCCGTGAGACTATTCTTGAAGGTCTGTTCAAAGCCGAGGAATTTCAGGACGCTCAACGTGACGTCGGGATGAAACCGCATTCCGCCTTTGTACGGCCCGATCGAATTATTGAATTGTACTCGCCACGCCCGATTCGCTCGAATGTTGCCTGCGTCGTCTTCCCAAGTGACGCGAAAGATGACGATTCGATCCGGCTCCGTCATCCTTTCGAGTATCTGAGCATCTTTGTATTTGCGATGCTTTAGCACGAACGGCATCACGGTTTCAACGAACTCTCGCACCGCTTGGTGAAACTCCGGTTCCCCGGGATTCCGCCGCTCGAGCCCCTGCATGAAGCACTCAGTTTCTTCGCACTGTTCAATCCACATTCAATCGTCTCCGGCTTTTTTGACAAAAGATTCCACACACACGGGCAACTGTGGAATGTGACGTTGGAAGCTGAGACTTCTTACAGAAGGGATGGCTCGTTGCGACCAGAATTCGAAAGATAAATCGCGAACGCGATCAACATCGATCATTTGGTTTGAACGTAGCTTAGGGAACCCTAGGCTACATCATGACGGCAAGAGCCTCACGGAAATCATCAACGCTTCCTTGATAAGAACGACGTCCATCGCAGAAGCTGGCATGCCTGTTATCTATCGCGGTTGTTTGTTCTTCAAGCTGTTGAGTTTCCAATCGTAGTTCAGCCAGTCCGGCTGCGGCGCGGTGCCGTTTTCCACTGCCAGCTTCAATTTGGTTGAGTAGTTTGCCGCAAACTGGGAAACGCTGCCGGCGACCTGCTCAAAATCGCCTCCGTACCAGTTGTAGAGTTTTGTTAGCGATAACTGGTTGGACGAGGGATCGAATTTGAACCAGGTTTTGTGTTGATGCACGTACTCGGTCTGCGCTTGCAATTGTTCGTCAATTCGATTGGCCACGTACGCCTCATTACGCAGTGGCGGACACCCCACCGCTGCACAAACCAATGCGAAATGGACACGTGGTTCGGCAAACTTGGGTCGAATCTGCTCGTGTTCAATCTGGTTCAAACTCAACTCGCATCCCCCGATATTGCAGCGTACTGCGTCCCAACGTTTGGATTCGGGAATATCCATAATCGAGTTGATTGGCATGTGATCGAGGATCAACTTCAATGTCGACGCGTTGTAACCGTTGATCAGCAGAGCCAGCTTCTCGTCGCGTCCCATCTCGTCAAACGGTGCAGCAGCGACCGTACTGAGGTAGTTGTCGAGTTCTGCTTCGTCATCCTCCAGGCCTTCGTAGTCGACCCATCCATCGTCGTCGACATATTTTTTCAGCAAGGCATCGAGCGTCGAATGATCCATCGTCGGGCCTGCAGCATTCGCGGAATACGCTTCCTGCAATTCAACTTGCGGCGGCCCAAAAAGGCTTGCCAACTTTCGTTCGATCGATCCCGCGTTGAGGCATGTGTAGGTTGCTGCTGCAACAAGTATCATTGCAGCACTCGCCAAGATCACGGTGTTTCGTGCTCTCGGAGCTGGCCGTACGTTTGGCGGTGCCGGATCGCTAACTGCGGATTGCTCGTTTTCCGGTGCCTCTTGCACTTGTTCCTTCAGCTTGCGGTTTGCCAATCGTGTGACATAAACCGTCACAAAGGCGGTCGCCAATAAGCCAACCGCCAGCATCGCCCACTCGAATGTCGTGCGCTCTCGATCGGCGCCAACCGCTGCGCCCGTCACATGCCCGATGTAAACGTACAGAAATGTACCGGGAAGCATCGCGATCCAACTGCTCACCGCGTAGGGCCAAAATCGTACGGGCGTCAGTCCATACATGTAGTTCTGGACGTTGAAGGGGATTGCCGGTGACAGACGCAATAAGCCGACAATTTTCCAGCCGCCTTCCCCGATGGCTCGATCAATCGCACCAAAATGGCGGTTGCCGCTCGCCATCGCTGCGACTTTATCCCTCGCTCCGTAGCGAGCAATCAAAAAGGCTAAGCAAGCTCCCAAAGTCGATCCGACCGAAACGGCAGCGGTCCCGACGCCGAGTCCGAACATCCCACCGGCCGCCAGAGTCAGGATTGTGCCAGGAAAAAACAGCACGGTCGCGACA
>TARA_R110002073_G_scaffold149297_8_pt1 | contig 17786 bp, 16 predicted proteins | sample TARA_R110002073 | Tara Oceans TARA_R110002073 (sample SAMEA4397174) | marine metagenome | biome: Polar Biome; feature: [DCM] deep chlorophyll maximum layer (ENVO:01000326); material: water (ENVO:00002006), including particulate matter (ENVO:01000060) such as... | depth 40 m
TTGCCCGATCTGCGACCAGGGCGGTGAGTGCGACCTGCAGGACCAGGCCATGGCCTATGGCCGCTCCGGCACGCGCTACGCAGAAAACAAGCGCGCGGTTGAAGACAAATATATGGGCCCGCTGATCAACACGATCATGACGCGCTGCATCCAGTGCACGCGCTGCGTCCGCTTTGTCACCGAAGTCGCCGGATCGCCCGAAATGGGCATGATCAATCGCGGCGAGGATGCCGAGATCACGACCTATCTGGAAAGCGCGGTCACATCCGAACTCTCCGGCAATGTGATCGACCTTTGCCCGGTCGGCGCACTGACCTCGAAACCCTATTCCTTCAATGCCCGTCCGTGGGAATTGAAGAAAACCGAAACCATCGACGTGATGGACGCGATGGGCAGCTGGATCCGCGTCGATGCGCGCGGAACAGGCGTCCTGCGCATCCTGCCGCGCGTCAATGACGCCATCAATGAAGAGTGGATTTCCGACAAGACCCGCTTTGTCTGGGACGGGCTGCAGCGCCAGCGCCTCGACAAGCCCTATTCGCGCGTCAACGGCAATCTCGTCCCTGTGAGCTGGGATGCGGCGCTGACCATCGCTGAAGACAAGCTGGGCGGTGATCCCAAGAAAATTGGCGTGGTTGCGGGTGACCTCAATTCGATCGAGGAACTGAAAGCCGCGAAAGACCTGTTCGACGGTCTCGGGGTGAAATCACTCGATTGCCGCCAGGACGGCGCAAAGATCGGTGGCGGCGCGCGGGCCGGTTACCTCTTCAACTCCACCATCGAAGGCATCGATACGGCCGACGCGATCCTGCTGATCGGGACCAATCCACGCCTTGAAGCGCCGGTCCTCAATGCCCGCATCCGCCGGGCCTGGCTGGAACGCGACGTACCGGTCGCCATGATCGGCGAGGATGCAGACCTGACCTATCCGGTCGAACATCTGGGCACGGGCGGCAAGGCCCTCGCCGGTTTGGGCGGTGCGTCCAAGGGTTTTGCCAAAACTCTGAAAGACGCCAAGCGCCCGATGATCATTGTCGGAATGGGCGCACTGACCGGCCCGAAGGGTGGCCAGGTGCTGCGTGCAGCCGGTGAGCTTGCAGACAAGGTCGGCGCTGTCACAGACGGCTGGAATGGCTTCAACGTGTTGCACACCGCGGCGTCCCGGGTCGGCGCACTCGATCTCGGCTTCATTCCGGGCAAGGGCGGCAAGGATGTGGCCGGCATGCAGCGCGCGGCGAAGAAGGGCGATCTGGAAACCATCGTCCTGATGGGGGCTGACGAACTCGATATGGCCGCTTTCGGCGACGCCTTTGTCATCTATATCGGTCACCACGGCGATGCCGGCGCGCACCGCGCCGACCTGATCCTGCCGGGCGCGGCCTATACCGAGAAAAAGGGCATGTGGGCCAATACCGAGGGCCGTGTGCAATTCAACGCCCGCGCCGTCTTCCCGAAAGGCGACGCGAAAGAGGACTGGGCCATCTTCCGCGCCCTGTCAGAGCGCCTGGGCCGGACCTTGCCCTACGATTCACTGGAGCAATTGCGCGCCAAGCTGATCGCCGATCATCCGGTGCTGGGCGAGATCGACCATGCGCCGGGTGCAGAAAGTGCTGCGACCTTCAACCCGGCAGACCTTGGCGAAGCGGGCGAACCGGGCGATACGCCCTTCAGGAACGCCATCACCGATTTCTATCAGACGAACGCCATCGCGCGGGCGTCGAAGACGATGGCCGAATGTGCGGCAATGAAGGCCGACCCTTCAGCGGTCGCGGCGGAGTAGGGCAATGAGCGGTTTCGTAGAACAATTCGGACCTTTCTGGGGCACCATGGCGGTGCTGGGCCAGATCCTCGGCTTCATGATTGTCCTGCTGCTGTCGCTGGCTTTCCTGCTGCTGATGGACCGCAAGGTCTGGGCCGCCGTCCAGATGCGCAAGGGCCCCAATACGGTCGGCGCGTTCGGCCTGCTGCAGTCTTTCGCCGATTTCCTGAAATTCGTGTTCAAGGAAATTGTCGTGCCGGCGGGCGCGGACCGGACACTCTTCCTGCTCGCGCCACTGATCACCTTCATTCTCGCCTTTATTGGCTGGGCCGTGATTCCGGCCGCGCCAGGCTGGGTGATTGCCGACCTCAATGTCGGCGTTCTCTACCTGCTCGCAATCTCCTCGCTCGGCGTTTACGGCATCATCATTGGCGGCTGGGCCTCGAACTCGAAATATCCCTTTATGGGCGCACTGCGCTCGGCGGCGCAGATGGTGTCCTATGAAGTCTCCATCGGCTTTGTGATTGTCACCGTCCTGCTGTTTGCCGGATCGATGAATCTCTCGGTTATTGTCGAGCAACAGGCCGGTGGTTTCTGGAACTGGAATATCCTGGCCGGCCATGCTTTCCCCTGGCCGATGTTCCTGGTGATGATCCCGATGGCGGGTGTCTTCTTCATCTCGGCGCTGGCCGAGACCAACCGTCCGCCATTCGATCTTCCCGAGGCAGAATCCGAACTCGTCGCCGGCTACCAGGTCGAGTATTCCTCGACGCCCTATCTGCTCTTCATGATCGGCGAGTATCTCAACATCGTGCTGATGTGCGCGATGACGGCGATCCTCTTCTTCGGCGGCTGGCAGGCCCCGTTTGATTTTGCCCCCTTCACCTGGGTGCCGCCGGTCTTCTGGTTTGCGATCAAGGTGGTGTTCTTCTTCTTCATGTTTGCCATGGTGAAGGCACTCGTACCGCGGTACCGCTACGACCAGCTGATGCGCCTGGGCTGGAAAATCTTCCTGCCGACGTCGCTTGGCGCTGTCGCCATTGTCGGTGCCTACATCACGTATGGAGCCTCCTGATGGGCCGGATTGAACAAACCATTCGCGGCGCGCTCCTGATGGATTTCTGGGGGGCATTCGGCCTGGCGATGAAGTATTTCTTCCGTCCCAAGCCGACGCTGAACTACCCGTTCGAAAAAGGCCCGCTGAGCCCGCGCTTTCGCGGCCAGCATGCGCTGCGCCGCTATCCCAATGGGGAAGAGCGCTGCATTGCCTGCAAGCTGTGCGAAGCGGTCTGCCCGGCGCAGGCCATCACGATCGAGGCCGAGCCTCGCGAAGACGGGTCACGCCGTACGACGCGCTACGACATCGACATGGTCAAATGCATCTATTGCGGCTTCTGCGAGGAAGCCTGCCCGGTGGACGCCATTGTCGAGGGCCCGAACTTCGAATTCGCGACGGAAACGCGCGAGGAACTCTACTATGACAAGGCCAAATTGCTGGAGAATGGTGACCGCTGGGAAAGCGAAATCGCCCGCAATCTGGAACTGGATGCGCCCTACCGCTAGGCGGTGGAGACGCGAGGGAAACGACATGAGGACGACAGGTTAGATGTTACTTCAGGCGATCGCTTTCTGGGCACTGGCAGGGACTGCGGTGATATCCGCATTCTTTGTCGTGTCGGCCCGGAACCCCGTGCGTTCGGTCATGTGGCTGATCCTCGCATTCTTTTCATCGGCAGGCCTGTTCGTCCTTCTCGGGGCCGAATTCCTCGCCATGCTTCTGGTCGTCGTCTATGTCGGCGCGGTTGCCGTGCTCTTCCTTTTCGTCGTGATGATGCTCGACGTCGATTTCACCGAAATGAAGCAGGGTTTCCTCAGCTATCTGCCACTGGGTGGCCTCATCGCGATTGTCCTGGCGGCCGAAATGGTTCTGGTCGGACTGTCGTGGAATGTTGCAACGGTGGCCGAGCGCGTCGGTGTCAGCGCCACGCCGGAGGGTGTCTCCAATGTCCGGGCTCTCGGCGCGCTGCTCTATGACGACTACGCCTATTTCTTCCAGGCGTCTGGCCTGATCCTGCTGGTCGCAATGGTTGGCGCGATTGTCCTGACCCTGCAGCACCGCCCCTATGTAAAGCGCCAGCAGGCGCATGTGCAGATCGGGCGCGACCGCAAGACGGCCGTTGAACTGCGCGACGTGAAATCCGGAGAGGGGATCGGAGAATGATCGAGATCGGTCTGGCCCACTATCTGGGCGTCGGCGCGCTGCTGTTCACCATCGGCGTTTTCGGCATTTTCGTGAATCGCAAGAATGTCATCATCATCATGATGTCGATCGAGCTGATCCTGCTCGCCGTCAACATCAATCTCGTGGCCTTTTCCAGCTTCCTGGGCGACCTCGCCGGGCAGGTCTTTGCCATGTTTGTTCTGACCGTTGCTGCCGCTGAGGCGGCCATCGGTCTCGCCATTCTCGTCGTCTACTTCCGGAACCGCGGCAATATCGCGGTCGAAGACGTCAACCTGATGAAGGGCTAACGGCTGATGCTGCCTCTCATAATCGTATTCGGACCGCTCTTCGGGTCCCTCGTTGCGGGCCTGTTCGGCAAATGGACGGGTGATCGCGGTGCCATGCTCGTCACGACGATCCTGCTGGGTGTCTCCGCCATCCTGTCGCTCTTCATGTTCTACGACGTGGCCTTCATGGGCAATGAGCGCACCATCCCGCTTGCGACCTGGATGAGTATTGGTGATTTCGAAGCGGTCTGGTCGATCAAGCTCGACACGCTGTCGGCCGTCATGCTGGTCGTGGTGACCAGCGTGTCCTCGCTCGTTCACCTTTATTCCTGGGGCTATATGGCGGATGACCCGCATCGGTCGCGCTTCTTCAGCTATCTGTCGCTCTTCACCTTCGCCATGCTCGCGCTGGTCACGGCGGACGACTTCCTTCAGCTCTTCTTTGGCTGGGAAGGCGTGGGGCTGGCCTCCTACCTACTGATCGGTTTCTGGTACAAGAAGAAGTCCGCCAATGACGCGGCCATCAAGGCCTTCGTGACCAACCGGGTCGGCGATTTCGGCTTTGCCCTTGGGATCATGGCCGTCTTTGCGGTGTTTGGTTCCATCGGATTCGACGAGGTCTTTGCCGCTGTGGGGTCGCATGAAGCCGATGTGCTGGCTGTCGGTTCCCTGCAATTCCAGGCCATAGAACTCGCCGCCTTCCTTCTGTTTATCGGCGCGATGGGCAAGTCGGCGCAATTCTTCCTTCATGTCTGGTTGCCGGATGCGATGGAAGGGCCGACCCCTGTGTCCGCGCTGATCCACGCGGCGACCATGGTTACCGCGGGTGTCTTCCTGGTGTGCCGCTGCTGGCCGATTTTCGAGGCCGCGCCCAATACCTCGATGTTCATCACGGTGATCGGGGCAACCACGGCGCTCTTTGCTGCGACGGTGGGCCTTGTCCAGAACGACATCAAGCGCGTCGTGGCCTATTCAACCTGTTCACAGCTGGGCTACATGTTCTTTGCGGCGGGCCTTGGCCTCTATGGCGCAGCCATGTTCCACCTGTTCACCCACGCCTTCTTCAAGGCGCTTTTGTTCCTCGGCTCCGGTTCAGTCATTCACGGCCTGCACCACGAGCAGGACATGCGTAAAATGGGCGGCATCTACAAGGCGCTGCCCTTTACCTGGGTGCTGATGATCATTGGTACGGTCGCCCTGACCGGGGTCGGGATTCCGCTTCTCAATATCGGCTTCTCCGGCTTCTTTTCCAAGGATGCGATTATCGAAGGGGCCTTCATGGCCGGGCAGGGCGGCTTGCCCTTCGGCGTCATGGCCTTCTGGGTCGGAACATTCGCCGCCTTGCTGACCAGCTTCTATTCTTGGCGTCTGATCTTCATGACCTTCCACGGCAAATATCGCGGAGAGAAAAAGGTCCTCGATCATGCGCATGACGCGCCTGCGGTGATGATGATCCCGCTGGTCATCCTGGCGGTCGGTGCCATCTTTGCCGGCGGCCTGTTCCGCGGTGCCTTCATCGGTGAGAATTCCGGTGATTTCTGGCGCGACGCGATTCCGGGCGGCCATGCCGTGGTGGAAGAAATCCATGATGAGGTCGGGACAGACTATGTCGCTGATGATCATGGCACTGCCGCTGAGGTGACCGTCGCCGCCGACACTCATGACGTCGTTGCAGACGATGCAGACCATGTCGTGGCAGGGGACAATGCGTCTGACGCGGAGCACGCGGCTGAAGGCGACCATGGCGGCGGACACCATCCGCCAACCTGGGTGTTGTTCTCGCCCTTCATTGCAACGCTGCTCGGCTTCCTGGGTGCAGTTTGGATGTATCTGGTCAAGGAAGGCATGGGGGCCCGCATCGCCGCGCGCGGCGGTCCGCTTCATTCCTTCCTCTACAACAAATGGTATTTCGACGAGATCTATCACTTCGTTTTCGTGCGAGGCACGGAGAAACTCGGCGACCTGCTCTGGAAAGTCGGTGACAAGCGGATCATTGACGGCCTTGGCCCCAACGGTTTCGCCGGGAGCGCGATGAGCGCTGCGCGTCGCCTTTCACAGGCCCAATCGGGATATGTCTATCACTATGCTTTCATCATGCTGATCGGTGTGGTCTTGCTGACGCTGTGGGTCGTGGCCCGCGCAGGAGGTCAGTGACATGACCGAGATTGTTCAATCCCTACCGCTTTTGTCGGCCATTGCATTTCTGCCGGCCGTTGTCGCGGTTTTCCTGATTGGCCTGAAATTCGTCATGCGTGGCGAGGATGGCGCGGCGCTTGAGAAGAACGCCAAGGGTGTGGCGCTGTTCGCAACGCTCGCAACCTTTGCGCTCTCCGTCCTGTTGATTGCCGGTTTTGATGCGTCCAATCCGGGCTTCCAGTTTGTCGAAGAGATCGAATGGTTCTCGGCCTTCGGCATGGGCTATCGCATGGGCGTGGACGGAATTTCGATCCTCTTCATCCTGCTGACGACATTCCTGATGCCGATCTGCATCCTGGCCAGCTGGCGCATCGAAAAGCGCGTCGTCGATTACATGATCGCCTTCCTGATCCTGGAAACGATGATGATCGGCGTCTTCTGCGCATTGGATCTCATCCTGTTTTACATCTTCTTCGAAGGTGGCCTGATCCCGATGTTCCTCATCATCGGTGTCTGGGGCGGTGCCAATCGCGTCTACGCCGCCTTCAAATTCTTCCTCTACACACTGCTCGGCTCGGTCCTGATGCTGGTGGCGATGATCGCCATGTTCCTTCAGGCCGGTTCCACTGACGTGACCGTGCTGATGGAAACCGCCTTCGCCCGTGATGTTCAGCTCTGGATGTGGCTGGCCTTCTTCGCCTCCTTTGCGGTGAAGATGCCGATGTGGCCGGTCCACACCTGGCTGCCCGATGCGCACGTCGAGGCTCCGACGGCAGGCTCGGTCATTCTGGCCGGCGTCCTGCTGAAACTGGGTGGCTATGGCTTCCTGCGTTTCTCCATCCCGATGTTCCCGGAGGCCACGGCCTATTTCACGCCGCTGGTCTTCACTCTGTCCGTGATTGCGATCGTCTACACCTCTCTGGTGGCCTTCCGCCAAACCGACATCAAGAAGCTGATTGCCTATTCGTCCGTCGCCCATATGGGCTTTGTGACGATGGGCATGTTCGCGATGACCACGATTGGCGTGCAGGGCTCGATCTTCCAGATGTTGTCACACGGCATCATTTCGGGCGCGCTCTTCCTCTGCGTCGGCGTCATATATGACCGCATGCACACGCGCGAAATCGCCTTTTATGGCGGGCTCGTGCATCGGATGCCGGTGTATGCTGCGGTGTTTGCGCTCTTTGCCCTGGCCAATGTTGGCCTTCCCGGCACGTCAGGCTTCGTCGGCGAGATCATGACCATGATCGGGACCTTCCAGGTATCGACGCTTGCGGCGGGTGGCGCGGCCATCGGCGTCATCCTGTCGGCGGTCTACATGCTGACGGTCTATCGCAATGTCGTGTTCGGCGAGATGACCAATCCGAAGCTCGAAGCGATAACGGACATGTCGCGCCGTGAATGGTTGATCTTCACGCCCCTGATCATCGGGACGCTCGTCCTGGGCTTCTTCTCGACCCTCATCACTGACGTGACCGCCGCGTCCGTTGATCAACTCATTTCCAACTATCAAGCGGCACTCGCCGCAGCGCAGCCTTAAGGGGACTGACCGGTGACCTATAATATTCTCACCTCAGATCTCGCGCTTCTTGCGCCGGAGCTCATCCTCGCAGTTGGCGCAATGGTGCTACTGATGGTTGGTGTTTTCTTCAAGGATGAAGAAAAGGCCGCGAAACTTGTGGGCCCGCTTGGCGTCCTGCTGCTCGTGGCCGGGCTACTGGCAGCCGCCTATCTGGTTCCCCAGGGCCGGGCCACCGCGTTTGGCGGGGCTTTTGTATTCGATCCGCTCGCCCTGTTTTCGAAGATCGCGATCTTCGCCTCGGCCGCGTTCGCGCTCGTGCTGGCGATCCCGTATCTGAAAGCCGAAAAGCTGGCCAAGTTCGAATATGCCGTGCTCATTGTGCTGTCGACTGTCGGCATGGGCATGATGGTTTCGGCCAACGATCTCATCTCCATGTATATGGGCGTCGAGCTGCAATCGCTGGCACTCTACGTGTTGGCCGCTTTCAACCGGGATTCCTTGCGGGCGTCCGAAGCCGGGCTGAAATATTTCGTCCTCGGCGCGCTGTCCTCCGGCATGCTCCTCTACGGCGCATCGCTGGTTTATGGCTTCACCGGTTCGACAGGGTTTACCGAGATCGCCGCCGCGTCGCAGGAACCGTCAGTCGGTCTGATTTTCGGCCTGGTCTTCGTGATCTGTGGCCTGGCCTTCAAGATCTCGGCAGCGCCGTTCCACATGTGGACGCCGGACGTCTACGAAGGTGCGCCGACACCGGTCACCGCCTTTTTTGCCACTGCTCCGAAAATGGCCGCGATCGTGCTGCTGGCCCGCATCCTGTACGAGCCCTTCGGCGCGGCAGTGGACCAGTGGATACAGGTGATCGCAATCATCGCGGTCCTGTCCATGGCAGTCGGTGCCTTTGGTGCGCTGACACAGCAGAACATCAAGCGACTGATGGCCTATTCCTCCATCGGCAATATGGGCTACGCCCTTGTCGCCGTGGCGGCTGCCAGTGAAACCGGCATGTGGGCGCTTCTCGCCTTCTTCGTGCTCTACATGATCAGCGTGATTGGCGCATTTGCGATCATTCTGGCCATGCGAACCGCCGAAGGCATGGTCGAACAGGTCGAGGACCTTGCGGGACTCGCACAGTCCCGTCCGGGCCTGGCCTGGGCAATGACCGGGGTGATGTTCTCGATTGGCGGCCTGCCCTTCATGGTCGGCTTCTTTGGCAAGCTCTTCGTCTTCTACGCGGCGCTGCAGGCAGGCCTTCTCTGGCTCGTCATCATCGCCGCCATCATGTCGGTAGTGGCCGCCGCCTACTATCTGCGCGTCGTGAAGGTGATCTGGTTCAACGAACCGACGGTCAAGTTTGTCAGCCCGTCCTTCTCGACCGGTACGATTGCGAATGTTGCCGGCCTCGCGACAGTGGTCCTTGTGCCGGTGGCTGCCGTGATCTTTGTCTGGGCTCGATCGTCTGCGACAGGCCTGCTCTGAGACCGGGAGCCCAGTTGCGTATCGAGTGGCTGCCCAGCGTCGACTCAACCAATGCCGAAGCGCGGCGTCGCGCCGTGGCGGGGGAGTGCGGCCCGCTCTGGATTGCAGCGGAAACCCAGACGGCCGGGCGGGGACGGCGCGGGCGAAGCTGGTCCGGCTTTGCCGGCAATCTCTTTGCCACCGGCCTTTATGTCATCGACAATGACCCGGCGCGGGCGGCCCAGCTCTCCTTTGCAGCCGCCCTGGCAGTGGCCGAGGTGTGCGAGCGTGTCGTGGCGCGCGAACGCGTCCGGGTGAAATGGCCCAATGATGTCCTGATCGATGGACGCAAGGTGTCAGGCATTCTTCTGGAAAGCGGGACAAATGCGCACGGCCAGCTTTGGCTGGCCGTGGGGATTGGCATCAATCTGGCGGCGCACCCGGACGACGCTGAACGACCGGCCACCAGCCTGAAAGCCCATGGTGCCGATGTGACTCCAGTCGACACCTTGCCTCAGCTGGTAAGCGCCTTCGAACATTGGCTCGCAATCTGGAAATCGCAGGGATTTGCGGGCCTCCGCGACGCCTGGATCACACGCGCATTCGGAATCGGGGAACGATGCAGTGCGCGTTTGGAAAACGAGACGGTTACAGGCGTGTTCACCGATCTGGCAGCAGACGGGTCGCTGCGTCTCGACTTGCCGGACGGTCGCCGGCGGCTCATTTCAGCGGGAGACGTATTCTTTCCCGGCCCGGTAAGGTAAGTCACGCCCATGCTTCTTGCGATCGATTGCGGCAATACCAATACGCTCTTCGCCGTCCATGACGGCTCGACCTGGCGCGCCCAGTGGCGCACGGCCACTCATGCAACGCGCACAGCCGATGAACATGCTGTCTGGCTGACCCAGTTGATGGCGATGGAGGGGCTGAGCTTTGCTGACATCAATGCCAGCGTGATTTCCACCGTGGTGCCGCAGGCGCTGTTCAATTTTCGCAATCTGGCCCGCCGCTATCTCGGTGCGGAGCCAATTGTCATCGGAGAGCCGGGCGTCGACCTGGGCATGACCGTGCGGCTGGAACGCCCGCAGGACGCCGGGGCCGACCGCTTGGTCAATGCGCTTGGCGCGCGGCAATCCCATGAAGGGGCCTTGCTGATCATCGATTCAGGAACCGCGACGACGTTTGACGTGGTGTCGGCCGACAACGCCTTCGTCGGCGGCATCATTGCGCCGGGGATCAACCTGTCCATGCAGGCGCTCCACCAGGCGGCCGCGCGTCTGCCCCGCATTGCCATCCAGCGACCGGAAAAGGTGATCGGCACCGACACCGTGACCGCCATGCAAAGCGGCGTCTTCTGGGGGTATGTCGATCTGATCGATGGCCTGGTCGCCCGTGTGAAAGCCGAATTTGGCGCGCCGATGACGGTGATTGCCACCGGCGGAGTCGCCTCACTTTTCGAGGGCGCGTCGCGCTCAATCGACCATTTTGATCCGGATGTAACCATTCGCGGCCTGCTGGCCGTCTGGCACCGGAACGGGGGCGCACAAGCGTGACCATTGAAGACGAAGGCCTGTATTTCCTCCCCTTGGGAGGGTCCGGTGAGATCGGGATGAATCTCAATCTCTATGGCTACGGGCCGGAAACCAACCGCAAGTGGATCATCGTCGATTGCGGTGTGACTTTCGGCGATCTCACCACGCCCGGCGTTGATCTGATCATGCCGGACCCGACCTTCATCGAGGAGCGCCGCGACGATCTGCTCGGCATTGTGCTGACCCACGCGCACGAGGATCATATGGGCGCGGTCGCCCAGCTTTGGGACCGGCTGCGCTGCCCGATCTATGCCACACCGTTTACCGCTTTCCTGATGCAGGGCCGCCTGATCGAGAAGGGCTTGCAGGACAAGGCCGAACTTCACGAAGTCGCGCTCGACGGCAAGCTGACGCTTGGGCCCTTCGACATGCAGTTCATCACGCTGACCCATTCAATCCCCGAGCCCAACGGTCTGGCCATTCGCACACCGGCCGGGCTGATTCTGCATACCGGCGACTGGAAGATCGATCCAGATCCGATGATCGGTGAGACGACGGATGTCGCGGCCATCACCGCACTGGGCGAGGAGGGTATTCTCGCCATGGTGTGCGATAGCACCAATGTCTTCTCGGAGGGCACGTCCGGCAGTGAGGGGGATGTTCGCGAGGAACTGATCAAGCTGGTCGGTGAACAGACGGGCAGGGTGGCCATCGCGGCTTTCGCCTCCAACGTGGCGCGCATGGAAACGGCATTGAAAGCCGCCGAGGCCAATGACCGGCGCGTCTGTCTGGTCGGGCGCTCCATGCATCGCATGGCTGCAGCCGCCAAGCATGTCGGCCTGATGCAGACCTCGCAGCCCTTCGTTGATGAAGAGGATGCCGCGCATTTCCCAAAGGACAAGATCCTGTATCTCTGCACGGGCAGCCAGGGCGAGCCGCGGGCCGCGCTGTCGCGGATCGCCGAGGGCACGCACCGCAACGTTCAGCTCTCCAGGGGCGACAGCGCGATTTTCTCCTCGCGCGTCATTCCCGGCAATGAGATCGGCATTTTCGAACTCCAGAACAAGCTGGCGGAACGCGGCGTCGATATCATCACAGAGCACGATCGCGACATTCACGTCTCCGGGCATCCCTGCCGCGAAGAGCTGCGCGCGATGTACAACTGGGCCAAGCCCCGCATCGCCATTCCGGTGCATGGCGAGCGCCGCCACCTGATCGAGCATGCGAAGTTCGCGCGCACACTGCAGGTGCCCATGTCACTGGCACCAAGGAATGGCGATCTCATTCGCATCAGCGCGGACGGGGCCGAAATCGTCGACGAAGTGCCCCACGGCCGCCTGCATGTGGACGGCAATTTCATCACCGACGCTGACGCGGTCTCCATGCGCGAACGCCGCAAGCTGTCCTATGGCGGCCATTTGATGGTGTCAGTGGCGATGTCGCAGGATGGTGCGATCCAGTCGGGTCCGGATGTGCGCGCCATCGGGGTCGCCCAGTCCCGTGATTATCCGCTCGATGCCTTCCTTGATGAGCTCGCAGATGCCGCCGAAGCGGCCTTTGACAAGCTGAGCCGCAAGGACCGCCGCGATGAGGAGGCCGTTGAAGAGGCAATCCGCCGCGCCGTGCGCCGGGAGGCGTCGAGGATCTGGGGCAAGAAGCCCGCCGTAGAAGTGATTGCCCTGACAGTCTGACAGCCAAGGAGGCCACCCCCATGAAAATCGGACGCCTGAACCACATCGGCATCGCGACGCCGGATATTGCGGCAACGACAGCCATGTATGCGTCGCTCTATGGGGCTGACAGTGCAACACCGCCCAGGGATTTTCCCCAACTCGGTGTCCGGGTTGTCTTCGTCAGCATTGAGAACACGCAGCTCGAATTGATCGAGCCGCTCGGCGAATCCTCCCCCATTCACAAATTCCTTGAGAAAAACCCCAAGGGCGGCCAGCATCATATGTGCTTTGAGGTGCCTGACATTCTGGTGGCGCGCGATGCAATGCGCGAACGTGGCGCGACTGTTCTGGGCACGGGCGAGCCCTATATTGGTGCGCACGGCGTGCCTGTCATCTTCGTACACCCGAAGAACTCCGATGGTGTGCTGGTTGAGTTGATGCAAACACCGGATCACTCCTGATGTTCAAGATCGTCTCCATCCTTTTTGTCGCGGTCGCCGCGATCACGTGGCTCGCACAATTCTTTCTGCCGGCCCAGGGAATCGGTGTCGCCACAGGGCTGGCCATCTTTCTGGTGACCTGGTGGATTGTCCTGTTTGCCATTTTGCCGATTGGCGTACGGGGCCAGTTTGAAGACGGCGACGTGATCGAAGGCAGTGAGCCGGGCGCGCCGATTCAGCCGCAGCTTCTGCGAAAGGCGTGGTGGACCACGGTCGCCGCAAGCGTGGTCTGGCTGGTTATTTTTTCGATTGTGGAATTCGGCCTGATCGATATCGAAAGCCTGCCATTTCCGGGTTAGAGCTTTTTCAGCGCAAGTCGGGACCGGTTTCCTGCTTTAAAAAAGGCGTCAATGACAGAAGCGAGAGCCCTCTTTATGGGCTTGGAATCAGCGAAAAGTCATGAGTGGCTGGCGCGCATTCGCGCGTGTTCCCACGAAATCAGCAGCACGCCGGCAAACACCGTGGGAAACCCTGCCAAATGGATCCAGCGAAACGCTTCGCCCAGCAGGACGTAGGAGAGGATCAGCGCCGAAGCGGGCATGACGCCCATGAATCCGGCGGCCACGGAGCCTTCCGCCTTGGCGACGCCCTGATACCAGAGCCAGCTGCCAAGGCCGAGCGTGCCCGCACCGTACCAGATCAATGCCGTCCACACGCCTGCATCAACGCCGGCCATATCGAGCTGACTCCATTGCCAGACGGCAAACGGAATGAAAGCGGGGAGAGCGAGGGCTGACGCCAGAAAGGCCACGAGGATTGGGTCCACACGCTGCGAGGCGGTCTTGCCGACCAGGGTATAGACGCTTTCACAGCATTCAGCGGCAAAGACGAGCGCGATGCCCAAAAGCATCTTGCCGCTATCGCTGCCATCGCCCGAACTGCCACCAATATTGAGAATTCCAACCCCGATAACGGCCAGTGCGATGGCCGTCAGTTTGCGCCAGGTAGGGCTGTCCTTGAGAAACATCATGGAGGCAGCCGCCGTGACGGCAGGTGCCGTGCTCATCACAATCGCGCCGCTAACGCCTGACACCATCCTCATGCCGTAGAGCATCAGCGCGGAAAACCCGAACATGCCGAACAGGGCGATGATGGCGACGCGGGCCCAGTCAGCCCGGTTCAGGTCGGCGACCTCGCGCCTTTTATGCCAGATGAAGGGCAGCAGGACCAAGGCCCCGATCGCAACCCGCAACGCCGATGCGACGAATACCGGCATGGCCTGGGTCACGATCTTGCTGACCGGTGTGGCCGATCCAAAGGCTGCCATGCCCAGAGCCAGCTGGGCATAGGTCGCAGAACGCTGACCGCTATCCTTCTCAGGCATGTCGAAGCGGGTGGGAGTATCCAGTCATGCCGAAGCAACCGCCAAGGCCCGCTGAGAGTTCCCGAACGGCATTTGTGCGTGCGCTTCAGCTGCGCCGGATCCGTGCCGCAAAGCATCCGTGGGCGGCATTGTGGGCGTCGATGTAGGCGATATCCGTCTGGTCGAAGGCGTGCTCAATGGCATCGCGCGGGTTTCCGTTCAGGACAAGGTCGGCACCACAGAGCATGCCATGCTTGTCAAACAATCGCAGCGCGATAGGCCGGCCCAAGAGGATCGGGGGCAGGGCGTCCACATAGTGCGCCTGTTTCGGTGCCTGCTCGCGCACATAGATAGCGTAGGCCGAGCGGTAGGGCGTTGGGGCATCATGGCTTTCGTGATGGAGCAAAAGGACGGTCTCGCCCGGCTCGACGTCGTCCAGCGTGATGCGACAGGGAAAGCCCGGCTTGGCAGTCACCGTGTGGCGTAGAATGCCGTGATTGGCCAGTTCCGCATCGGACAGGCCGAAAAATGGCTGGAAAGCTTCGGGCGCAAGTCCGGTAATTTGAAATGTCATGGGAGTCTCCAGGGTTGATCTGGCCCTGACCCTGGGCGATTTCGCGCGTAAATCGACCCGATCCTTGCGGCTTGAACCGGAAACGGTAACGCAATGCATCGCGCGCCCTTCCTGCCTTGCTCCGCTAGGCGGCACCGTCTAATGCTCGTTGCAACGCAATATTCCATCTGGACGCTACACCCCATGCGACTTTCCAACTATTTTCTGCCCGTTCTGAAAGAGACGCCTGCTGACGCGCAGATTGCCTCGCACCAGTTGATGCTGCGCGCCGGGATGGTTCGTCAGGAATCGGCGGGCATTTACGCCTGGCTGCCGCTAGGCCTGAAAGTGCTGAAGAAGATCGAGCAAATTGTCCGCGAGGAACAGGATCGGGCAGGCGCGATCGAACTCTTGATGCCGACCATCCAGTCTGCCGATCTGTGGCGCGAGAGCGGCCGCTATGACGCATACGGCAAGGAAATGTTGCGGATTGTCGACCGCCACGACCGCGAAATGCTCTATGGCCCGACCAATGAGGAAATGATCACCGAGATATTCCGGGCCTACTGCAAGTCTTACAAGGACCTGCCGAAACTCCTCTATCACATCCAGTGGAAGTTCCGCGACGAAGTCCGCCCCCGCTTTGGCGTCATGCGGGGACGCGAATTTCTGATGAAGGACACCTACTCCTTCGATCTGGATGAGGCTTCTTCGCGAGCCGCTTACAACAAGATGTTCATCGCCTACTTGAACACGTTTTCGCGAATGGGTCTGAAGGCCGTGCCGATGCGTGCGGATACCGGCCCGATTGGCGGTGATTTGAGCCATGAATTCATCATTCTGGCCGAGACCGGCGAGAGCGAAGTGTTCTGCCACTCCGATCTGGTCGAAATGGGCGCGCCGGGCTCCGGCGTGGATTTCAACGGCGATCTTCAGCCCCTGGTCGACCAGCGCACCGCGCTCTACGCCGCGACTGAGGAAATGCATGACGCCGCACGGTTCGAAGCCGAAGTACCCGCAGACAAACGATTGTCGGCACGCGGCATCGAGGTCGGCCACATTTTCTATTTCGGCACCAAGTACTCTGACGCGATGAATGTCGCCGTGGCGCATCCGGGTGGTGGCAATCAGCCGGTCCATATGGGGTCCTACGGCGTTGGCGTATCGCGCCTTGTCGGCGGAATTATTGAGGCCAGCCACGACGACAACGGGATTATCTGGCCGGAAAGCGTCTCGCCCTTTGGTGTGGGGATCATCAACCTGAAAGCCGGAGACGCCGATACGGATGCGGCGTGTCAGCGCGCCTATGAGGCCTTGTCGCAAGCGCGCCGGGAGCCCTTGCTCGACGACACCGATGCACGGCCGGGCGGCAAGTTCGCCTCAATGGATCTGATCGGTCTGCCCTACCAGTTGGTGATCGGCCCTCGTGGACTGAAAGACGGCATGGCGGAAGTCAAAGTCCGTCGGACCGGCGAGAAACATGACCTGTCGCTGGAAGACGCGATTTTACGGCTCGCAGAAGGGGCTTTTCGCGCATGACCGACACCGCCTCGCTTCACGGAGCTCGACCTTTCAGCGGTCATGAATTCCAGATCGCGACGCGGTATTTGCGCGCAAAGCGCAAGCATGGCGGGATCGCCCTCATCGCGATCATTTCATTCCTTGGTATTTCGCTCGGCGTCGCCGCCTTGATCATCATCATGTCGATCATGAACGGCTTTCGTTACGAGCTGCTCAGCACGCTGCTGGGCGTTCAGTCTCACGTCTATGTCGATGCACGCTCGATGACACCGGAGCAGATCGAGGACTTTTCCGGTCAGATTGCCACCATGGACGGCGTGGTCAGCGTCGGCACCCGCATGACAGGGCAGGCGCTGGTGACGGCCAATGACGCGACCATCGGCGCGGTGGTCATAGGCATTACACGCGATGAACTCGCCCAGCTGGAGCGGGTGACCCGTCCCGTCGAAGGGCGCGAGCCGGGGCTGCGCTTTGGCACCTTCGACACGTTCGGTACAGGCCGCAATGGCGGCGATGACATCCTGACGGGGATGGGCATCGTCAATCAGCTCAACGTGCTCGAAGGCGAAGAGATCACCCTGATTGCACCGTCCGGGCGGCCCGGGCCGTTCGGGACCCGTCCGACGCGCAAGGCCTACCGCGTCAGCGGCGTCTTTTCGACCGGCATTTATGCGTTCGACCAGATCACCATTTTCATGCCGCTGGAGCAGGCGCTGCTCTTCTTCAACGAGGAGGGCCCGCAATCCATCGAGGTGCGGGTTGAGGATCCGGACGCCATGGGCGATCTGGTTCGCGATATCCGCAGGCAGGTTGGAAATTCCGGCTATGTCTACGACTGGCGCGAGCGCGACAGCAGCTTCCAGACCGCACTGGCCGTCGAGCGGTTTGCCATGCGCCTCATCCTCGCCGTGGTCATCCTGATCGCCGCCCTGAACATTATCACCGGCCTGATCATGCTGGTGAAGAATAAGGGCCGCGATATCGCTATCCTGCGCACCATGGGCGCAACGCAGAACTCCATCCTGCGCATCTTCCTCCTGATTGGTCTGATGATCGGCGCTGTTGGCGCGATTGGCGGAGTGGTTCTGGGACTGGTCTTTGTGCTCAATATCGACGCGATCAAGGGTTTTATCGAAATGGTCAGCGGCGTGAATGTCTTCGATCCAGAGGTCTATTTTCTTTCCCGCCTCCCGGCCCGGCTGGACTGGGCGGAGGTCGCTTTCGCAACGGTCTTTGGCTTGGGAGCCGCATTGCTGGCGGCCATTCCGCCGGCCTGGCGGGCGGCCCGTCTCGATCCGGTGGAGGCACTCCGCTATGAGTAAAC
>TARA_R110002073_G_scaffold247644_3_pt1 | contig 17774 bp, 10 predicted proteins | sample TARA_R110002073 | Tara Oceans TARA_R110002073 (sample SAMEA4397174) | marine metagenome | biome: Polar Biome; feature: [DCM] deep chlorophyll maximum layer (ENVO:01000326); material: water (ENVO:00002006), including particulate matter (ENVO:01000060) such as... | depth 40 m
ATTTTTGTTGAACTCACGGCCGGTGATGCGGTGCTCCGACATGTGATGGCCTCTCCGGATGACTGAAGCACATTGTTGACACTATTTTGCGGTTGATGCCGCAAGGGCGAATAGGTTCCGCCGATTAGAAGTCATCAGTCGTACTTCTGCCGGCCGATGCCACCAAAATCCTGATGATCTGTTTTTCGCTGAACCTTGATGCCTTCATGTTCATCCCCTCTCCGAGACGACGGACTCTACCTAATAATGTCGGAAAAACCGGGCTCAGGGCAATGAGCAGGATAGAAACCCGCACCATGGAGCAATCAAAGCCCCTTCAAATGGGGGTAAAGTACTGTCCAGAGTTGCTCAGGCGTTGCAATAAGAAGCGGAACCTTCCGCAGGACTGCGTCAGCGCTTCGTGGAAGGCGCTTTTCTATAGTGAGAAACGTATCGCAGCCGCATGCGGCTGCATCGACAAGAAGCTGCCTGTCTTTCTCGCTGATGAAGCCGAATGTCGGCCCAGACATGATCTTCGCCGTTGCAGCCGCGGTATCCGGCGGCGGATTCTCGCTCAAGCAAATGGTCGAGTGATCGATGACGTCCCTTGCATATACGGAACGAGAGTGATTACCCGCGGCATCAATTTCAGCCAGCGACTGGCGGGACACAATCCAGTCGAAGTGAGCACGGTCATCGAACAGAAAGATGCTCCTCAGGCTGACGAGGATCTCTGCAGCGTCGGGCCGAATGAGCAATTGCGGGCAAGCGCCGGGTGCGTAGTCGTTCCTTTCTGGAAACTCGTCCTCGCCGAAGATGAAACCGCCGCAGTCGCAAAGCGCCTGAAAGGTGCAGGTGTCCAGAAATATCCGGTTTGGCGCGATGAAACGGGGCGGCGCCGTTGTCCTACGCATCGGCAGCCATTCGGGTTACGGCTTCTACCAGGACCTTTACCGCGTGAACCGCTTCTCCTTCGATCAACATGCCGCACTCAAGGTTTGTCGCTTTCGATCGACGAAGTAGGTTGGCAGACCCGACATACGCAGCCACACCGTCCGCCAGCACAATTTTTGCGTGGAACGTTTCCTCGGCAGGATCTGCACCGCCGTAGTCGATGATGCATGTGACTGCATTTTTGAGCCGGGTCGCGGCTGGACCACAGGTGCCGAGTTGTCCTGCATCACGAATGATCAGGATGCGTTCTTTGGCCGCCGTCATCTCGAAAATCTCGGCTGCCCATTCTGCGCCAATGCGGTCGATATAGGGAACCATGACTGTGAAGCGTTTGCGCGCAATGCTGGCCAAATGTAGGAACGCGTCAGTGGTCGGCGTGAACGTAACGTAGTTGCTGGCGATATCCTTCTCGAGCGCGGACGCCAGTCGGCTCGGGGTCGGTGGCATGGTAACGACCAAGCGAGCGCTCGCCCGAGGCGAAATGAGGATGTCTCGCGTCATGATCTTAACGACGAGTCGAAGAAGCCAATCAGATCAGGTGCGCTACTCGGCTCCCACTCTGGGCCTCGACCTCCTTTAAGCGTCGCCCTTGAAAGCAACAGGTTTGACGCGATGCAGTTGATTTCGGACACCATTATGCAGGCTGGGCATGCGCCGCCGCGAATGTCGCATAAGCTTCCTGACCCGCAGCGCAGCAATCTCGGATCCAGTGCTCGGCGCAGGAATTCGTCGGCGTGATTACGCCACATTGCGGAGATGTTCCCCAGGTCCGGGGTCATCCCCTTTCGATAGATCACGAACGACAGATCCGCAGGAAAGATGTGTTCGCCGATTCCGTCCCGGTCAACGCCCGAGGTGTCAGCCAGAGAATGCATCATTTGATGCGAGAGACTGTGCAGTAGCAGGTAGATATAGGCCGGTAGCGTTCTGGGATAGCTACCGCTGCCTTCTCGGTCCTTGAACATTTCAAGGAAGGGGCCGAAGTCGGTGTACTGTTCGAGATAGGCCCGTCCGAGACCGTAGTCGGGCATATCAATGACCTGGTTCGCCATGAGCCAGCGGCGGACGCGCATCGCGTCTAAGCGGAAGTAAAGCGCCTCGTTGCGTTGCTGGGTGACGTATACGGGGTGTTTCGGTCCGGGAATCGGCAGTCGGTCAAACGCCTTAAGCCGGACCGGCATCTCGACGCTCGTTCCTTGATGCTCACGTTTGTATACGGGCGAGGAGGAAACCCTCGTATAGCCAAAGCTGAACTCGCAGATCGGCAGCCCTCGGATCAGAACGAGCTGCTCCACGCCGAGATGCGATAGGAGATTTCCGGTGGCGGCCTGGTATTTCGCAAGCGCACCCGGGTCATTGATCACGTCGGATAGGGTGATATCGGGACTCATGACGTCCACGGCGCCGTGATGAAGCATTGCGTCCTGAATGTGCTCGCGGACGAACGCGTCGTGCTGGACTGTGAGGCGGACTGGATCAAAGCGTTGCGTCCAGTCCTGACGAGCAATCACGGCCTGAGCGACGCCCAGGCTTTCGAGCTTGCCGCGCTCTACGATTCCGCCAGCGAACCAGCTTTCCCGTAGTTCAGCGGCATTTTGCCGGTGACTACGCGCCCTGTCAGATCGGGCGTCTTGATCGCTGCGGACGGCCATACTTAGGAACGTTTCGTAATCTTCCCATTCGCCACGGTGGCTATCGTGCGCCTGAACTTTCTCCCGAATTTCGTCATCGCTTGGCTCGCTGAACGGTATCGCATGGGTGTCGGCGAGCTTCCGCACCAACTCGCTTGTATGCTCTTGCGTCATGAGCTCCACGACGGCACTGTCCTGGAACTCGATAAAGCTGGTGCGCTGTGGATAGAAGGCGGAGTTTGCCCGGTACGAGACCGGGAGCATATTAACTTCGATCCACTGGAACGTTCTCCCGCCAGCGTTCTGGTCAGCCTGGAGCCTGGCCAGAACTTCGGGATCGGCTTTCTTCAAGGCGCGCGTCTCGCCACAACCTTCACAAACGTACCGCCACTCGGAGAATACCGGAGCGTCATTGCGCAGGCGAAAGTTCTGCGATCCGCATGTGCACATGCGGATCTGTCTGACTTCGCCTGTAGCCGCATCGAAGTTGTAGTTGAAGGGACTGAGCGGCCTCAGGTTTCCGGACCAGTGTACATAGACCACATCGATCTGGGTCCAGCGCGCGTCGTGGCCGTTGCATTTTCTCGGAAGCGGCCGTCTCGCTTGGTCTTCGATGCTTTCGTATTCGCGGGTCGAGCCGCAGATACCGCATCGGTAGAGGAGAGGATAGGGGACGTAACCGACTCTATCCGGCCCAGTCATCTGGAAGGCCTGGCGTTCGATATTGACTTGGCCCGTACGGGAATCGCGAAACGGTGCGTCGAGGATAAATTCGTCAGGCGCGTCCGGGAGCGCTTTTCGGACTCGATCTCGCCAATTCTGCACGAAATCGCGCATATTCTCGTAAATCAGGTCTACCGTCGTCGGGCCTAGCGACTTTGAAATGTCATTCGCCAGTGGTACCGAGCGGCAGATTCCTTTGCCACCCTCCCAGGTTAGGAGCACGCCCGGGGCATACGCGGTAGCAAGTTGGACGCGTGACCGTGACATCGTCGGTGGTTCGAGCGGATCGGGTCCTGGACTTCTACCGCCGAATCTCGACGGGCGCCGATTGCTGGCGTTGCGCCAGTCCGTATCGCGGGGGGGAGGTTTAGCCATCAACGCCTCCATCGGCATCAAGTTCAGAGCCAAATCCGCGTTGCGTCCGTATCGCGCGCATCACTGCGGCCAATTCGGCCCTGTCGATGTCGGTTGACCGGCCGGTGGCGAGCGGGTCGCGTCCGGCTGCAACGATGTACCCAGCGTCATCGACGTCACGGAGTGACGTCATCGGCGGTCGGAATGCCGGGATGTCATTCCAATAGTCGCGGAGTTGCGCAATCGTCGCCCGCCCGGCCACGTCCTGCACGAAAGTATCCACCTGCTTCTCGATAAGACCGCGATAGAATTCGCCATAGGGAGGTGCTCCGAATTTGGCCGTGCCCCGCCCAGCGAACCCGATCGCCCGGAGGATGAAATTTCCAAGCTCCTCGCAGAAAGCGACATGATCGCGCTTAGCCATGGTGGCGAAACGGCTGACCTGGTCCATCTGCGGGACCGACGCCTTGCGATCGTCGCCGAGAGCGAGAAAACCCTTCGTCTCGCGCAACATGGCCCAGGCCTGCACGTGGGACGCTAGTGTCCGCTTGATTGCGTTCTCCGCCCACCGTTCGACGGCGGGGGGCGCGATCATCCGTTCAAGGAACCGATGGAAAACGTCGTGGGTTTCGACGACGTAACGGTCACGCCGATTTTGAGGGGTGGGTAGGAGCATAACGAAGCCGACGTGTGTGCGGCCCACGCGGCTCGAGGCCTGAATGTATTCGGCGATATCGGACGGTAAGCCTGCGAAGAACATGCTGTTGAACCGGTCGATATCGACACCGTGGCTGATAGCGGAGGTTGCCACGATGTTGCGTAATGTCGTCGCTATGTCCGGCAGCTCCATGTCCGCGAATGAAGACTGAGCATCCTCCATAATGGTTTGAATATCTCTCATGTCGATGCCGCCGGAGATGAGGCGGCTGTCGAAAGGCATATGGCGACGTCCGAGCGGCCGGTGCTGTTGCTCTATCGCATCTCCGAGGGCATCGATAATTTGGTCACCGCCCTTCTTGTTCGTGACGTAGGCGAGCGCAATGCGGTGGAGATCGACAAGCGCGACGATGTCATTGAGGTGGTTACCGTCGACCGCGCGGTCGATCGCATCTCGTCGCCACTTGCCGGCGGCATCTTCGGAGATGGCGGCGCGCAGCTTCCCGACGGCTGCGTTTCGCGTGGCCTCTCCGAGGAGGCCGTCCCATGACTCAGTGATGATCGCGTGAAAGGCCGCGAGAACGGTCACGGTTGTGACGGTGTGGGTAGCCCCGTTGGTCATGAGCGATACATACAGGCGCATCCAAGGTGTGGTGGCCTCGGGTGCAAGGTGAACCGGTAGAGCGCGCGCCAGCGCTAGCCGGTCTTCGTTGCCAGATGGCGGGGAGGCGGGCTCAGAAAAGAACGAATGATAGAGATCCGGACCAGGGTAGGGAAAACGGAGCGGGCGACGCTGGTAAAGGGTTTCGAGCTGCTTTTCCGGTCCCGAGATCGTCGCGGTCGCCGCAACGATCTTCGGTTTGCGGGGAGCGCCCCAGCCGTCCCCAGTCCATTGCCGAGCGATGTTCAGATCGTCGCCCGCCATCTCTGAAACTTCGTCGAATATGTGATCCAGCAGCGTGTCGAAGATACCGCTGAACGTACCAAGGCTCTCTTCCAGGAGATGGGCTTCGTCCTGGATTATCAAAGATGGGAAGGGATCGTGAAAGACACGCTGGCCTCCTCTATAGGCGGGGAATACCGGCAGACATGCATCTTGGGCGGGGCCACCACGGAGGTCTTCTTCCCGCCGCGGCGTATCGAAGTTGCCATTTTGGTCGATCCATCTGGCGAGCCCGAACATGCCCAGCACCTTGCTGATCGTGCCTGTGTATTGTCCGAGCATCGCCAGTTTGTCGATCGTGCCCAATACGGCGGAAGGAGCCCTTGCATAGATCGAGTCATCGGTCAGGAGGAAGGGCAGCGGATGTTGACCGCCATGGGTCGTGTTCCACTCACACGCGGGGTTGAAGCAGACGATCGCCGCCCGTTTTCCTCTCGGCCCATCGCGTTCATCGCGGCGCAATCCGGTTGGGCTCCCGCAGACCGGGCACTCCGGTACTTTGTTGTATGATTCGAGGGCCTCGATGTAGCGCTTGCCGCGTGCTCGCGTGTCATCGTTTCCGGATTCCCCGTCGAGATTGGTGTCATCCTGATGGTCAGGATCACCAAACAGCGGAATCTCGGATCTGAAAGCGGTATAGCTGTTCGGCGTATTCTGGCTACCGACCCAAAAGCCCATTTCGAAAGGCCAAGTGCCGACGTGATTGTTGCGGCGGACCATTTCAGCGTGGACAAGTAACTTTAAGAGCCGTTGTGCCTGCTGCAGCGTGAGTAGCCTGAGTGGGTAGCGAATTAATGCGGTAACTCCGCGGTCTTTCCCACGGAGGCGGTCGAGGAACATCGCGAAGAGTAGCGCGCCGTAGAATGCTTCCGATTTGCCACCGCCCGTCGGAAAGTAAAGTAGGCTAGCGGAGTCTTCATCGAGCACGGGGTCGTGGTAGTCGCGCCAATCCGAAATCCGCGATGCGAATACTGGTATGTGTGAGAGGATGAACGCCATCTGGAACAGGCGCCAGCCACTCTCGGCATCGTACCGATCTCGGCTGGCGAATGCCGCGTTCGTCATGATCCAGGCCCGCCAAGGGGCGGCACGTCGCTCAAGGGTCTCCCTTTCCGCCTTGCCCGCAGTGGTCAGCTTGGTTGCTGCCTCCTTTGAGGCGATGAGCAACTCTACCCCGCGTTCGATAAAGCGGGCTTCGTTGCGCATGGCGTCCAGGTCGTTGCGCAGTCGATCAGCCTCCCGCTTCGCGTCGGCTTCATCCAGGTCGGCTGTAACGACGCTGGACAAGTAGGACTCCTGCTCATCTATCCAAGCGCGATAGGTTTTCGGGAGGTTTTCAAGTGCGCTGACGTCGAACTCGGGGTCAGCCAGCATCGCGAACTGATAAGGGACGTTGACATGTCGTGCCACGATCCTTGGCTGCGCGAAGCGCGGCGCGACGGTGGTGATGAGCTGGACAGCGTCATCCTGCGTGCTTGAGGCGATTCCGCAGTTTAAGCCGATTGCAGGATAGTTGAGATAATCGCGGAAGCGATAGGAGGGTTCCACTCGATCAAGTCGCAGGGAGCGGTGAGCTGCCGACGGTATCTCGACCGCGAGACTTGCGCCGAAGATCGTATTGCATCGTCCCTGAGCGTCTTGAGGCGTCAGTTCGGTTGATTGGTTGTCGAGCGTTATTCGGAACGAGATCCGTGTTGGGTCGATGAACTCTTGTTGTCTATCCACTTTGACGCCAACGATAGAGAGGTCCGGTACAGTCCGCGACGTATCGACGGGTTTGCTAGTGATCGAGGATATTGCGCGTATCCAAGCGTCTTCGGTCAGAGTGTCGGCTGGGCCCACGCGTGCGTCGCGCCAAATACGCGATGCCGCCTCTCCGGACACGTAAGTGTTGATCTGCGTGGCAACGGTGTCTGTGAGCTGGGCATTGTAGCTGTCGATTGCGTCTTTCAGCGCCGCCGGTTCGTCATCCGATTCGAATGCGAAGGTGGGCAGTTGCAGGTCGAGCCTTTGCCATTTGCCCGGAATCGGTGCCGGGTCGATCAGCGTGAGCGGAATGCTGCGGCCTTCTCTGAGCAGACGGGATACAGGAGCTGGCGGCGCGGCGGTGTCTTCCTGGCTGTTGGCATCTGCGATTGCCTCATCTTCATCTGCCGGTATCGCATCTGTGCTGGTTGCTGGGTCTTCGTGAACCAGTTCGATACCGTGATCCGCGTATGCCTTTCTCCGTACCTCGGCGAGGATGTCGGCGCGCTGGGTCCGAACTCTTGATCGCCGGGTCTCGTCCATCGATCGCCAGTCAGGACGTTCCAATCCAGCGGACTGAAGCGCCCCCTTCCGGTTGGTCCTGATTGTGTCATCGATTTGCTGTTGTACCGCCGGTCTTAACTTGAACTCGAAATCGAGGTCGCCACCTCCGGCGGCCAGGTCGGACCACTCTGGAAGAACGCGCAAATATATGGAGAACTGCGGCGTTGCTCGGATGGTGGCTTCGGATCCGGAGGCGATTACGAAATCGACGCCAATAGCGGCAATCCTGATGTCGGAGGTTTCGTCGTCGCCCGACACACCGTAGCGGGGCAAAAGTTGTCCCGAGACGATGTTGCGCCGTGGAGAGCGGCCGAGGATCGTGCGTCCACGGTCGTCCATGCCGCTGACGCGCGCGACGAGGAGGTTCACGAGAGAGTCGCAGACCGCCTCCTTGAGCTCGACATCGATCTTCTGAAGTTGTTCCGTCGAATAGCCTTTCATGTCGCCCCCACCCGTTCGATCTCTGCAACAGTGGCCACATGGCTTTCGGCCATGGACCTGAGCGCGCGAATCTCATCGGTCCGGTCCACGTTCTCGGCAAGTGCCGCATGTGGATCGGTTAGAATTCCCCGAAACGCGTCATGAAAGACATTTCCGGAGCGCAATCGATGTGAACGTTGCGCAACGACGGCCCAGCGCCAGAAATTCTCGGCAAGCTTTGATCCGATTCCAAGTGCAGCGGTGAATCTCAGAAACATATCGCGATCCTGCGGCGCATGCGGGACGACCTCGTGCAGTTCCTTTTCGAGCTCTTGCTCCAAGCTAATCCAGTAGCGAGCTGTGTCCGGCGACACGCGAGGCTCGCCCATCTCAGCTACAAGGTGCCGGAGCCGATCGATTACGGAGTGGCCGGGAAGCGCCGCGAAGCGGGATGCCACCTGATTGTGGTATTCTCGAATCTCGGCGGCGGCCGTGCCGCGGACATTCAGGAGTGATCGCGCGCGTTCGATAAACGCCGGTCCGATAACGCAGACCTCTTCACCGACCTTGAGGGTTGAGGCCGGCTTCTCGATGAAGGCGAGTGTCGTGGCGCCATCGTGCCGAACCACAATGCCGGTTGACCGACGCGAGAGAATCCGCTGGCCATTGTTCATTCGGATCTCGATAAGGTCCCGGTCGCCCCGCCCGCCGCCACTGAGATCAATGACCGTGCCTGTCGGAAATTCGATGTCTTCGGACGGCAATTCGTCGTCCAAGCGCACGGCGTGCCGGCCAATCTCAGAAATCCGCGCAAGGCCCTGCGAGGCGAATTGCCGGAGCCGCTTTGCCACCAGGCCGTCATTTAGCTCAGACGCCAAGCGTTCAGCGTCCTTGGCGGCGAAAGCCAGGGTGTCGGCATCCGCGAGGATCACCACGTGGTCGGGCAACCACGGCTCAGCGAAGGTTGCGAGGATTGAAGAGCTCGTCGGTGCTACGAGAATCACGCGCTTGAATTGGTTGCGGAAGGACAGATGTGCAGCAGAGACGGTTGCGATCAGTTCGCTGCCGCCAAGACGGACCATGTCGCTATCGAGGCGGCCATCGAGTTTGGGAATGCGTTGTGTGAGTTCGTTGGTTGCGAACTCAGCGATCATGTCGGAACGGAAGACGACCAAAAAGCGTGAGCTTGATCGAAGCAGGGCCTGCATAGCGTCTTGAAGCAGCGACGCCATTGGCGTTTCTTTCTCCAAGGCACGCATAAGTTCCCGCGCGTTTGTGGCAATCTGCTGTCCAACGTCCAGCTGGCTGGCGAGACTTCGAACGTCGCTCAACGATGTCAGGTTGGCGCCAATACGATATGACGCGAAAATGTCGGCGGCCATTGCCGTCGTCGTCTCGGCCTCGAGAAACACGGAAAACGCCGAAAGCGATCCGGGCAGACATGCGGAGCGACGGATCGTCGCGATGACGTCGCGAACGGTCGCGGCTTCCGAAGGGTTTCCGCGATCTGCGAGCGCGCGCGCAAGCGATCGAAGGCGCTCTATAAGGCGGTCAGAATCGCCATAGAAGCCATCGACCTCGATATCCGTCGGTCCCTCGAAGGCCGGTCCAGGCTTCTGGGACTCCGTCAAAATGTCGTTTTCGGGGGCAAAGACGACACGACCGGGTGCGGGAAACACCTTACCTTTCTTGCCAGACGTTCGTGAGCCGAGAATCTCGAAGCGAACGACACGGTATGCCCAAGGATCGTCGGTAAGAGCGAGAATGGCTGTGTCGGGATGCAGCTTGCGTACCTGGTCGACCACCTCTTTTGCGCGAGCTTGCCAGTTCCAGCCCAAACGCCCCCGTGCTGTACGGGAGAGGTCGATAATGAAGAGGTGTGGACTCTCCGTAATGGCCGCGAGTTGTCGGCTGACGTCGTCGTTCGCCCGTATAGTATATATGTAGTATGTCGCCGATGCTGGATCGTCGGCGGCCCCCGTTCTCGAAAATTGTCCTATGTCAGTCTTATTCCTGGTGCGCCATAGAAGCTCGCTATTCGCCGGGTGCGGCCCGTCGGGAGGTCCATGAGGTACCAGCTCATCTAGGATGGGGTGTTCGAATTCGACATAGGATTGACCGTCAATCGCTTGTCCGGTCAATTGGCGGACGCGGGACAGCACTTGATGGTAGTCTTTTGTGCCCGGGGCGGCCTGCCCGTCGAGACACCGCTTTACGTGATCGAACTGGACCGAACCGAACTGGGCGCGGTCAACCTGCACCTGTCGTGCGGCTGCATGGGTGCTGCGTGCGTATGGGTAAAGCAAGGCCCGCAAGCCGTCGGCCTGCTCGCGGGCGTCCTCGTGTTGGCCCGCGACGACAATTTGGGTCGGCTGTGCGCTCGCGGTCGCGCCGAGGGCGATCAAGTCCAGAATTCCCGACGGACATGGCTGGGAAAGCGGCCACGACATTACCACTCGCGTTCCGCCGTCGCTCATTGCTTCGAGGGCGGATCGGATAATCATTTGATACCAGGGTGCGAGGTACGCCCTTGCGCGTGAGCCGAGTCGGTAGAACGGCATATCGGCGAGCGCCTGCAGGTAGGCCTCCACGTTACGGTGGGACCGAGTTGTTCTTGTCTTTATCTCCTCGTCCTTCTGGCTCGCTACACGTTGGCTCGCTGCCGTTCTCATCTTCTCAAGGAGGGCGTCTCGACGTTCTTTGAGCTCCTGCTGTTGCTGAGCTCGGTCCTCAAAGCCGTTGCCCGGCGGACGATCGAAACGGCGACGTTTCATCGGGGCCGCACCAATGCAGGTTGTGACAGGTAGGCCTGAGCCGCCGCCGCCTCGGCGTCTCCGCGGGCGGCCTTGAGAGCCTTGGCGAACGCTTGAGGGGAGGGCAGGTCCAATTCGCGAAGTAGAGAGACAGAAACGGCGGCCGTGCCGGATACACGGCGATAACGTTGATCAACCGGTCCGGTATTGAGCAGTGTGACCAGAAGGACCAATTGCTCTGCATTGTCGGAAGTCAACACGATTGTATGGTTTTCAGTGACGAAGCCTCCCCATTTCTTGACCACTTGAGGATCGACCATTGCGGCAATGAGGCGCCGGGGCTGTTTGTCGTTCGTCGTCCGCTGCAGTACCGCGGCTGATTTGCGGACGATTGAGGTGCTCGGCCCGTCGAACTGGACGAGATCGATGGGGCTTCCGTTTTTTCCGGCAGGGTGACAGAACTCGCCGGGCCGAATATTCTTTGCCCAAATGAGGGGGTAGGCCGTTTCATCGACCGGGGGCGTGCGCATGCGATCGCCCTCGCGGTTCCATACGAAGTATCCCGCTTTGGCGTGAACGCCGTAATCTGCGAGTGTCGCCCCGCCGACGGTTTTGGGATCCGTCGCGGGTAGGGGCCAGCCTGCACCGGTCTCCTCAGGTAGTTTCTCCTGGACAACAGGTCCTTTGGGAACGTCTGTTCCAATGACGGGGAAACGCACTCGCGAAGCGATGTCGTGCGGCTTCCCTTTTCTCGCGACCAGCACGCTGACGTCCTGAGCGACATCGACGAAGACACCATCCCTGCCTTGGATCGACGCGATTGCAAGAACCTGCGCCTCGGCCCGGATGAATTTGCGCATCCGGTCATAGAGTGGCCCCGCTCGAAAGCTTGATGGAATTACGAGGACAACGAGCCCGCCAGTTTTGGCGATACGAAAAGAAAGCTCCGCGAAGAGAGCATATTTGTTGATGTGGCCACTGTGGGCGATCCGTTTCCACTCGTCGCCATGTACATCGTCAAGGGATAGTCGACCGTAAGGCGGGTTCGCGATTACGAGATCGAATGATCTTGTCGCCGAAGTGATCAATGCGTCGGCAGTTACGATGTTTTTCTTGGGTAGCTTAGCGCCGAGTTGCTGTTCAACGAGGCGGCGTGAGAGTCGGGCCAGACCTTCGTCTATCTCGATGCCATTTAATCTGCGGGCGACATCTGTGCAGTCCAGTCCGCCATCTTTCATTCGTCGGGCGAGCGTAGACAGGAAAGCTGCTCCACCTGCTGCTGGGTCGAGTACGGTGTCTCTCTCCATATTAAAGCCGGCCTCAATTGCGAGATCGACCACAGCGTTAGCGACAATCGGGGGTGTGAAATAGGCGGCTTGGCTGCGTCGAATTTTTGCCGGCAGCATCAACGTGTATAGCGTTCCGATCCAATAGTGACGCTCCTCAATCGGGAGTGCACGAAGGTGCTCTTGGAAAGTATCGACTTGATCGTCCCCCTGGTTCCTCTCAAGGAAGCCGAGGCATACGTCAGCACGTTCCGAGGGCGTCGTTATCTGCTCAGCAAGAGCCTTCGCTGCCTTGCGAGCAGAAGCGAGCAGAATCGCTTTATTATTTTCCCCCGAATTCATAGCGCACAACTTTACGTCAGTTCGCAATCCATTCAATGCTACGTTTCAGTTTATTCGAACAGACGTCTAAAATTTCGCTGCGTTGTGTGCTTACCAGGACTGCTGAACTTCAGTTTTCAGTGTTCATGAGATGCTGCCAGATGACTGATAGACTTGAAGATACTGGTAAGCCAAACTGGCCGAAATCGGGTTCCGCATCGTTAGGGGACAGAAGAAGACACTGCTGTACTGCTCGTCAGCCGTTCTCGGATATTTATGCCTGCCGCCGCCTCTCCCCCGGCGGTATCCAGTCAATCTCTTCCAGCGTCTTGGTGTCGAGGGCCTTGCGGCCAGTTTCGCCCATTCGCTCGATGGCCTTGCACATGACCGACCAGGTCTCCCCTGTGAGCCCCTCGCTCAAGGCGTGGATCCGGCGCACCAAGCCCTTGTCGCGGACAAATGAGACGTCTTCCAGGCCGGCGTGCTTGCAGATGCTGCCCAGGAACTGGGCGTAGCCCACATCGGGCTTCCAACGCGGCAAGTGAAACGGCTCGAACCGGTTGCCCAACTGCTGATCGGTCTGGATGATCCGTAGCGCCTCCTTGGTGCCGATTCCCACGATCGGGATCTGCAGCTCGTTGTTCAGGTGCTTCAGGACGTTCAGGAAGACGCCCCGCTGGTCGACCTTGCCTTCCTTGATGTTGTGAAGTTCGTCGACCATCAGGATGCGGGTGCAGAGACTTGTCAGGATGGTCAGGACGGCATGCTGCTTCCGCTGGGCGGTCCAGGAGGGCGCATAAGGAGCGCCCACGGCTTTGAGAATGTTGGTGTACAGCCCCGCGACATCTGCCATAGGCGGCGCCTGGACGTAGACGATTGGCAGACGCTTCGCCTCGTCCGTCCCTGAATCTTCGGGGTTGTAGAGCTGCTGGAACCTTCGGGCGAGTGTCGTCTTGCCGTTGTTCGTATCGCCGACGACGATGCAGCAGGGCGGCCGGTGTGTGCGCGGATGTATCAACAGGCGCTCCAGGCGCGTCAATCCCTCGCGGGCAACCGCATAGTCGATCCAGCAAGGTTTCCAGATGCGCTCGATGCGCTCCCGGACTTCGGGTTCGAACAGGTTCTTTTGTGCTTTACGGGGCGGCTTGACGTCAGTCGTGTCTACGGTCATGTCCATTCTTCCCATTCGCCTTCCAAATCTTCATCCGAGAGCTCGAACTCGCCCTCGTCGGATGCGTTGTCGACCACCAGCTGGAGGGCAGGCTTCACTGTCTCCTCTCCAGGGGTATGCTGTTTTTTCCGCTGCTTGTTGCGGCGGGCCTTCCGCGTTTCGGAGACGGCCGTGGAGGTGATGCGCTGCATTTCTTCATGCGCCCTGAAGACGGCGTCCTTGTCCTCAAGGCTTTCGCCACGCTCCTTCGCGACTTTCCGGGCAGCCCGGTACTCCCATAAGGTCATCGAGGGATGCCAGGTTTCCCGGTACGGCACCTCCACGTAGGCCTCCAACTCCGGGTCGAGGAAGTAGATCTTGCTGATATCCCGGGGATCGCGGCGGACGACGAACTTCGCGGTGCGGCCGCCCTTCTTCTCTCCCACCCAATGGCGGACCTCCGGCGAGAAGTACCGGATGCCGTCCCAGGCGATCCCCTCCCTTTGGACGGTGCGTTCGATATAGGGCAGAAAATCGATGGCGAACCGCTCCGGGTCGGTGACGGGCGCCGGCAGGCCGGTTCCTTTCTTCCGGTCCGTGCCGATGATGCCTTCCCGCCATTTCTCGATCGGCGGCATGCCGATCCCGGAATGGATGCGGTTGTGGTACTTGCCGACGATGAGCTGCAGGAGCCAGCGGTGGAATTCCTCCAGCGTCATGGCGGACCGTTTCGCCGAGTTGTATTCGCCCCGCTCCTTGACGTTGGAAAACGTCGTGCCAGGCAAGGCGTGGATTTCCGTGGCCAGAGTTCCCATCAAGCGCTCCACGTGGCCGCCAAAGTGCGGCTGCCGCACGGGACGCCACTCCATGGTGATCCCATATTCCTCGCAGGCCTTCTTAATGGTCTGGCTGCGGAAGTCCTTGCCGTTGTCGGCGTGCAGGGTCCGCATGAGCCCCCAGGTCGGCCACTCGCCCTTGATGTCGTGCTTGAGGAGTTCGGCGTCCTTCGGCAGCGCCGCGTGGCGGATGCACATCCCCACGGAGAAAGCGCTGGGCGCATCGAGCGAGATATAGAATCCCAGGATCATTCGGCTGTAGACGTCGATGGCGACCGTCAGCCAGGGCCGGCCGATGGGCAGGCGCGTATCGTCGTCGACCAGTTCGATATCGAGCAGGGTGTGGTCGATCTGGGCAACCTCGAGGGGGAAGTTGCCGTGCGGGAACGGTCCCTCGACGGCGGCATGTTTGTCCCTGGCGGCTTTCGCGCCGTGCCGCCGCTTGGTCTTTTCCTTGTCGCTGATCGCCTGGATACGGGCGCGGACGGTATTGGGATGGGGCGCCTTCACCCGGGCCTGACGGCAAAGGCGGGCGACCTCGTCGATCACCCTCTTCTGGCTGGCGCGCTGCTTGTTCAGGTAAATCCGTTCGATGACGTCCTGGATGATGGTTTCCACATTCTTCGAGAGGCGTCGTTTCCGCTTTCGTTTCTGATCGGGCGCCAGATCCGAAAGGATGTACCGTCCTCGATAAATTTGCAGCCATCGCCGAAGCGTCCGCTGCCCGACACCGAGTTCCTTCGCGCGGGCGGCGATCGCTTTGCCGATACCGTGGGTGAGTTCGAGCAACGGTTCGATGGCGGCGAAATTCCGGCGGGCCGTTTCCATGTCTTTCTCGGAAAACGAATCGACGGGCCGGGATTTCGGAGACCGTTCACGGAGGTCAAAGGCCAGATCGATGACGTTCGCCTCGTCGGTTTCACCGTCGTCCTTGTACTGTATGCGGACGTGTTGAAGGCCTTGCTGTGCGACGATCAATGCGGGGCGGTCCCGATACACGACTTCGGTCCCGACGGTATAACTAGGTTTCGAGGCCATTGAGAACTTCCTCCGAAATCCAAAGGTAACTTTGCGGGTCCAAGATGTGGTCGAGGTCTGCACGGACGGTTCCATCCGAGATCATGTGCCAGAGCGCCGCTAAGGCCTCGCCGCGGTCCAGGCCGCGAGCACTCAATTCATCGATCACGTCAGCAACGGTTTGTTTGACGCCACCCGCCAAGGTCTTCGAAACGGCGTCGGCATAGTCCTGCGGGACGGGTTGGCTTCGATAGGGGAGCAGGAAGCGGGCGTTCTCCAGCCGTGGCGTCCGGATTTCCTTTTCCGTCCAAACCTGGAATGTCCAGCCCCGCTGTCCGGCATAACTGCGGCCAGCCCGGAACTTTGGCTCCAGATCCTCGGTTAGGAACCGGCTCGGTTTTACTTCGATCAGTGCCGAAGGTTGGTCCAATCGGTGAACAAGGTAATCGGGGGTGTAGTGCCGGTCTTTGCCGGCCGCGTCGCGGTATAGGATGCGGACCGGCTGCTCGGTAACGGAAGCTACCGACGGGTCGAACAGCATCAACGTGACGAAGTCGCGTTCAAGCGAAGATTCGAAGCCGATCGCCCCATTGCCGCGGAAATTGGCATGGCGGCCAGTCAGGCTGCCATGGCTTATGGGAATTTTCCGGACGGGCGCGTTTCGTTCCATATCTACTAGATGTAGCGCATATTTACATTTCGTCAACGACATGTAGTTAAATTAATTTGTGCTTCTGCAACTCACAGCGGAGTATGCCGTCGACCCAGGCGCCCACGTTTTCGCCGGCATGGTGCGCTGCGGCCTTGGCGGCCGCGCGCACGTCCGTGGAGACGCCGTCGAGTTTCCAGTAGCGGTGAGTGCCGTAGGTTTGGTGCGAAGCTGCTGGAACCGCCAGTCGGGCGAGAGTCGCCGACTTGGTGCCGGTCAACTCAACCAAAGCCCGGCGAGTGGCGGGGCGCCCGCGCTCCTCGAGGAAACGTCTTGCTGCCTCTGCCTCGGCTTCGGTGACGCCAGACGAAGGTGCGGTCAGCCGGGTGTGGACAGGCTCCCATAGGGCGAAGGGCGCGTCGCTGGGGTTCTTGATCAGGACGCGCGAACTGATGCCCAGCGCCTTGCAGGCAGCGACGAATGGCTCCGGCCAGTCGGCGATGAGGGCAACCGTGTATTCGATCAGCGCGCGCCGGCACCGAGGGTTCAGGCGCTCGATCTCCTTGAAGCGCGGAATGGCCGCCGTCGGTGCGTCCTTGCCGAGAAGGTTCCCGGATACCCAGTTGCGGAGCGGATAAGCGAAACGGCCGGTGGCCAGCAGGCGGTAGACCGCCCACAAGATCCGGAAATAGGCCAGCGAGTGAACGGTGCCGTAGCGGCCCAGCATTACCCAGTTCTGATTGGCAATCTCCAGCAGGATCGCTTGCGCCTGGGATATGGGATCAGGTTCGCTCTCCGCCTGCCTGAAATCCGAGCCGCAGTTCCAACAACAGGTGACGGTGCTGGGTGTGCCGGGCACGTAAAGCGGCTGGATCGGCGCTGAACAGTTGGGGCACCTGTCGATCAGCAGGACGCCATGATTAGGGCAGGCCGTGATGAAGGCAAGGCGGTGCTCCTGGCGGAGATGGGGAACGTCCTCCTCTGCGAGGCACCTGGGGCAAGCCTGCTGTCCGTAGGAGCGCGACTTCAACGATGTGCCGGCGGGCGGTAGCCAGGGGAGTTTCTCCCGGCCCTGCCAGTCCTCGGCCAGCCTGCCAAGCCAGCGCCGGAAGGTCCGTTGTTCGAGGTCGTCCGCGGCAACAGTCGCATGGTGCGCCAGCGAGGCGATCAGATCGCCGCAGGCATGGCGGTCCAGGTCGAGTCGGTGCATTCGGGCGCCCGGCAAGGCCACGCGGTAAAGTTCGCTCGGCGTCAACCCGTTGGCCCAAGCCAAGCGCGAGAACCAGGACGAGAACGTCTCGTCCCCGATCGGCTTGGGCAGGAACGGCCAGGTGTTTGGGGTGTGGTCGAATGCGAACGGCACCGAAAACGTCCTCCTCGCCTTTGGATTATGGGCAGGAGGAATTAAAATATAATGAATAATAGATTATTTAATATTCGATAAAATATTAGCAAAACTTGTATCTTTAATTGAACAAATTTCAGGATTTTTATAAAAATTTTTCTAATTTTTTGTTATGTTCATTCTGTTGACTAAAAAAGAAAATCTTTCCAGCCACCCTGTCGGTTGAAAGCTTCACCTTTCGGTGGGAGTTCTGGGAGGCTTGAAGGAGGCGGGCGTGATAATAGGACAGTCAGCTAAAATTGCCTTATCTGCAGTACGAATAGTGTCTCCTTTCGGAACCAAGCAGTCATTCTGAGAGGCTGACTATACGGCGCTTTTTAGCCGAGGCTGTTGAAAAAACCCGTTGTTGATCGGTTGGCGGGATCGTGATTCGGTTTTCCAGGTGA